>VOFD01002337.1_pt1 | contig 12282 bp, 14 predicted proteins | sample 5384101 | NCBI WGS metagenome assembly VOFD01 (sample SAMN12384723, study PRJNA508395) | human gut metagenome | isolation source: healthy gut C | host: Homo sapiens
GCAACAGTGGTAACCCCTGTTCTCAATACATCATCCACAATCAGAATATGCTTTCCGACCAGAGAATCCGCATGATTCAATTCAAAAATTCCATCCACATTCTCCCAGCGCTCGAATACGGATTTGCGTGTCTGTGTCTCCGTATTCTTCCGACGGACTACCGATTCCACACATACGGCAATACCCATCACAGCCGCAATACCCCGTGCTATACATTCACTTTGGTTATAGTCACGGAACTGCTGTTTCTTTTTATGCAATGGTATGGGAATTATCACATCAACTCCCTCGAAGAAATCCGAATCCAATAACTCGGCAGCCATATATCTTCCCATGACTGTTCCGATCTTTTTCTTTCCCCCATACTTCAGCTGATGAAGAATCTGCCGGAAATCACTCCCTTTCCGGTAGAAGAAAAAAGAGGTGCCCTCTCCATATCTGCTCCCAGAAAAGCCGTTCTACCGGATTATCCTTCCGGAGATGACAGTTCGTACGCGGAAGGGTGATATTACATATAGTACAAAGACATTCTTCACCCTTTGACAGCGGCCTGCCACAAACTATGCAACAACGGGGAAACAATAAAGATAAGAATGAATGGAGCCAGTCTTTTATAAAAAGAAGTGTATGTTTCATAATAGTAGCAAGGATTAATAAGCAGACCGTTTCTCCTACATCTCCAACGGGGAACCTCCGCCGACAGCTCCTGAAACAACGGATGCAGGTACCCGTTCGTTGCAATGATATGATGTCCCTCTATAAAGTGCTCCTCACCATAGAAATAAGAGTAGTAAACTTTAAACATTCATAGTAAGAAGCCCAAAATCCCGGCTTGAATTCAGGCATACCAGTTTTTTTTTCATCTCTCACGTCTCTCACAAACTACAGCTAACATAATAATTATCAGCAAGATAATAAATAAGAAATGATTCTATTGACCTATATCTCTCATATTTTACCCTGTCGTCTCTCATACTTTTCTCAATATATCTCTCATAGCAATTTGCTTTTTAAAAACAATCAACCGTATTTTACAGACCAAACTACTACGTTTTATGCACAGAGTATCTATTAACTATTCTGCTTATTGGATAAAAATCCCAAAACTATTTAAAACCGCTAATTCCACCGCCTTGAATTATGAAGGTGTGTCGTAATGCACGATGCACGCTTCTTTTCTTGTTTATCACCGTAAATCGGTTTATTTTCTTCAAGCTGCGATAATTCGAAGATTTCTTTGATTTATGTGTCTCCAGCATCTAAATAAAGCGACAGTAAGCTCATAAAACCATCCTATCAGCCAGTTCATACCTTCTTTTGTCAGTTTTGCACACATTTTTTTTTTATATTGAAGGCAATGGCTAGGGAAGGCAAAGTCCATGAAGACCTTGTCCTTTCCAAAATGTCGGAAACGTTTGTAGTTCATATTGTTTTTAATTTGTCCGAACACGGCTTCCGGTTCTATGCATCTCTGCCCTCTGTGTTTCAGTCCTTTCTCTGAGCAGAACAGTTCTTTGGCTCTCCGCTTGTATTGTCTAAGCCTATGATTCAGTTCTATCGTCCTGTTTCCTTTTGCTTTAAAACAGCGGCATCGCAGGGGACAGCCTTCACACCTGACAGCTCTGTACCGTGCATTTTCGCTGACATATCCGGATGCGGTTTTCACATTCCTGGTGCCTATCCTCCGCATCCTTTGCCCCATAGGACAGATGCAGAAGTCATGTTCTTCATTGTAGTAGAAGTTTTCGGCCTTGAACGGGTCCGGTTTGAATCTCGGCCGCTGCTCCATGTGGAAATAGTTGTACTTTACGTAGGCTTCCATGCCGTTTTCGGACATGAAGCGGTAATTCTCTTCGGAGCCATAGCCGGAATCAGCAACCACCGTATGGGCCATCCGGTCATACCTGTTTGAAAAAGATTGCAGGAAAGGAATCAGGGTCAGTGTATCCGTAGGGTTCGGGAAGAGTGCAAAATCGGTGATGAACTGATTTTCGGTGCCGATTTGAAGGTTGTAACCGGGCTTCGTCTGTCCGTTGCGCATGGCATCCTCCTTCATTCTCATAAAAGTAGCGTCCTTGTCCGTCTTGGAATAGGAATTCCTCTCTTGCAGTGTTTCCAGATGGCAGTCGTATTCCTGCAGTTTGTCCCTGTGTTCTTCCAGTTCCTTTCAGCTGTTTGCGTTTCTTTTTCAGTTCAGTCTTTCTCTTTCGCGGATGGCTCGGAAACCTGTTCCAATGCATGACGCAATTCTCCTGCCATTTCAGTCAGCATGGCCGGAGTGAACTCAACCTCCTCATTGTTCTCTGATGACTTCTCCCGGGCAATGACATCGTCTATCTGCCCTAACAGGACATGTATCTTCTTCATCAGGCGTTCACGGTTCCGCTCAACCGTTTTTCTCCAGACGAAAGTGTACTTGTTGGCTTTGGATTCGATCTTTGTCCCGTCAATGTATTCCACATTCAGGCTGATGAAGCCTTTGGAAGAGAGAAGAAGTACGGTTTGCGTAAACACCTCGTTGATTTCCTTCTTCACCCGGTTGCGGAAACGGTTGATGGTAATGAAATCCGGTTTCTCATATCCGGCCAGCCAGATATAATGGATGTCACGGTGAAGAAGCTTTTCAATTTTCCGGCAGGAGTAGATGTTGTTCATATAGGCATACAGAATGACCTTGAGCATCATCTTGGGGTGGTAAGGCTGCGGCCGCATTCCTTATACAGCTTTCTGAAACTTTCAAGATTCAAGCCCTCAACCAGGGCGTCAACCATGCGCACCGGATCGTTTTCTGCAATATCCTCATCAATTCTTTGAGGAAAAAGAACGGTTTGGTTGGGAATGTAAGGACGAAAATGTATCTTTGTCATAGTGAAATTCTTATGCCTAAAGATACAGAATCTTTTAGGTAATAACAAAGCCCCAGCTTGTGAAAGTCGGGGCTTTGTACGTAAAATAATGAAGGTGTGCATTTTGACACACCTTCTTGTTCTTTTCTATTTATCTGTTAGTTAGCAGATTTCACTAATACCACACGGTTCAGAATGGTTGTCTTGTCGACACCACCATCGAAATTTTCAAGCGGTTGGCAGGGACCAAAACATCCACTACAGCCTGTGCACGTTTGGTTGTTGCACCTGTTGCAGAGTCGGCATAGCCGTTTACGGTGTAGGTAGTGTTCGGGAACTCTTGCATCTGTTTCAGATGCTGTTCATTGCACTTCGGCAGAACCAATCTTGAAGAATACGGTACGCGGTGCGATATTCGGATCGGTAACGACAACTTCAGTTTCAGTAACTTCCACCGGTTTGTTCTGGCGTCAGGGGACTGTTGGTTGGAAACCATCTGCTTTGCATGGCAGACAGAAAGTGGTCAATTGTGGCGTCGGACGGTTGAAACCACGTTTCGGAAAGTGGTAAGTCAAACCAAGCGTTGCACTGAACACACCATCATACCCCTTACCGGCAACTGTTCCGTCAAATTTATCTTCGGCTCCCATTGCACTAAGTTCCAAATTAATATCTATTGCATTTGAAATGCGAAAGCGGTTAATGATACCGGCATTCAGAGCAAGTGCCTGACGGTGAGGCTTCGTATAGTTATGAGTGAGACCGGCACCCAGATAAGGAATGATTTCATATACACGGTCTTCGTTGTATCCGCCAAACAAGGCATTCAGGTTGAACATTACATCACCGTGGAAATTCATGTAATCAAAGCGTTGCTTGTACGAACCATTCGCACGCTGAGTACCCTTTACATAATCAGCAAAGGGGTCCATGGTAAAGCCTTTTGCCTGAAGGCCGCTATACTGCAAACGTAATCCGAGCCCCGGAGTAAACCATTTACCCACAGAAATATTCATCGTGGGACTGATGCGCTTTCCGAAATCACCCAACTGCTGGTCGTTATCTCCATACATTACCGATGCACCGCCACCGATAGAGAAAAACCAGTTGCTCCAGAATGGATTTGTGATTACCTGGTACTTATCCTGTACCTGAATAATGTCAACCTGCTCTACAACAACAGGTTTTTGTTGTGCCATAGTGGCAGCAGATACGCCGGCCAAAGCCAGCAACATTAGAATCTTTTTCATATACCTTAAAATAGTTAAGTTGGTTAATTAAATTCTTTATCATTCAAACTGATTAATTAACGCCGACAAGACTAAAAGGTTCTGAAAAAAAGATTTTTTTTAATTGTTATGGATAAATAATGTACAAATCATCATTTCTGGAACAACTTTTCAATATCCTCTTCCCTGATAGTAGAAAGCACCGTACGGCCATCAGGCGTATAGCTGGGCGTGGAACAGGCAAAAAGGCTGTCTACCAAATTGGACATCTCATCATTGCTCAGCACCTGTCCGTAAACGATAGCTGCTGCGCGCGCCAGTGTCAGCGCAAGGATTGTCCGGACTTCTTCCTTGACGTCACTGCCTTTCTCCATGGCGGTATGTACCATATTGCGCACCAGTTCCACCGGATTCAACCCCTCGATGCCGGAAGGAATACCATTGATAGCGTAGCTGCCGCCACCTAAAGGACTGAGGTCGAAACCGACTGCCGCCAAATCGTCCGACAGACTTTCCAACACCGCAGCTTCGGAAACTGGCAATTGAATCAATTCTGGAAATAACACCCCTGAGATACTCCCTGCCTTTGGCGAATTTGAGTCATGTACCGGTCGAACAGCACACGGACATGCGCACGGTGCTGATCTATCAACATCAGACCGGATTTTACGGAAGTAAGGATAAAACGTCCTTTGAATTGCAAATGCTGTGCCCCCTTCTCCATGGAAGAAGAATCACCGGAATACAAAGAAGAAGATTGGGAAGCGGGCTCAACGGCTTCCGTTACAGCGGAAACCGCCTCCTCGAAAGCAAGCGGTTCTTCCTCGACAGGCTCATTCATTCTACTTGCTTTCTCCAAACCGGAATACAGCCCTTCCCACTCTACGCTTTGGCGCGGATAACTTCCTCCGCTGCTATAAGAAGAGGCAGAGGAAGTCTTGAAAGGATTGAAGTCCGCATTATAATGCACCTTAGGCGGTTCGATGGGACGGCTCTGCTCAAATGCCGGAATGTCAGGCATGCCCTCTGTATCAAAGTCTATGGACGGTACAGCATTGAATTTTCCAAGCGATTCTTTCACAGCCGCTGAAAGTATCTGCCAAATAGCCTGCTCGTTCTCAAACTTGATTTCCGTCTTTGTAGGATGAATGTTTACATCTATATTCGCAGGGTCTACCTCGAAATAGATGAAATAGGATATCTGTTCACCGGCAGGAATCAGTTGCTCATAGGCATCCATAACTGCCTTATGAAAATATGGATGGCGCATATAACGGCCGTTCACAAAAAAATACTGGTGCGCACCTTTCTTACGGGATGCCTCCGGCTTTGCCACAAAACCGGAAACTTTTATCATCGTCGTGTCTACATCCACCGAAAGCAACTGCTGGTTCAACTTCTTACCGAATATGGCGAGAATGCGCTGGCGCAACGGCATGACAGGTAAATTGAACAACTCCGCATCATTACTATACAGATAGAAAGCAACATCCGGATGCACCAAGGCTATGCGCTCAAACTCGGCAAGAATATTGCTTAATTCCGTTGAATTTGCTTTCAGAAACTTACGGCGGGCTGGAATATTGAAGAATAGGTTCTTCACTGAAAAGTTACTTCCCTTAGGACAAGAAACAGCCTCCTGACTCTCTACTTTGGAACCGGCAATAACCAGACGCGTACCAAGTTCTTCACCGGCCGGACGGGTTTTCAACTCTACCTCCGCCACCGCCGCAACAGACGCCAGCGCTTCACCGCGAAAACCCATTGTACGTAACGCAAACAAATCAGAGGCCTCACGTATCTTGGAAGTGGCATGACGCTCAAAGGACAGACGCGCATCCGTTTCGGACATTCCTTTTCCATCGTCAATAACCTGGATGCAGGTCTTTCCTGCATCCGTTACCAAAACATGTATTTCTGTGGCTTCTGCATCAATCGCGTTTTCTACCAATTCCTTGATGACAGACGCCGGACGCTGAATCACCTCTCCGGCAGCAATCTGGTTCGCAACCGAATCGGGCAGCAAATGAATGATATCGCTCATGATAAGTATAAAGTATAAAGTATGAAATAAAGGGTACAGAAAAAATTAGATAATACCGTTGGTAATGGCATACCACAAATATATCAGCAATGCCACAACCACCAGTATCACCCCCAGATGCACCGGTCTGCGTCCGCTTTCCTTACGACGTTTCAGATGGGTAGTGCCTTCAATGAACTTCCCCCGGATATCTTCGGGCGAAAATTCCTTTTCCGGCAACATGCCTAACTCGCGTTTGGCATCTTCCTCCATTTTGGCCAGTTTCTCTTTCCGTTCATCTACATAAATGTATGAATGATGAAATCCCCGCGGCTTACGCATTGCAAACATTCCCATAGCATTATTTTTTAGTTCGTTTTATATGCATATCTCTTGGCGAAGTTAAAGGTTTCCGGTCACTTTTCTGCAATGTTTCACCCGCTTTTTTACCCCGCCACTCAAAGATGTCATCCTTGTTCAAGGGACGAATATAATCAAACCACACAAATGAAGGAAGTTTCATCTTGTCGGCCGGTATTTGGTCCATAGGATACAATATGCCGTTGGACTTGCCTATCAATGCAGCTTCTTCCATTTTACGGTCTTTGAGATAAATACGCAGGAAACTGCCTTCGGCATAGTTCATGCCAATCATTGTACTGTCTTTCTCTTCCGGATAGAACACAATCAGGACATTACCGTTCACATCTACCCGGCGCATATCTCCGTCCTGGAAAAAAGCTTTCATCTCCTTGCCTGTCACTTGGTTATAATGGATAGAATCTTTCTGTTCCACAGCCAGCGCCTGATTAATGATGTGCGCCCAGTCGATGGTGCTGTCGTTCATGTAGACCTTTACCTCCTCACCGAGCAACTGCTGCGCACCGTGCCACAAAACAGGGTCGGTATACATCGTCAAACAGGAATCCTTGGAATTATAAACCAAAGAATCGCACACTGCCTGCACATCTGTGCGGTAAGCACGCACCTTGTGATAAACACGCATTTCACGATAGGCAGAGTCTGTATTCATGTGGTAAGTTACCAAACGCAGTGTATCACCATGCATAAAAAAGACTGTCACCCTGAGAATAGTCTATAGCAACGGCACGTTGGGTAGCAATGGCATTACCGGTTAGCTCATTATAAAAACAGTAATTGCCGGTAAGCATATTCTTGTTCACCGTATCATTCATCTGTACGTTATCGAAAGCTTCACCATAACCCAGCTTGCGGTCATAGAAAAGACTGTCTCCGGTAAGTTTCTTGCCTTCATTAGTCAAAATGGAACGGTCCAACAGCTCTGCTTGCTCGGATACGGTATTGTATTCTCCACGCTCCGAATAGATATGGTTCTTATCACTGACTATATCGGAAGGTCCCAGAATCGTAGCGATTTTGGACTCCGTACTGTACTTTAACGTATCGGAAGTCAGGACAAACTTCGGATTTACCAATTTCACTTCATGGTTGAACACTGCCAGTTTGGTTGCCGGGCTGTATTCTCCCCATTCGGAAGTCAGGACATTTTCTTCATCGGTCAGCGTACCGCCGTCAAAGTAATATCCTAAATTATACAGACGGTCATAGTTCAAGCTATCCGTAGTAAGTTCCGTATTGCGGTTAATCATACGGACATTCTCACGCAGCATGGCAAGCTGGGACATACCGTCATAATACAAGTAATCACCGTATATGAACAAAGTGTCTCCCTGCTCCATACGAACATTACCGAATGCTTCCACAGAGTTAATTTTCTCGTAAATCAGAGCACTGTCACAAAACATGTACATACTATCGTGCTTCATCCTGACCGAGCCAATCAGCACCTGCACATCAGGGCGCAACTGCTGATCCGCCTGTGCCTCATCGGCATAAAGCAAATCCACACGTTTCTTTTTCTTGTCAGGCTCACTTTTCCTGTCCTGCGCGCTCAACAAACAAACGCCGAACAAACATACCAAACCAAATATCAGTCTTTTATCCATCCCGGATACTTGAATGTACAGTTTCTCCAATTTTCGTTGATGCGAACGTAAGTGTGTTTCTGCTTTTCACGAATCCACTTGTCCAGCATCTCATCCCGACGTTTCTCCAGAACAATCTCTTTCAGGTTCTGGTAGTCATCGGCAACGGTAGCCTTATGTCCATTGGTACGGCTCTTCAACTTCACAATGACACATTCTTCTTTTCCGGTTTTCTGCGGAATCATGGTAAATGCCTCAGAAATCTCGCCAACTTTCATCTTGTCTACCACTTTTGCAATTTCAGGCGGCAGCTCCTGCATCTCGAATTTGGAGGTATTGGTATTGGGGTTGGGCAGCAAACCGTGATTATTGCGTGTATCTTTGTCTTGTGAAAGCACCGATGCCGCTTCCTCAAAAGAGAACTTCCCGTTACGAATATCATCGGCTATAGAGTCCAGACGAGCCATACCTGCTGTCAAAGATTCTTCCGGGATATGCGGTTTCAGCAATATATGACGGGTTTTAATACGGTCTCCACGCTTCTCTATCAGCTGAATGATATGAAAACCATATTCGGACTCCACTATTTTAGAGACCTTATTGGGGTCTTGCAAGTTGAAAGCAACATTGGCATATGCCGGATCCAGCATACCACGTCCGGAAAACTCGATTTCGCCACCGCGAATGGCAGAACCACGGTCTTCCGAATACATACGAGCCAACGTAGAGAAACTGGTCTCACCCTTTGTTATACGGTCAGTAAAATCGCGCAAGCGTTTCTTTACGTTTTCTATTTCTTCCAAAGGTACTTTCGGCTGCTGGGTAATTATCTGCACCTCCACCTGCGTCGGTATATAGGGAATACTATCTTGCGGCAGATCTTTGAAATAACGACGCACCTCGGCCGGCGTAACTTTGATTTCACCAACCAGTTTCTGCTGCATCTTCTGTACTTTCAACCCTTCACGGGCATTTTCCCGCAATGTTTCACGAATCTGGCTGGAAGTTTTATTGAAGTATTCTTCCATCTTTTCACGTGAACCGATATTGCTGATATACATATTTGTCATATAATCCACACGCTGGATGACTTCGGATTCGGAAACTTCAATACTGTCAAGTGCCGCCTGATGCAAGAACAGCTTTTGTACGGCTATCTCTTCCGGTATCACACAGTAGGGGTCCCGGTCGAACTTACGTCCTTCGTACAAAGCGCTCATACGAGCTTCTTCCACTTCGGACTTTAATATAGCCTCGTCGCCCACTACCCACACGACCTCGTCAATCACATTGTCTTGTCCATAAACGGTAGAACCGGCTAACAGCGTCAAGGCAAATAAAACTACAAACTTAAAGTTCATACACATCTTCATTCTTGGTATCTTATACTAATAATACTTAATTTTATCTTTTTTCTCCGCACGCTGATACAAATCTTCTTTCACCTGCTTCATAAAATTCACCTGCTTCATGTTCAGCATCATATCCTTCACCTGACTACGGGCAAACTCATACGGTTCCTGTTCTCCCACAGCACGATAATCGCTCACATTCAGAAAATAATGAAAAGCCGTATCTTTCAGTTCCACGTGGCGGTTCTTATTCAGATATTCTCCGGCATCGGGCACTTTCAGCGGCATCAAGTCCATCACTTCGGTTATCGGAACCCACTTGTCATAAAAATACTCGTACTTCACGGCATTCTGCAGACTGTATTTTTCCAGATGCTCTACGGCCTCGCGGTTTTCGGTCCTGTACCAACGGCGAACACTGCCCAGTTGAGGGGCTGTGAGGGGAACTTTGATAAACAATCCCTTTATCAAAGGACTCTCCACCTTAAAAAGCTCTTGATGCTTCTCATAATAATCAGCCAGTTCCGTTTCCGAAATTTCTTCAGAAAGAGTTTGGTTTATCAGCGCCTGCTGGTATGCATGCATAATCAACGCCTTCCGGTAATTCTCCACCAGTTTGCCAATCTCTCCGCTGTTGGGAATATTACTTTGTGCCTTCTCATACAACAGCACATCTTCTGCCCAATTACGGATGTAATGCTCCGCAAACAACAGGCTGTCATCTTTCGACAACCCTGCGGGAAGCACCGCCTGCAGGTCTTCATGGTAAAGGAAGTTACCATCCAATTCCACTAACGGTGTTCGCCCTCCATGATCGTGCTGTTCCTTGCACGAGCCACAGAAAAAAGAAGGATTAAAAGTCCCAAACAGGTTGTTCGCATTACCAGCTGATATTTACTACATTTTAAGGTACGAAGATACGGCTTTAATCGGTTGCATCAGTGATTATTAACGGTTTTTAAAACCTCTTGGTTAATTTCAACCTTAGCCGAGGTGCGCAAACGGGTTATCCACTGCTTCTCCAGACAATTCCGATAATCAGTAACCACCCTGTCTTTTACTTCCCGATAGTCATCCGGCGCTTTCACCTTCTTACCCAGCACGGCAGTAAAGGGAATGACACCATAGGCGCTGCGTCCTTGCCCTTAAACACCAAATCATCGACATATACATTGTCACCGGAAGCGAATGTTCCCTGCTCCGCCTGTATCTGAGGCTGTGCACCGGCATTAAAAGTCAAGCGAATCGCATCTTTCCATTCTTCTTCCGGCAGACTCTTAAAAAATTTACGGGCTTGTTTGACAATACGTTTGCTTACTCCGTGCAGAACAATACCTTTATACCGCTGTTCCCTCCACTGATAGTCGGAACGATGTTTTTCAAAATAAGTTTGCAGACTGGCCTCATCTGACCCGATTCGTTTATGGATTTCCTGTCCGGTGATTTTATCCAGCAACAAGCGGTTCCTATACTCCTCCACCTGATAACGTAATTCCGGATATTTCCGTTCCAAACATACATTTTCATAATCAAGTACAGTTTTCATTACAAAAGCATCCAGCTGCCTGCGTATACCAGCCGGATATGCTGCTGCAAAACGAACAAAGTCATTTCCTGTATAATTCTTTCCTGCCAATGTAAACAGCGTACGTTTTGTTTGTCCTGTACGTATCAGTTCGTCCATACCCGTTTTGTCGGGAGCATACCCATATTCTTTCTTCAGCTTCTCCACCTGTGCTTCAACTCCCCAATCAGTCCCGTGGCGATGAGCCCGACAAACCTCCATTCCATTCTTCACATCGTCAAAAGACAGCATTTCCATTCGCTCAATAACTTTCACAATATGAATGCCTTGCGGCGTAAAAAAGGCTGGGACACTTCGCCTGCCGATAACTCAAAAGCTACATTCTCAAACTCTACCGGCATTTGCAGCCAACTCACCCAAAATGGCTGTTTCTCATCAGAAAAACGTTTTACGCAGGCATCAAAAGCCTCAGGTGTCTGATTCCTCCGGAGATATTCGTAAATGGAGTCCATGCCGGCAATAGCTTTACGCAATGCATGACCGGATACATTTTGAGGAAGATACTTAAAAATATGACTCACACGGACGCGTCCCGCATGATGACTGGCTTTCATTTTATCATACAACCGGCGGACTTCATTTTCAATGACAGCCGTATCTGTCAGATACGATTTTATCAACCGGTTGCGGTAATTTTCAACCTTCTCACGAAACGAAAGAGCCGTATCCAAACCGGCTGTCTCGGCAGCAGATACTTTCAGTTTGAAGTCTGCAAACCGCTCCGCATACTTTTCCGGTGCAACATACCCGGAAGCAAACGATGCCGCATCCTTGTTATAATAATACTCAAACTCAGAACGCAGCACATCCTTTCCGTTGACACGCATCAGCACCGGGTCCTGCTGGGGAAAAAGCAAACCAGCTCACTCCGGAAAAAATCATCACCAAACAAGTCCTTATCATAACCATCTGTCTAAAATAGGCAAAACCAATAAACAAGCAAGTTCACAAAGATACAATATCATAAACAAATAATGCCCGAAAAGTATAATTTACTCTCCGGGCATATATCTTTATGGATGAATATCCTTATTCGGGACGGCTATAATTCGGAGCCTCGCTGGTTATCGCAACATCATGCGGATGGCTTTCCAACACACCGGCATTGGTGATGCGGGTGAATTTGGCATCATGCAGCTTCTCTATATTGGCAGCGCCGCAATATCCCATACCTGCACGCAAACCGCCGGTCAGCTGATAAATCACTTCATACAAAGTTCCCTTATAAGGAACACGGGCTGCAATGCGCTTCCGGTACGAGCTTCTTCACATCGCTCGTT
>VOFD01001870.1_pt1 | contig 12271 bp, 20 predicted proteins | sample 5384101 | NCBI WGS metagenome assembly VOFD01 (sample SAMN12384723, study PRJNA508395) | human gut metagenome | isolation source: healthy gut C | host: Homo sapiens
ATAAGGTAGACAAAAAAGCGTCTAATAGCCTTGCTATACGTCTCTATAGTCTTGGGGCTTGCGTCAATATAGGAAGTCCAGCGGCTAAAAAGATCGGCGTTAATAGTCCGCTGTTCTACTATGGCGGTATTCTCTATCACTGTTAAGCCGTTCATGTTTCCCGCTCCTCTCTGTCTGCGCTATTGTGTATACTGTATTGTGTATACCTTTTTGTGTATCATTATTACAGTATCAATTATAGCCGATTGTCCGCTATATGTCAAGGGGTTATTTCGTATTTTTTCATAGTTGCCGATAAAGAGAAAGCCCCAGCGTATAAGCTGGAGCGTTCCCCGTGTTTTGTATGATCGCTTTACTTCTGGAGCGGGACTATAGCAAGTGTTTTCCCCAGCGGGGCTAATACTTTTAAGATTGTGTCTATTTGTGGGCTTGTGCTTCCCTTTTCCATGCGGGCTATAATCGGCTGTTTTACCCCGCTCAATTCTTCAAGCTTCTTTTGGCTTATGCCCTTTTCCTGTCTGGCCTTAATAAGCTCTCCGATAAGGGCTACTCTTAAATCGCTCTCGGCGATTTCCTCTGGGGTGAAAAGCTCGGCTCTCACTTCGTCCCAGCTACTCCCGATTGCGCTATTTTTATTCATCGTCAAATCCCCTTTCTATAAGGTCTGCAAGTTCCCGTTTTGCCTGTGCTATCTCTCTGGCTGGGGTCTTCTGGGTCTTCTTCATAAAGGAATGGAGCAATACATAGCTCCCATTATGCCACGCCACAAACAATATACGATCTCTAAGAGGTCTAAGCTCCCATATTTCGCCGTCAAGGTGCTTTATATAAGGCTCTCCGGCTTGCGTCCCGTACTGGCTCAATATTTCGATATAGTCATTGATCTTATGTGCCTTTATGCGGCTGTCCTTGTCCTTTTTCTGGGATAGCTCCCGCAAGTACTCTAATACTGGCTCTTTGCCGTTTCTATCCCTGTAAAAGTGTATCTTATGCAAGTAGCTTTTCCCCCTTTCTGCTTCTATTATACTCAAAAGTTATTGCCCTGTCAAGTACTTTTAAGTTATTAAAAAGAAGCCCCGGCTGTGATAGCTGGAGCTTCCCTTGTGGCGGGTTATGTGCGTCTTGCTCTTTCCTCTCTTATCCCTTGTATTCTGGCAGTATCATAGACAAAAAGATAGCAAGCTCATAATGTCCCATAAGCTGTCTGTGTCCGTTCCTCTGGCTTCTCTGTAAGCGGTGTATAGGTCTTTTACTCTGTACATCTCCTCTACTTTAGCGTGGGTAAAGAGGGCTATAGCTTCCTGTGGCTCTATTCTTAATGGCGGTAGGTGCTTGCCATTCATACAGCTACGCCCCCTCTCAACGGCTCTACACTGCCCTGTAACAGCCTGTAAAGAACAAGAGCAATAGCTCTTGCCCCCCCGCAAAAAGTGCCGTATAGCCTGTTTTAGCGGTCTCTAAAAGCGTCTCCGTTGCTTGCAGATAGCCAGCTAAAAACGCCTGTCTTGCTATCCAGCATAAGCGGTCATAACGGCTAAAGCCCTGTCTCTGTTCCTCTGGTAGAGAAGTACAGCAGTTTACTAAAATCTCCTCGCTGGTCTTGTAGTCCAGCAGTTCCCCCATAGTCTGGGCTATGTCTGCTACTGCTTGCTCTGTATTCTCTACTAAAAAAGTGTCTCTCACTTCTTGAGCGGTTACTGTCCTCTTATCCATTGTTTTCTGCTCCTCTCTGTCTGCTCTTGTGCAGTATTCTATAGATTAGGTCAAGTAGCCCTATATCCTCGCTCTCTGCCAGCAGAGCGGAAATAAAACTATATACTCCTGTTTTTTAGCTTCCATTATGTACGGCTTCTCTCTTTGGCTCTGGCGGTCTCTGTCCATCTCTGGAGAGCTTCCCGCATTTCCTCTTTCTTGTCTTGCTCCAAAAGCTCTTGCATTTCCTTGTAAAAGGCTCTCCGCAAGCTACAGCACATAACAGCATATTAAAAATAGCTCTTTCCCGCTTGCGTCCTGTTCGCTGTATAGCTGGAGCATTTCTTTCTGGGTGTCTGTCATAGCGTTATACTCCTCTCTTATTTACAGGGAGGGAGCGGGGAGCTATTACAGCTCTCCGCTTTTCTTTATGTCTGCTTTGGCTATCATGTCTTCCAGCCGTTCTATTGTCGCTCTGTGGGCTTTTATTGCCGCTCTGATACGCTCCCGGATGTCTGGGGTTGTTCCCTTTGCCCAGCTTCTAAAAGCCGCTGTAGCCGTGTCTGGGTTTCCTGTAGCTCTTTCTGGAGCGGGGCTTATGCTGTAGCCCTCTCCCGTAGATCGCTTCTATATCCGCTTCTATCTGGCTGTAAAACAGGCTGTTAGAAGTCATAAGGGAAATAGCTTTAGCCGCCTTTAGGAATAGGCTGTATATGTCCGTCCCCGCCTGTACTCCCTTGAGTATATCGGTCTGGAGCTGTCCGCTCGTCTTGATATTCTCTTGGTAATGCCTATATACTTCAAGGCTTCGCTGGTGGTCTTCCCGCTCCCTCTGTGTGTTTAGAAGCAATATTTTAGCCTGTTCTGGCGGCTCTTTCTGCGGTATGCCCTGTAATCCCGTTTTTAGCCCCTCTACGGGCTTTTGCGGCTCGGTAATGGTTTTATATTCCCCAGCCCTTAAAAGCGGCTCTGTGGGGCTTTCCGGGGCTTGTTTTTCGCCCTCTATAGGTGGGAATAGCCCCGCAAAGTCTAATACAATGTCTTCCGCTACTGCTATCCGTGTTTCCGCTCCCATTCTGTCCCCCTCTCTCAATTAAAGGGTAATTCTTCCTGTTCTCTGTCTTCCAGCTCCGTAAAGGCTGGGCTGGCGGTGTCCTCTCGGCGGGCAAGCTCTACAGTATCGCCTATAATGGTAAAGCCGCCATACTCCGCTATAAGGTTGGCTACTTGCTTCTTCGTCTTGTCCAGAGCGTCCGCAAGGTCTGTTAGATCGGCTGTAAAATCGTCCCTTTGCACTGTAGAAAGCTATAGCAAGCTTCTCCCGCTCGGCTTCCCGCTTGCTCTTTTTGGGCTTCGTGCTGGAGCTATAGCCGCCCTCGCTCTTACTCCAGCCCCGCTACTCTCTCCAGCGGCTCCCGCTCCGCTGGTCTTGTCCGTGAAGTAGTTAAACATGGGGTAGAAGTCTAAGTAAGCGTCTCCCTTGCTTCCGTTGCGGTGCTTTAAGACTTTTACTTGTATTCTCTGGGGCTTTCCGGCTTTCCCGTCCTCTACGGCTTGTCTCATAAGCTCCCGTATGCGCTTCTCTCTGGCTTTATCGGCTTCCCCTCTTGATAATCCATACCGTCATACTGTAGCCCTATTAAGCAATCGCTGGAATACTCAATAGCTCCGCTTTCTTTGAAGCTTGCCATATTAACGGGGGCTGTATAGTTATCTCTGTTAAAGCTGGATATGCCTATAATGGGAATACTGTAATCCCGGCTCAAGCGTTTAAGCTCTAATACGGCTTTATCTGTATTTTGCTTGTCCGTGGCTCTTAGATCGGCGGGGCTATGATCTGGAGATAGTCTATCAATACTACGGGGCTTTCCCGGTAAGCTTGATATGCTTCTGTACTTTTTCCCTTATCTCCTCTACGCCTACATTGCCTATGCCCTCGGTAATATAGATATTCTTTGCATACTCCGCATAGCTGGCTATAGATCGCTGTATAAGCTCCCGCTCCGTCTGGCTATAATCGGCGTATCTTGTCCCGGTTAAAATGCCCCTTGTGGTCTTGGCGTGGGCGGTGCTTCCGTTCTCCTCTAAGTCTTTGATAAGGGTTATACGGCTTACGCTCTTAGCTATAAGCTCATTCCTTGCCATTTCCAGCGAAAATATAAGCACGTCATGCCCAGCTTGCGCTATATTATCCGCTACGTTTAAGCAAAAAGTAGTCTTGCCCAGAGAAGATATAGCCCCGATTATGTACAGCCCAGCATACAAGCCCCCGTCTAAAAAGGTTATCGAGCGGGCTAAAGCCTGTAGGAATAAAAGCCGCCCGCTTGCTCTCCTCTATGCCTTTTAGGAAGTTCTGGAGCGTATAGGCTACGGCTTCCCTTTTAAGGGCTTCCCGCTCGGCTTCCAAAGTCTCCGCTTCTATGTTTTCTGCTCCCTCTATAACGGCTCTAAATGCGTCTCTATCGGCGCTTAGAGCTTCGTTTGCGTCTTTATATGGCTGGGCTATATCAAGCCTGTAAAACGTAATTTTAAGCCGTTCTAAGCCCTCTGCAAGCTCTCTATTAGCCTTGCTCCCGGCTTCGTCATTGTCCATAGCAATAATAAGCGGCTGGGCGGGTCTCTGGCTCTCCAGCATAGTTAATAAAGCTCGCCTGTTTGCGGTGCTTCCCAGTGCTACAGCTTCCCCGCCTACGTCAATAATAGAAAGTGCGTCAAGCTCCCCTCTACGATAAAGACGGGCTTACTTGCCGTATACAAGGCTTTGCTATTAAATATTCTTACTTTCCCTACTTTGTCTTTGCATATTGGGCTTGCTCCGGCGTGAGATTATCCCTTGTATCTCTTGCTAAATAGCTGTGCTTGCTGGTAGGAATGATAAGCCGGGGAGACGGTGGAGCTTGCGGGGCTTTGGGGTGCGTCCAGCTCTCCACATATCCCAGCTTGAAGCGGTTAAGCGTCTCCAGCGTTAGCCCCCTGTGGTAGCTGGTCTTTGCTATGTCCCTGTTTGCCTGTAAAAAAAGCTTGTATAGTCCGGCTCCGCTTCCCCCTGTTGCATTGTGTATGCGGTATTGTGTATGTCTGATTGTGTATATTGTTTACTTTTGGCTTTCTTTTGGTACTCCTCGGCTACGGGTGCAAAGTCCTCTTGCGGGGTAGTTCTACGGTAGCCCTCTATGGTAATATTGTACTCTGCGGCGGCGGCTTCGAGCTTGCTATTATAGTCCGTTGCTCCCGTTTCTAAGCCTATAATGTCTATAATATCGGCGTTAGTGAAGCATCCCGCCCAGCAAGTAAAATGTACTCCGTCTTTGGTTGTTATGCCCGTTCCTTTTCGCCCGCTCCCGCTTCCGCATATAGGGCATATAAAGCCCTTGCCGCTCTTGTCTGGGGTAAGGTAATCTTTCCCCCGCTCGATTATGTATTGTCTGGCTTCTTCTCTATTCATGTCCGGCTATCCTCTCTGGGGTATATCCCCCGTTTGATTTCGCTATTTTCTTCGTGGCGTTCCCCGCCGTTGTCCGCTTGTCCGGCTGTAGAGATTTGCTATCCCCCCTGCGCTCCATATTGGAGCATACAGCCCCCGTCAAATAATGCCGGGTTAAAGCTATAGCTACAGCCCCTACAGCTTGTACTATCCGGGTATATGCAAGCCGCTACTCTATCTTTCATAAAAGCCCGTCCGCTCCTCTCATGCCTTTAAGGTAGTAAGCCCCATCTCTCTCCGCTGGAGCTTCTTCTTTTACAGGTTCTATTATAGCATTGCCCGCCCCGCAAAGGGCTGGCGGGCTATGCGGTTTGATTATCAATCAATAGTCTATTGATAATATATTAGGATTTTTCGAGCGGGAGCAAAAAGCCCGGAAAGCCTTGCTATTACTGGTTTTTTCGGGTGTCAAAAAAATATTTTCCCTGAGTAAAATGTTCCTTTTCCTGAGTGGAATGTTTTTCCTGAGTGGAATGTTCCTTTTCCTGAGTGGAATGTTCCTTTACTTGCTGTTGCTGGGGGCTTCTCTTTATAGGCAAATATGAGATATAGAGGGGAGCGGCTGGGCTTCCGGCTATATAGTCTTCCTGAGTAAAATGTTCCTTTTGCTTTTCTGGCGGTATAAAAGGGGTGGAGCGGGAGCAAAAAGCCCCCGCCCCTATCTTACTCATTTGGTAGATCGTCTATTATAATAACGCTCTCCGTAGTTTTAGCCCTGTAGCCCGTGGGAGCGTGGGCGGCTTCCACTTCCCTTATAGCGGCTACGGCTTCTTCTTCCGTCTCCGCTTCCAGTATAAGCCGTTCTGTATGCCCTTTAGGGTATTCTTCCCCGTCCCATAAGTCTACTATGGCTTGCCATTTGTCCCCGGCTGGCTGTACAAAACATACAGAGACTTGCATAGCGTCCAGCCTTTGGGCTTCCTGTACCTTTAGCAAAAAGCCTGTCTACTCTCCTCATTCTGTCCCGCTCCTCTCGGCTCTTTTTCGGTGTTCTCCTCGGCTTCCAGCTTCTTAGCCGTGTTTATGGCTACGGCTTTCTCTGTTATGCGGGCTTGCCGCTTCTGGGCGGCTTCTATCTGTTTTGCGGTGTCCTTGCTGATAGCTATAAAGGTCTCTGCAAAAGCCCCTTTAAGCTCCACTTTCAAATAGCCGTTTTCCAGATATTCCGATATAGTAGCGGTTTCATCGTATACAGGAAGTAAGCTAAACTCCATGTTACCGTAAAGCCCGCTATGCCCGTCTTCGATTTGCTCTATAGCTTCTTCTATCGGCTGTTTTATGGTTCTGTCCGGGTTGTTATTCCCTATTTCGCTGGGGAGCTGTAAGCGGTGCTGGATAGCCCTAAAGCCTATAGTGAAGTAGCCCCGCTCCTCTATGTCCCGTGTATGCTGGCGGGCTAAGTAGAAGATATAGTAGAGTAGATCGCTTGCCCGGTTTGATAGCCGAAAGTAATAGCGGGGGAGTATTGTAAAGTATTGGGCTATAAAGCTCCAGCTTATCCGCTCATTAAAGAAGATCGTACATTGTCCCCGCTCTATCCTTGCCCCCGTAAAAAGCACTTCCAGAGCGTCTATAGAGCTTCCCTTTTTCTTGGTCTGCTGTATATGCCCCTTGATTTTAAGGCTTGTGAGCGTGTCCATTCCAGCGTTAAAGCCTTTTCTTGCGCTCTGGGGAGTGGAGTAAAAGCCCGTGTCTATAAGCTCTTGGAGCGGGAAGCTAACGTAGTTCTTCGTAAGCTGTCCCTCATGTATGGCTTGCTCATTCGCCTTTATAAGAGCAAGGACAAAGAGCTTTTTAGCGGGTTTGTTGCTCCCCGTAAGCTTGTCAATATCCGCAAGCTCAATAGTTACGCTGGCTTTCTGGGTCTTTAAGCTTACCTGTCTCCGCTTCCCGCTCTCTAATACTTCCAGCGTGGTAGCGTGGTTTACTTGCCGCTTTCGGGCGGGCAAGTCCGCTATAGCCGCTCCCGCTCCCAGCGTCTCTAAAATAAGGTTGCTGGCGGTGCTGTCCGGCACATTGTAAAAGTCTCTCTGATCTAAAGGCTTGAGCGGGGCTACGGGCTGGATAGTTAGGGCTTGCTGGTTTTTCTTTGCCATTAGTAAGCCCCCTCTCCGTCTTCGTCTTCCGGCTCCGGCAAGGTGCATAGCATACCGTCAAAACGGTTTGCGTTCTCCGGCTGGAAAGCCTTAAAGTCTACTAATAGTTGCTGGGCGGCTTCCTTTTTCTCCTCTGGAATTGTAAGAGCTTCGTAGTCTATAGGCTGGAATAGGTCTTTTAGCACTTGTAGCTTTCTCTCTTTCAGCTCTTTGTCTTCGTAGTCTGTATCAAGTATCTTCTTATATAGGATAGGAACAAGCCCATTAAAAGCCCGTATTTTGTCCTCTATTCCGCTTGTGTTCATTTGGAATATTGCTATTTCCGGCACATCGTAAAAGCTTGCTATGATCTCCAGAGCGTAGTTATAGCCTTTAAGGTGGTAATAGCTCTCTATAAGCGTCTGGCGGGCGGTCTCCACTATTTCCAGATTGTCCGCATAGTCTGCCGCTTCCGGGAAGAAAGCTTCCAGCGTGAAGTTAGAAAGCGTGTGCATTATATCCGGCTCCACATAGTAGCCGCTCTCATTTATGCGGGGGCTACGGTCTAAAAGATCGCTTGCCCGTAATATGGCTATGCCGTTTAATATCGCTCTCTTGTTCCCGTCAAAAATAGTTGTGTCGGCTTCTGCGTCTTTCTTAAAGCCGTAAACATCGAGCTTGTACAGGTCTCCCCAGCTAAAAACGGTGCTACTCCAGTCTTGGAGCGGCAAGCTGCTATATCCTTTAGCGGCTCCCGCCCCTCTACGGGGAGCGGCTGGAGCGGGTCTTTTCCTGTAAGGTAAAGCTTCTCTATATCGGCTATAATAGCGTCTGCAAGCTCCCCTAAACTCTGTAAGGAAGTCTTCCAGCTCCTCAAGGTATTCCCCCTCGCTCCCGTCCATGCCGCAAAAAATACAGCCGTAGAAAAACATTAAATCCGCTTCTACAATGTCCCATTTGGTTAGGCCTTCCGGCGGGGCTTCGTAGTAATGCCATTTACAGGGGGTAGCAAGCCCCTTTTCGTAGTCTTTCTTATGCTGGGCTTTGTCTGCGTCCGCTTCCGTCCCGCCCTCAAATATCACTTTAGCCCGCTCTATAAGCCGCTGGGCGGCTATGCGCTGGGTAAACTCCGTCCCGCTCCCGTCCGTGGCTCTCATATCTCTAAGGGCGGTCTTCATGGCGGGGGTGGTGATAGCGTCTTGCCATTCCTCGGCGGTCATGGTGTCGCTACGTCTCCCGCTCCCGTCCTCTATGGTATAGTAGCCCTCTCCCATAACTTCGTTGTAGCCCTCAAGGATAAGCTTACTCTTTACAGGCTCGGCTACATATTTCTTTCTGATCGCCTTTAGGGGTTAGGCTTTGCCGGGTTCTTTTTGAGTAGATCGGCGTAGAAATTTACACCTCTTACAACAAGAGCGGCTAAGCTGTCCCTCTCTCTGTCCCGTCTTCATCGTACAGCCAATTTTAAGCCCGGTTTCTTTTGCGTCCCGGTATTGCTTCTCTGTCATAATAGCGGGGAGCTGTTCAATATAGCGGTATACATCCTCGGCTAAAGTTGCGTCCGTGATATATCCGGCAAGCGTCCTATATTGGAGCTGGGCTTGCTGTAGCTGGGTCTGGGCTATGTTGTAGCGGATAGAAAGCCATTCGTGAATAGAGATATAGCCGTTATAGACTTGCCCTTGCTGGCGGTCTGTAATGCCGTTAATCATAGTCCGAAAGCGGGCTTGATTACTATAGGCTCCGGCTGTTTACCCTCTAATGCTTGCCGGAACATAACAGCCATATTAGTAAGCTCCAGTATGCCCAGCTCCCGCCCTGTCCAGCCTTTTTTATTCAAAAGCCGCTTTATATCTGCCATTATTGCCGCCCCCTATAATCGCTTCCAGTTCGTCAAGCTTTGCTTTGACTTCTACGGTGTCATAAGCCTTTAAGAGCTGGGCAAGTATGCCGCTCTCTTTCTGGGCTTGCTCCGTGGTTACTTCTCCCGCCCGTACTCTGTTCAGTAGATCGGCTAAAGCGGTTACTATGCCCTTTGCGTCTACGCTGTCCAGCTCCAGAGCGGGCTTAGTCCCGATATACTCCCCTTTAAGGGCTTCCGTGTATTTCAGCTTAAAGTCTAAGAGCTTGGCGGGGTCTACGGCGGTAAAGTCCGCTTGCTCCAGAGCGGCGTTAATCTTCTCCAGAGTGTCCCCCAGCCGCCTTATACGGGCTTCCTTTGTCATGCTGTAGCTCTCGCATAGCTCCGCAAGCTCTGCCCGTTTCAGTTCGTCAATCTGGGCGGCTAAAGCCTTTTCCCACTTCGTACAGGTGCTTTTAGAGATATGGAGCTGTTCACATATATAGCTATAGCTCTTTCCCTCGGCTCTTAGCCGTATATATTCTTTTTTAGTTCGGCTGGCTTCATGTCTAAGCCCCCTCTCTAAGTTTGGTTTTTCGTAAGTGTGTGTACACTTGCTGTGCTTGCTATTCTTCTTACCTGGCTCTGGCTATTAGATTGTGTATGCTGTCTTGTGTATGCTGATAGCCGTATCTTACCATACAGGAAGTGGCTAAAAGGCTGTCTCTGGCTTCATAGTTTCATTGTCCGCTAATAGTAATTTCAAGACAATAAACATATTTTAGCCCGGTTTCTGGGGTAGCACTTATGCCGCCTGTAAGGTGGTGAGTAAGTGCGCCCTTTGGGAAGTCCGTTAGCTCTCCCCGTTAATAAACTTTCTTAGCGTCTCCTCTGATACTTTCCACTTGCCGCCGATTTTAACGCCCTTTAGCCGCCCGTCCTTTATATAGCTCTGTAGCGTCCTGTGGGTTACTCTAAGATCGGCTCCAGCTCCGTAAGGGTGTATAGCCGGATAGTATCGAGCTTGGCGGCGTTTGCTTCCGCTCTGGCTTCCGTTCTCTGTTTGCTGTCAAGGCTTACTCCCATAGCTTTTACTCCTCTCTTGTGGCGGTGTCTAAAATCTGGTGTACATACTCATTTACAGAAAGCCCAGCGGCGGCGGCCCCCGCTTTTACTCTGTCGTAAAGGCTGGGCTGTAAGACAAGCTGTAAGCGGCGGCTCTTAGTCTCCACATAGAGCGGGTTAAGCTTATAGCCCTCCGGCGGCTTCTCGGCTGGCTTTGCCTGTGAAGCGGGAAGCTCCCGCTCCTCTTGCCGGGTCTCCTCTGGCTCCGCTGTGCTGATAAACTGTAAAGCGGGGTTGTCTATAAAGCTTTTTCTTCTTCGCCATTGTCTTTACTCCTCTTCTAAAAGCTCCGCTATGAAGCGGCTGTAGTCTTCTGTTACTTTGGCTTTGGGAGCATAGCTATAAAGGCTCTGCTGGCTTATCTGGGCTTCCTTTACGGCTACGGCTTCCCGGATAGTAGCCCGGAATAACTTAGTTCCCAGCTTCCCGGCTATCTGCTGGGCAAGCTCCGCTACTTCTCTACTCAATACAGAGCGGGGGGCTATAGCGGGTTAAAAGTATGCCCTCTATGGTTAGATCGGGGTTTGTATACTTCTTTACGGGCTTCATAGTCTCCGCAAGCTGTTCTATGCCCTGTAAGCTGTAAATATCGGCTTGAGCGGGTATTATAACGCTGTCGCAAGCGGTAAGAGCGTTAATAGTAAGTATGCCCAGAGCGGGCGGGGTGTCGATTATGATATAGTCATACTCTCCCCTTATCGGCTCCAGAGCTTCCTTTAGCCTGTACTCTTTCCCCGTGTCTGTTATAAAAGCGTCCGCTCCGGCAAGGGCTTTACTGGCTGGAATAATGCCCCCGCTCTCCGTCTTCTGTATAGCGTCCCCGGCTCTGATCTCCCCGTAAGCACTCCTAAAGCTGTAGCTCCGTCCGCTTTGGCTCCCGCCGTGTATGTCATATTGCTTTGAGCGTCTAAGTCTATGGAAAGTACAGAGTAGCCTTTAAGGGAAAGCCCAGCGGCTACGGCAAGGGCTGTAGTGGTCTTGCCCGCTCCCCCTTTTTGGTTTGTGATCGTGTATACCTTGCTCATAGTGTCCCCCCTTATGGCTTCGTCCGCTTCGTCTGCTATCCGCTGTAGCTCCCGCTGGGTCTCCTCGGCTTGGCGGTTAATCTCCTCGGCGGCTTCGTCTGCAAGCTGGTAAATATTCTTGTCCATATTCCCCGCCCCTCTCATAGATCGCCCCGGCTGTTTAGGGCTTCTTTTAATGCTCTGGCTTCTTCATCGGTAAGAGTAAGCCCCTTTAGAAGCTTCTCCTCTCCGTCCGTCCGTCTCCAGCTCCGCAAGTCATACTTTGCGGGGCTTCCGTTGTAGCTTACCCTGTTAAGCTCTTTTGTGGTGTCCCCGCTCTGGCTTAATACGGCTACTTTCTCTACGATTTCATAATTAAAGGCTGTGCTGGGCATATTCTGCGCTCCTCTCTATAAATGCGCTTGTAGCGGGTAGGGTCTCCCCCGCCCGCTCAAGGCTGTTATATGGTCTTCTCTGCCTGTAAGATAAAGCTTGCATACAGCCCCCTTATCTGTAGTTATGTATGTGTTATTGTGTATACTCTTATCCAAAGATTGCTTTAGCTATGCGCTCCTCGCTGTTATTCTTTGCCCGCTCCAGAGCGTGGGAATAAATAAGGGTTGTGTTTATGTTGGTATGCCCTAAGAGCTGGCGGGTCTCCTCTACTGTGCCGCCGTTCAAAAGGTTAAGCGTGGCGGCGGTATGTCTCATGCTATGCCCGGTCAAGCGGTCACTCTCAAGCCCTACAGCTATAAGCCGCTCTTTGGCTACTCGGCTTACGCTTCTGGTAGTCATGCGCTCCCCCGCTGTTACGGTTTGCTATAGAGCTAAAAAGCGGGGCTTTGGGGTCTGCGCCCCTCTGGCTTTAAGGTAGGCTCTTACAGCTTCTTCTACAGGCTCGGCAAGCTTTACATAGTCCGCTTTTTTTCTTCGTGCCCTTTGCCCTGATAGAAAAAAGGGCTACAGCGTCTCCAGCGGTTCTAATATCGCCTATATCGGCTCTTACTATGGAGATTTCTCTAAGCCCCGTAGTTACCATTACAGAAAGCAT
>VOFD01002532.1_pt1 | contig 12262 bp, 11 predicted proteins | sample 5384101 | NCBI WGS metagenome assembly VOFD01 (sample SAMN12384723, study PRJNA508395) | human gut metagenome | isolation source: healthy gut C | host: Homo sapiens
GGCCGTAGGTGCCTCCCCCAGCCGACCACGAGCAGTTTCCCGCTCCTGGGTCCGGTCACCTCGAGCTCGGGCAGGTCACGCGCCACCCGGGCGACCTTCTCGGCCCTCTCGCGCACCATGGTCTCATGGTTCACGGGGTCGTTGGACAGCACGCCCTCATGGGTCTTCTCCAGACCGCCGACTCGGTGCTCGAAACCCTTCTGCCCGGGCAGCGCCCAGCGGCGCACGAGGGTCTCGGGGTCACGCTGGAAGGGGTAGAACTTCTGGCCGGGCTTGAGTATGCCCTGCACGAAGGGAGGCTTGATCTCCGGATAGTCCTTCATCGCGGGGATGCGCCAGGGCTCGGAACCGTTGCCGAGGAAGCCTTCGGAGAGCAGGATCACGGGGGTCATGTGCTCGAGGGCTATCTTGGCAGCAGTGAACGCGGCGTCGAAGCAGTGGGCCGGAGAATGCGCTGCCACCACTGGCATGGGGCACTCGCCGTTGCGGCCGTAGAGCGCCTGGTTGAGGTCGGACTGCTCGGTCTTGGTGGGCAGACCCGTCGACGGGCCGCCGCGCTGGACGTCGACCACCACGAGCGGCAGTTCGGCCATCACCGCCAGTCCCATGGCCTCGGTCTTGAGCGAGAGTCCCGGTCCGGAGGTGGAGGTCACCGCGAGGCTGCCGGCGAAGGCCGCGCCGATGGCCGTGCAGATGCCGGCTATCTCGTCCTCCGCCTGGAGGGTCTTCGCCCCGAGGCTCTTGTGTATCGCCAGCTCCTCGAGTATGCCGGATGCCGGGGTGATGGGATATGAGCCGCAGAACAGCGAAAGCCCCGACTTCTCGGCGGCGGCGAGCAGACCCCATGCGAGGGCCTGGTTGCCGTTGATGTTGCGGTAGGTGCCCTTCTTGAGCTCCTTGGCCGGCTCCACCACGTAGGTGTTGGGGATCAGCTGGATGTTGGCGGCGTAGTTGTAGCCGTCGCGCACCACCTTCTTGTTGGGCTCTATGAATTCGGGGTGCTTCTTGGCGAAGCGCTTCTCGATGTAGCCGTAGACATAGTCGACACGGCGGTTGTAGATGAAGCAGGCCATGCCGAGGGTGAACATGTTCTTGCACTTCAGCACCGACTTGTGGTCGAGGCCGCTGTTCTTGAGGCTCTCCAGCGTGAGCGTGGTGATGGGGGCGGGGATGATGATCCTGTCCTCGACTCCGAGCTCGCTGAAGGGGTTGTCGGTGGTGAAGCCGGCCTTGGAGAGACCGGTCTCGTCGAAGGCGTCGATGTCGCAGAGTATCATCGCGTGGCGCTTACACCACTTCGCGTTGGCCTTGAGCGCCGCGGGGTTCATCGCCACCAGCACGTCGCAGTAGTCGCCGGGGGTGGAGACGTCGCTCGAACCGATGTGGACCTGGAAGCCCGAAACGCCGGAAACCGTGCCGTGAGGGGCGCGGATTTCGGCCGGATAGTCGGGGAAGGTGGACAGTTCGTTGCCGCTGACGGCGGACATATCTGCAAAAAGAGATCCGGTCAACTGCATTCCGTCGCCCGAATCTCCTGCAAATCTAATCACGACATCCTTCGCGTCAATGATTTTATGTTGCATAGCTATTTCACTATAAAGCTGCTACTGTGCTACGCCCTGGGCTGCCTGAGCCTGGGCCTGAAGCTCCGCCTGAAGCGATTCGAGGGTGCGTCCCTCGGGGATGTTGAGAGCCTTGCGGGCCGCGGGGGTGAGGTCGGTGCTCTGGGCGGTGTCGTAGTAGAGCAGGGTGCTCACGTCGAACACATACACATATCCGCCGGCCTTGGCGAGGTCCTTCTGGACGGCCTTCACGGCCTTCTCCTGGATGGGTGCCATGAGCTGCTGCTGTTGCTGCTGGAGTTCCATGTCTACGTTCTGGCTGAACTGCTGTATTCTCTGCTGGATGTCGGTAAGCTCCTGCTCCTTGGTCTGGCGTATAGAGGTGGTCCAGGTGCCGGCCTTGCTCTGATATTCCTCATACTTGGCGTTGAACTCCTCGACCATGGCCTGATATGTGGCCTGGGCCTCGTTGCTTGAGGCTGTCATGGTAGTGCGGGCCGAATCGGCCTCGGGGCAGAGCTGCACGAGCTCCACATAATTCACATGAGCGAACTTGGGCTGGGCGAAGGCTGCCACTCCAAGCAGGGCCATTACGGCGGTAATCACAATTTTTTCATATCTCTTAATTTAAATTTATCAGTTGAAACGCACGTAAAGTTAACAATTTTTATCGTCAAGTTGAACTTCTGCTGAAAGACTAGAACTGCTGGCCTATCACGAAGTGGAACTGGCTGCGCCTGCTGGGATCGGAGGTGTCGAATCCGTAGCCCCAGTCGACTCCGAGCAGACCCAGCATCGGTAGATAGATGCGGATTCCGAGTCCGGCGCTGCGTTTGATCTGGAAAGGATTGAAATCCCGGATGTCGGACCAGCAGTTTCCTCCCTCGAGGAACGCCAGCACGTAGATGGTCGACGAGGGCTGCATGATCACGGGGTAGCGGAGCTCCACGGTGAACTTGTCGTAGACGTTTCCGGCGTAGGCGTAGCCGTTGGAGTTGTAGGCGGAAGGCTCATACGGCGTGAGCGAGTAGTTCTCGTAGCCTCGCAGCGAGATCACCTCGGAGCCGTAGGTGCTGTAGCCCGACATTCCGTCACCTCCCACGAGGAAGCCCTCGAAAGGAGAATAGCCCCAGTTGCGGTTGTAGTAGCCGAGGTAGCCGAACTGCGCCCTGGTCATGAGCACGAGGTCGCCGGCGAGCCTGGTGTAGACGGCTCCGGACAGCTTCCACTTGTGGTACTCGATCCACTTGTAGCGCTGGCTCGAGGTCCAGTTGTCGTAGTTCACGTCCTTATAGCTTCCGACCGCCACCTTGTTGCCGTCGGCGTCGTAGTCATACTTGCGCAGAAGCGAGAACGGAGGCGTAAGCTGGAGCAGGAACGAGAACTCGGAACCCTGGCGCGGGTAGATCTGCTGGTCGGTGGAGTTGCGCACGAGGTTCAGCGAGTAGCTGAGGTTGTGGGCGATTCCGTCGTCGAAGATGAAGTATCCCGAGTACCAGTTGGTCAGCTTGTAGGTCTGCCAGCTGAGTCCGTTGTAGAGCACGAAGTAGTTGTCGGGCCACTTGAGGCGCGTACCTATGGAGGCCGAGAATCCGAACACCTCCATCTGCCTGTCGTTCCTGAGGATGTTCAGGGCGAGGTAGGAGTTGGTCTGCCTAGTGTAGTAGGCGCCGATGTTGAGCGAAGTGGGCTTCTTGCCGAACAGCCAGGGCTCGGTGAAGCTCGCGGTCAGCGCGGTGTAGTAGGTTCCGTTGGTCTGGAAGCGGAACGCGAGGTTCTGGGCGTCGCCGAGAGGCACCGGCCTCCATGCGCCCTTGTCGAACATGCGCTTGGTGGAGAAGTTGTTGAAGCTGACTCCGACCGTCGCCACGAAGGTGTTACCTCCCCATCCTCCGGACACTTCAAGCTGGGAGGAAGGCTTCTCGGTCACGTTGTAGATTATGTCCACCGTGTTGTCGAGCTGGTTGGGGATTATGGAATATCCGCCCTCGCTCATGATTGCCTCGGGATCGAACTGGCCGAGCGACGCGATCTCCCTGATGGAGCGCTCGAAGTCCGTCTGGCTGAACAGATAGCCCGGGCGGGTGAACAGCTGGCGGCGCACCACCTTCTCGTTGGTCACGGTGTTGCCGTTGATGATTATGTCGTTGAGCGTGGCCTGCTTGCCTTCGGAGATGCGCAGCTCCACGTCCACAGAGTCGTTCTGGATGTTGGTCTCGACCGGCGTCACGTTGAAGAAGAGATAGCCGTTGTCGCGGTACAGCTTCGTGATGTCGTATTCGTTTGCCTTTCCGCCTCCGTAGAGCCTGCGGTTCATGGTCACCACGTCGTAGACGTCGCCCTTGTTGATGGCGAGCACGGAGTTGAGCGCGTCGGAGGCGTAGACGGAGTTGCCGGTCCAGGTGATGTCGCCGAAGTAGTAGCGGTCGCCTTCTTCGAACACGAGGTCGATGCCGAGCCTGTTGGGTTCGACATAGTATATCGAATCGCGCACGAGACGCGCGTCGCGGAAGCCCTCCTCGTTGAACGCGCTGATCACATTCTTCTTGTCGTTGAAATACTCCTCCTCGTTGAATTTCTTGCTGCTGAAGAAGTTGTAGAGCTTGTTGGACTTGGTCTTCTTCATCGAGCGGGCGAGCTTGAAGTCGTCGACGTGCTCGTTGCCTATGAAGTTGATCTCCTTGACCTTGATCTTCTCGCCCTTGTCGATGGCGAAGTCCACCCGGATCGCGTTGCGGATTATGGTGTCCTTGCTGACCTCGGCGTCGACCTTGCAGAGCAGGAAGCCCTTCTCGGCGAAGTAGCGCTTGATGATGTCGGAGGTGGTCTTCTCCACGTATTCGGAGAACTCTCGGCCGGGCCTGAGGTTCACCCTCTCCTGGATGTCCTTCCTCTCGGAGGAGCTGACGCCGGAGAAGGTCCATCTCGAAACCCTCGGGCGTTCCTTGATGCGCAGGCAGAACCACGCGGAGTCCCCCGCCACGCTGAGGCTGTCGACGGTGAGGGCGACGTCCTCGAAATAGCGCTGGAGCCAGAGACGGTCCACTATGTTGGAGAGTTCCTCGCCGGGCACGGTGACTTCCATGCCGGGGCGCAGTCCCGTAAGCGAAATGATCTGCTGGTCGGAATAGAAGGTGTTGCCCTCCACCGTTATGCCTCCGACCTTGTATTTCACGGGATGCGAGTAGTCCACTTCGACACCGCCGCCTTCCTGTGCCGCGAGCGACATCGGGGCGAGAGCGAGCGCCAGAGTGGTTAATAACCGTCCAAGCTTCATCTTCTTCCTAAAACCAAAGTTTGCAAATATACTAATTATTTGACTTTTCCGAAGCGCCCGCCCCGCGAAGCATACTCCTCCAGAGCCGCCCGGTACTGCTCACGCCGGAAATCCGGCCACAGGGTGTCGGTGAAAACAAATTCCGTATATGCCGACTGCCAGAGCAGGTAGTTGCTGATCCTCTTCTCTCCGGAAGTGCGTATCAGCAGGTCGGGGTCGGGTATGCCGGCTGTCACCAAATACTGACTGAAATCCTCAATCCCTATTTCGCGGCCGGGGTTCTCAATCAAATCGTGTGCCATCCTCCTGGCGGCCTGGAATATGTCCCATTTGCCGCTGTAGCTCAGGAACAGTATCATGGTCATGCCCCGGTTCCCTGAGGTCTTCTCCATTATGCCGTCGATGGACTCCCTGAGCTTGTCGGAGAGCCTTTCGCGGTTGCCCAGCACCAGGAAGCGTATGTCGTGCTCCATGAATGTGGGGAGCTCCCGCTCCATCATCGTGCCCATGAGATCCATCAGACCCTGCACCTCGTCGGAGGGGCGGTCCCAGTTCTCCTCCGAAAAGGCGAAGAACGAGACGTATTCCACGCCCCATTCCACGGAAGCCTCCATCACGGCGCGCACGCTGGCCACGCCTTCGTAATGTCCGTAGATGCGATCCTTGCCGCGCATCTTCGCCCAGCGGCCGTTGCCGTCCATTATCAGCGACACATGCCGGGGCAGTCTTTCCAGTTTGTCCATAGATTATCTTGATTCATTGCCGTTGCGCACGTCCTCGCCCCACAGCAGCCTGGTACGCAGCGCGTTGATGAACGACGAACGGCCGGAACACAGCCGCTTCAGCCTGACCGGCGCCTCCGACACGATGATGCGTGTGCCTGCGGATATCCTCCGGTTGCGGTTGTCGATGGAGAACATCGCGCGCTCCTCCCTGGAACGCAGCGAAATCGAAATCCGGGTGGTCTGCGGAACCACCAGAGGCCTCACGTTGAGGTTGTGCGGAGATATCGGCGCCACGATGAACACCTTGGAGTCCGGGGTGCAGATGGGGCCTCCCACGCTCAGCGAATACGCCGTGGAGCCGGAGCTGGTCGCCACCAGCAGCCCGTCGGCCCAGTAGGTGGGCAGCGGCGAGCCGTCGATCTCCACGTCTATGCCGAGCATCGACGCGCCGTCGCGCGAGACGCTGGTCTCGTTGAGCGCATACGGCCACGAGTCCGCTGCCGCTCCGTCGTCGGCGAGCACCTGCAGCAGCTCCCTCTCCTCCACTCGCAGCTCGCCGCGCAGCAGGGCCTGGGGAAGCTCCTCCGGCAGAGCTTCGGAGAGGAAGCCGAGCCGCCCGAAGTTCACACCGAGTATGGGGATGTCGGCCTGCACCGCGAGCTTCGACGCCATCAGGAAGGTTCCGTCGCCGCCGAGGCTCAGCAGACCGTCGGTCGACGGCAGTATCTCCACCGCGCTCCGCACCCGGTAGACCTCCGCTCCCCCGCCGTCGAGCCGGCCAAGAAGGGCGTCGATACGCGGGTCGGCGCAGAGGCTGTCGTTCTTGATATAGTATGCGAATTTCATTACAAACTCACAAATTTAACACTAATGTTCGTATTAACGAATAAATAAGTACTTTTGTGGGGTAAAATGACCGAGACATGACAAGACTCAGCGTAAACATCAACAAGATCGCCCTGCTGCGCAACGCCCGAGGCGGCAACATGCCCGACGTGCTCAAGGCGGCCCTCGACTGCGAGCGCTTCGGCGCCGAAGGCATCACGGTGCATCCCCGCCCCGACGAAAGGCACATAAGATACTCCGACGTGCGGACTCTGCGTCCCGCGCTCTCCACCGAGTTCAACATCGAAGGCAACCCCACGGGCAGCTTCACCGCCCTGGTGTGCGAGGTGGTGCCCGACCAGGTGACCCTCGTGCCCGACGCCCCCGACGCCATCACCTCGAACGCCGGCTGGGACACCGTGGCCAACCGCGGATTCCTGACCAGGACCTGCGCGGCGTTCAGGTCGAGGGGCATACGCACCTCCATCTTCATCGACCCCGACCCCAGGATGGCCGAGGGAGCCGCCCTCTGCGGCGCCGACCGCGTGGAGCTCTACACCGCAGCCTACGCCGCGGGCTACGTGCAGAACAGGGAGCGGGCCGTGGAGCCCTACCTGCGCACCGCCGAGAAGGTCAGGGAGCTGGGACTCGGCCTCAACGCCGGGCACGACCTCTCGCTCGAGAACCTCACCTATTATATAAGGACCATACCCTGGACCGACGAGGTGAGCATAGGCCACGCCCTGATCTGCGACGCCCTGTACGAGGGCCTGGAGACCACCATCGGCAAGTACCTGGAGGCCATTTTATTAGCAGATTAATATTTTTTGACTAATTTTGTAGACTGTATTCAAGCCCCGCGGGGCCACAGAACAAACAGACAATAAGAGAAATGAAAAAGTTACCCATCATCCTCAGCGTGATCTCGCTCCTCGGAGTGATAGCGCTCGCGGTAGTCGTACTCTCAGGCAGGTCATCCGAGGCCGCCGGCGCCGAGACCGCCGTAAGCACCGAAGCCGGCGCACAGAAAGGCACCATCGTATACTTCAACCTCGACAAGGTGCTCAACGAATACGACATGGCCAATGACCTGCGCAGCGTGGTTGAGACCAAGGTCAACAGCATCAACCAGGAAGTGAACCGCAGGGGCACGAAGCTCGACCAGGACATCAGGAGCTTCCAGGAGAAGATCAACAAGGGCCTGATGACCCAGTCGGTGGCCGAGACCCAGAGCCAGAAGCTCTCCCAGCAGCAGAACGAGTTCCAGACCTACGCCGCACAGAAGCAGCAGGAGGTCGTTGAGGAGCAGACCGTGATGATGAACCAGATCGCCGACGCGATCAACAGCTACATCATCGAGTACAACGCAGACAAGAAATACGCGATGATTCTCGCCACCCAGGGGGACATCCTTCCCCTGCCGCTGGTGACGGGAGACTCGGCCCTCGACATCACCGACGACTTCCTCGAGGGGCTCAACGCCGCATACGTGAAGTCAAAGGCAGAAAACAAGTAGGCGGCCTTGAGAATTGCGATACTGTCCTGTTTCTACCCCTTCAGGGGAGGTATCGCCCAGTTCAACGCCAATCTGCTCGGCGAGCTGGGCAAGGCCCACGAGGTACGTGCCTTCAACTTCCGCAGACAGTATCCCTCCTTCCTCTTCCCGGGGAAGACCCAATACGTGACAGACGAAGATGAAGCGGTTCCGGTACAGTCGGAGCCGCTCCTTGATACTGCCAACCCCTTCAACTGGCCCCGGGCGGCGGCGGAAATCCGCAGATGGAACCCCGACCTGCTGGTCATGCGCTACTGGATGTCCTACTTCGGCCCCTCGCTGGGCTACGTCGCGCGCCACATGCGTCCCGAATGCAGGGTCGTGGCCATCACCGACAACGTGATTCCGCACGAGCCCCACTTCTTCGACAGGCCTCTCACGAGCTACTTCCTCCGGGGAGTCGACGGCTGCGTGGCCCTCTGCGGGAAGTCGAGGCCGACCTGCTCCGGATCAGGCCTGACGTCCGCCACACGGTGATCCCCCATCCCGTCTACACCCACTTCGGGCAGAAGCTGCCCCGCGCCGAAGCCGAAAGACGGCTCGGCATCCCCTCCGGAAGCCGCAACCTGCTCTTCTTCGGGCTCATACGCGAATACAAGGGGCTGGACCTGCTGATAGAGGCCTTCAGCCGGCTCGACAGCAGCTACCGCCTGATCATCGCCGGAGAGCCCTACGGCTCCTTCGAGAAATACCAGCGGCTGATAGACTCCTGCCCCGACCCTTCGAGAATCCACCTCTTCCCGGAATACATACCCGACTCCGAGGTCAGCACCTATTTCTCGGCGGCCGACGTGGTCGTGCTCCCCTACCGCAGCGCGACCCAGAGCGGCATCAGCGCCGTGGCCGACAACTTCGAGGTCCCGATGATAGTCACCGACGTGGGCGGACTGCGGGAGACCATTGGCGAACGCGGCACCGGAATCGTCTGCCGCGAAGGCACGCCCGAATGCATAGCCGCGGAGATAGAACGCTACTTCGGCACTCCCGGGCTGCGGGAAAGCTGCGTGGAGGCCATACGCTCCGTAAACGAAAGGCTGAGCTGGAACAGATTCTGCAGGGATCTGCTCGCTTTCGCCGATTCCCTCAAAGCTTAAGGAAATGAAAAGACTCATCACCATACTGATCGCACTCTGCCTGCTGAACACAGGCGCCTACGCCCAATGGTATCTCTTCCCCGGAGCACGAGGCAAGGCCGCTGAACAGCAGCCTGCCGGGCAGCAGACCGAAGCCCCGCGCAACGAACCCGGAGACAGAGGCCAGCTGCGCGGCACCGTGACCCCTCCCGCCCAGGAGCGGCAGGAAGAGGAGGAAGGCGGCTGGCAGTCGCTCTTCGGCTTCGGCGGCGACCTCTCCACCGTGAGGGTCACGCTGGCCCTGCCTTTCGCGGCGGGCACCCAGAAACCCAACGCCAACTATCTTGAGATGTACGGCGGTGCCCTGCTGGCGCTGCGCGACCTCGGAGAGGAGGGCGTGAAGGTAAGGCTGCGCGTGGTCGACACCGCTTCCGGAGCCCTCACCCGCGACGACATCGAGGACAGCGACGTGATCATCGGCCCGGTGACCTACGCCGAAGTCCGCGACGCCCTGCCGCTGTGCGGCGGCGACAAGGTGCTGGTCTCACCCCTCGACCCCAAGACAGCCGAGCTTGCGGCCGGCTCCCCGGTCATCCAGGCCCCGGCTTCATGGACGAGCCAGATCGACGAACTCGCCGAATGGGTGCAGGAGGAGCTGATGCCGGAAGATGAGCTCTACGTGATACGCGACGCCTCCGAGAAAGGCTTCGGCGAGCAGGCGCGCTACCTCATCGACAGGCTCAACAACAAGGTGCTGCGCTACCGGACCGTGGCCTCGGTAAGCGACATAGCCTTCCAGGAAGGCAGGACCTACCGCATCCTGATAGCCTCAGACAGCGACGCCTTCCTGACCGGAGCCACCAGAGCCGCGGCAATCGAGGCCGCGCGCAACCGCGACATCATCCTCTATTCGACTTCCAGGATAAGAAGCACCATAGGAACCAACGTCAACGACCTCTACAACACGAGGACCAGGCTCACGGCGTCATATTACATCGACTACGACTCCCAGGCCGTCAAGGACTTCGTGCTGGCCTACAGGGCGCTCTTCAGGAGCGAACCCGGCTCCTTCGCCTTCCAGGGCTACGACACGATGCGCTATTTCGCCGGCACCTGCGCCGACTACGGACGACGCTGGTACCGCAGGCTCCCGGAATACCCGGCGAAGGGCCTGCAGTCGGACTTCGAATTCAAACGTTGGGAAAGCAGCGGAAAGGTCAACGTGGCCGTGCGCCGCATAGTCTACAACTCCGACCTCACCACCACCCTGCTTCAGAATTAGACTGGCGGCGTCCTATCCGGCAAGCAGCACCCTGGCATTCTCCAGGGCGGCTCCGGTGATTTCCGAACCGCTGAGCAGCCTTGCGACCTCCCTTACCCGCTCATCACCTTCGATGCGCCGCAGCGACGAGCTTGCGCGACCGTCGGCAGCCTTGGCCTTGCTCACCACATAGTGGGCGTCGCCCTTCGCAGCCACCTGAGGCAGATGGGTGATTGCGAACACCTGTATGTCCCCGCCCATGGAACATATCATCTGCCCCATCCTGTCGGCCACGCTGCCGCTGACTCCCGTGTCGATCTCGTCGAAGATCAGGGTGGGCATGCCAGCTGTCCTGGCCATCACGGCCTTGAGACACAGCATGATGCGCGAAAGCTCACCTCCCGACGCCACCTTGGCGAGCTCCCGGGGCGCGTCACCTCCCGAAGAAAAGAGGAAGCTGACCCGGTCACAGCCGTCGGCTCCTCCGGCCTTCGGATCTATATTGACCTCGAATCTCGAATTCTCCAGCTCGAGGAAACGCAGCGACTTCAGGATCTCGTCCGCGAGAGCGGGAGCCGCCGCCCTGCGGGACTCCGACAGCTCCGCACAAAACCTCTCCCAGTCCTTCAGCACGGCCTTCTCCTTCTCCTCGAGCGCTGAGATGCGTTCCCTGCGTCACAATATCAAGGTTGCTCCCGGGGAGGCACTGCTATGAAAAGAAACACTGTTTGATGCAAAATCGTCTACCGTTTGCCAGCGACAATGGTCATTCACACCAGTTATAAAAGCATGGGCGTCCCGGGCAGCGCCATCAAGCTGAGCACCGACAACGCTGATTGAGCCGGTCAGGGACAGCCCGCATCTTCGTTTGAGCAAGCCCGGTCCGTGGGATGGCGAACGTCATTGAACAGATCCGGCTCGAGCTGGCGACTGACCTGAGTCGGCTCGTCAGATCTTTTCTGGGCACCATCGTTGCGCTGGTGATCTCCAACTGCTTGGTCAAGGAAATTATCTGATGGAGGGAACTGCATGATGGTGTTCAAATACTGAGAGTGGCTGGTTCGTGCAAAGGGCGAAGTGCGCCGCAACCCTGCGCAGGAAGCTTGAAAAAGGCGCTCAGTAAAGTTTCCCTTCTGATGGAAGAAGGCGCAATCAGGGGCTTTATTTGGAGGTGTGCGTGTTTGGCCAGCATGGCTGCTGAGGAGAAAATCTCCACACTCTGGATGCCCTAGAAAACCTCGCTCCGGCATCGACCCGGAGGAAAAGATGCACAGCAGGACCTGGCCTTGTCAGTACGCATCTGCGTGGTTCTGGAAACTCCAGCTGGGAAGAAGCTGGGGAAAAGCACCTGCCAGCAAGATATTGTGGTACTGGAACACCCAGCAGTTGGCCGCTGGGTAATGTCCATTGTCAGTGTGGAACGATATACGGACACGTTCACCGAAGGAAACCGTACGGACTTCGATTTCAACGAAACCGGAGATCCAGGGTTCTGTTCCGTGAAGATGGATGGACATACCACTTGGAGCATCGGCGGGCTTCAACTTCTGCCCCCGAAAATATCTGGAGGTGCAGTATGTGGCCGGGTATGTATTCTGCGAAAAGGATGCAAAGACCATCCGGCCGCTCCCGGCGATGCTGGAAGCATTGTTTGTACATGATCTTTCAACGGTGGGATTTGAAAATGATGCCGCCGGGCTGTCGGCGTTCTCCGATGTGGGCTGGACTTTCGATAAGATTATCGGCGTTTTGCGGCGATTCGTGATTTCAAAGTATAAGCGGTGTTAACGTGAAATCGCTTAAGATGGGTTTCGCGCGGTTATGGGCGCATCGAAGGAACTAGCGGCGCTTTACCAGGCGTGGTATTCATGTGGGTATTCTGGGAACGCGGAAGCGACATCTGATTACCGGTGTGCGCCAGATATGGAGCGACGATCAGTGCGAAGAATGTCAAACATCTGGCTATTCCGTAGCAATACGTAAT
>VOFD01000672.1_pt1 | contig 12245 bp, 5 predicted proteins | sample 5384101 | NCBI WGS metagenome assembly VOFD01 (sample SAMN12384723, study PRJNA508395) | human gut metagenome | isolation source: healthy gut C | host: Homo sapiens
GAGCAAAAAGACCCGTTGCTGATTTTCAAACTCGAAAGCGTGAAGCTCTTCGACGCCATGGTGGACAAAATCAACAACCAGACGGTGAGCGTGCTCATGCGCGGACAAATCCCCGTGCAGCAGCCCGAGCAGGTGCGCGAGGCCGCGCCCGAACCCGCACCGCGCCAAGAGAAGTACGTGGAGTCGCGTGAGGACCTGACCGACCCCGACCAGCAGGCTGCCGCCAGCCGCGACACGCGCGAGCAGCAGAAGACGCAGCCCGTGGTGGCCGACAAACTGCCCGGACGCAACGATCCTTGTCCCTGCGGGAGCGGCAAGAAATTCAAGAACTGCCACGGACGCGGGTTGTAATCCTGCGCAGGCAAGACTGATGTGAACAAAAAAAGGGATGCGCCAACCGGCGCATCCCTTTTTTTGAACCCTTTCCCCGCCTCGTGCGGAAGGCCCGCCCCTGCATGCCGTTTCCCCGGAAGGCCGGGCTTCGGCTTCATCCTCGGCCGCGCATCCTTGAAGGGCCGGCGTCCGAAGCCGCAAGGCGGATAAACGCCTTGCGGAGTACAGAATCGTACTTTCCGCAAAGTACTCGAGTACTTGCCGCAGAGTACGCGGCCGGCTTCAGCACGCCCCCGCGCGCCTCGGGCCAGATGCAGGGAGCGACAAGGCTCTCTGCCCCCCTCTTGCCGCTCTCTCCGGGAGCAGGGCGGCCATTTCCTTCCGGCGCCTTCCTTTTCAGAGCGCGATGGCACCATGCCTTTCCATCTGTGCCCGGAAAAAACAATGAGGGCGCGCCACCTCGGCGTGCCCTCATCCTTAATGGAAATTAATAAAAGTACCAACCTATCTTATTAATTCCCTTCACTCTGCGCGTGTGTATGTTCCTGCAGGGTTAGCGTGTGTACGTTCCGGCAGGGATGGTAACCGTGATGCGGTTGTTGCCATTGAAGTTGTCAATGTCGCCCCATCTGTTGGTTGCTTTGATTTCGATCACCATGGTGTGTGCAGTCTGGAAGTTGTTCTCTGTGCCTTGCTTGAAGCTCAGCGTAGAGCCATTCAACTCAACGAATTGGTTGTCACCGCTGACGATACTGAACGTCGGTGCGGTCAGACCATACTTGCTCAGCGGGTTGTTTGCTTGGGTCGTACCGTCTTTCCACATGGTCTCGCCTTCGAAGTCAACCCATTCAAAGCCTTGAGCCAAGTTGATGCCAGTGTTAAGCGTGCTTGCATCCAATGTGCGGGACTTCGGGTCGTAGGTCGAAGTGGTATTAACCTTCCAAGCACCGCTCAGGTCTTGTACGTTGATAGCGCCTTCATCGATGACGAACCTCTTGCCATCAAAGTCAACTGCAAGCTCGAATCTCAATGACTGTCCGCTGTAGTTGGTCGGATTAATCGTCAACGTATTGCCGTTCAGATAAGTGCCTGTCACATTGTTGTTGTTATTGTCGAGGACTCTCCAAGACAACATACCGCTTTGTGCTGCAGCATCGGCTACGAGATCGGCGTAATCGCTGAAGACTGTTGTCAAGTCGCGGACAAGCGTCATAGTGTTGCCTGCAAGCGTCGGCAGCAGACCAATGGTGTTGCCATCCCATGCGGCAGACTCGCGGTTGATGGTCAGCGTCGGATACTGGGCATCCGTCATGGCTGCAATCTGTGCCTTCAACGTGAACTCATTACCCGTCTCGTTCGTTTCGAATACGAACTCAATCTGTCCGCCCGTAATCGTCGTGGCCGGCTTCTGGTAGATTTCAATGCTCTGCCCGTTGACAGCGAAGTAAACATCACCGTTCATTCCGTTTGCTGTTCCTTGTGCCACAGCTGCCCAGAAGGCCGTCGGCGTCATGTTGGAGCGCTCCATGATTTCGCGGATCTGGTCGCCGGAAACCGTGAAGATCTTCTTGTCAGCCGTGCCTACGAACCAACCGGCAGTCTGAACGCCTGTTACGTCATATTCCGGAGTAGCTTGTACGATGGAAACAGAGCCGAGTTGCGTAGTGTAGGAATTGTTACAGTTGGCTACGGTGACCGTGGCACTTACGCTTGTACCTTGGCCGATGCTGCTCTGGTTTACATTGTCTTTCAAAGACACCGTTCCGTTGTCGAATGCGAAGTAGTAGTCATCACCGCTTTGGTTGTACTTCACGGTAATGGCATCCATGATGCTGGGGTATTCGGCAGCCAAGTCGATGGCTGGTGCGCCGTTAACAACACCCCAAAGTTTCTGGCCTTCGGCGAAGTTGTACTTAGTGGTGTGGTCGTTGTAAGTTATCTCCTTATGGCCACCGACGTTGGTAGCCACGCGGATGTTGTTGACGCGGTCCACACGGTTGTCCACTACGAAGTAGTCGGAGAACACGTCGGTGTACTTCTCATTGTTCTCAACATCAGCCTTCGGCGTGATTCTTGCAGACAGCGCCCATGCACGGTAGCTCTGGCCGTCGCCTACAGATTCTCCGGCTGTCACTTTCAAGGTCAACAAGCCGTCTTCCAAACTTTCCACCGTGACATTCGTCAGGACTGTGGGCTGCTTGCTGCGTGTGGCAACTTGTTCGCCATAGAAGCTGATGTCATAGTTCTTTTCGAAGTCTTCCTTTGTGAGCGTGGCCGGAGAGATGCGGAACTTCATCGTTTGTTCCTTGTTCTCGGACATGGTCTTCCAATAAGAGTATATCGTGCCGGGATTCTGAATCAGTTGCAGAGTCTTGAACGAAACGCGCTTGTCGTAAACCACTTCAGTGCCATTGTCCTCGAAGTTCGGCACGAACACGATGCTCTGAATCATCTTGGTCATCAGACCGAGTTCGTCGAGTTCAGTCTGCAAGTTGCCCAGTTGCGTAGCGATGTCAGTCAAATCGAATGCGGGTTCGCCTTCTTCGGTCTTGGCATTCAGGGCCTCTTCGAGGGCAATCACCTTGTTCAGTACAGAGACGATGCTGCCGTTCTTCTCGCTGTCCCAGCCTGCGATGTCGTTCAAGGCGTTCAGCTGCGTTTCGGTCAGCTTGGCCTGCATGTTGGCCACCGCGCTGTTCAGGGTGTTATACTTCTGATTGAGTTGGGCCAAAGCGCCGGTTTCCTCCGTGTCGATGGCATTCAGGCGTTCGGTCAAAGCTACAATCTGGCTCAACAACGTCTCGGACACGTCGCCGCCCGGGTTGTTCTCGAATCCGGCGAGGATATCCTCCAAGTTGTCGATTCTCAAGCCCAGGTCGATGATATCCTGAGCGTTGTCTTTAGCCATTTGCTCCACTTTAGTCAGACGGCTTTCGCAATCAGCGATTCTCTCAGTGAGGCCACTCATCTGCTCGCTGATTTCGCCCTTATATGCCTCGAATACGTTCACGCTCACCAACTCACCCAACTCGTCGATCTTCTCTTGGATGGCTGCAGCCACGTCGGCATCGGTGGGGAGGGCGTTCAAATCCTCAACAAGGTCGTTGATTTGGCCTTGGAGTTCGCTCAGTTCCGTCTTGTTCACACATTCGAGCAAATCGGCCTGGAGGTCGCTGATGCTGCCTTCCACGCCGTCCACTTGGCCTTCCAGTCCGCCAAGGCTTTCTTGAAGTCCGGCAATTGTTTCGTTCAAGTCGTTGAGAGTTTCATTCAGACCGTCGACCGTTTCCTGGCTGGCCTTTTCCGCCAACTTGTTGCTCAAGTCTTCGTATTGGCTCACCAAGTTGTTGATCTTGTTCAGCAGAGCGGTGGCGTCGCCGTCGGCCTTCAGTGTGGCCAAGTCTGCCAATGCGCCTTGCAGGTCGCCCTGCACGGTTGTCATCTGGCCTTGCAGCGTGGTTACGGCGTCGGCCTCAGCCTTGTTGGCCAAGCTGGCTTCCAGCGCGTCATCGGCAGCCTCGTAAGCAGCACGAAGGTCGGCCAGACCCTCCGTCAGCTGTTTTTCGAGTTCGGCCAGCGAAGTGTCCTCGATTTCATTCACGCGGGCTGCCAGTTCCTGCACCTGTTCAACCAAACCGGTCACAGTCTGGTCGTCCGCATTGCCGTTCAGCGCGTCGGACAACTCGCGAACCGCTTCCTGCAGTGCAATCACGTCGGCGTTGTTCGCCTTGTTGCCGATGGCCGTGTTCAGTTCCTCCTTCAAGGCGTTCACAGCTTCGGTGATGGCAGCCTGAGCTTCTTCAACAGTCACTGCGCTCCCCTTCAACTCGTCGATCTGGCTTTGCAGATTCGTGATGTCGTCGTCATAATCATCGGAGCACCCTACGAAGACAGGGGCAGCCAACAATGCGCAGAACGCAGCAACACTAATAAACCTCTTTTTCATAATAAAAATAAATTAGTTAAAACTGTAATTCCAATCTCTACTGTTATTATTTTACTCGGTCTTTTCTCTCCACCTCTACGCAAGAGGTGGAATAGCTTTTGGCGCACTCTCCTAATATATAATAGGTAGAGCGCCCCTTTCCAACTCGAAAGAGGTTTCCTTATTCCATTTTCTATTTGTATTCTCTACTTTTTTCTATAAAAAAGAGCGAATTATTTTGTTGGTTTAAGTATTTTATCTACATTTGCATCGAAATTATCCACCTCTTGCGTAGAGGTGTAATAGAAGGAAATAACTGAATTGATTGAATAAGAATTGGTTGGCTGCTTCTTATCTTTCTCGTTTCCTGCTTTTTCTCCTTTAATTTTTTTGCGCACAGCGTCAAGAATCTTACGAGTAGCCTTGTCGACTTCCCGGTTGTCGAGCGAAGAGAGATAGATGGAGGTGGTTTTCTCGTTGGAATGCCCCATGGATTCACTGATGACGCGGAGGGGCACGTGCTGGCGCATGGCTTCCGTTGCCCATGAATGGCGGGCCACGTACGATGTGAGCTTCACGTGGATGCCGGCCTTGGCAGACAGTTCCTTCAGGTGCAGGTTATACATTCGCAACGCGCTCCAATAAGCCTTAGGCGTGAATGTTTCTGTTTTCAGAATGGGGAAGAGGTAGTCGTCCTCCTTGCGGGTGTATTTGTTGATGATGGCCAGCATGTTCTTTTCCACTTTGACGGAGAGCAGGTGGCCGGTTTTGCTGCGGTGGTAGATGAGCCTGCCGTTCACCAGGTTGCCTTTCTTTAGTTTCACAAGGTCGATGAAGGCGATGCCGCGGGCAAAGAAACTAAAGACGAAGAGGTCGCGGCAGAATTCCAGCCTTGTGTCGATTACGTTACATTTCATCAGCTTTACGATGATGTCGAGGTTCACGGCCCGTTTGTCGGTCTTATCCACTCCGGTGTAGGCATGGCTGAAGGGGTCGGGCAGCCGCAGCCTGAAGGAGTCTACTCCCCGTTTGTACACGGCGTGCAGGACGCGGAGATAGAAGGAACTGCTGTTTTTCGTGATGCCCCGTTCCTGGAGCAGGTAGGCTTCGTAGTCGGTCACCAGTTCATCGGTGAGCAGTTCGAAGGGAATCCGGGTGCTGTGTCCTTTGGCTTCCAGAAAGCGGTTGAAGGAGCGTAGCGCCGAGTGGTAGTTGACAGAGGTTTTCACCTTGTTGCATGCTCTTTTTTCTTGAATCTGCTGTTGCATGAAAGTCACAAAGTCGTTCATTTCTTCAATGTTAGGGTTAGGTGTCATATATTTATGTTTATTAGGGGTATAGGAACGATATGTCCCATATCTTTGGGCAAACATAAAAGACATCCTTCTTGCCCTCCGTTCGGGGGGCGAGAAGGATGTCAGTATGACGGGGTCAGCCTCGCGGCTGGCCAACGGTTAGAACAACTTTTCGGGGTACTCTCCGGCAGCAACCAGGGCGGCTATCTTTTCCACTGTGGCTTCGCGGTCGGCGGCATAGGTCACGCCAAACCACTTGCTGGTGGTGTCAAGAACTTCCACGGTGGCAGTGCCTTCGTTGATGAGTTTGTTCACCATGAGCGGGATAAAGAATTCGGCTTTCGGGTTTGCCATATTTTTTGGGTCGCTCAGGAATTGCTTGAAATATTCTTCGCTGTATTGGAAGTAATCGGGCGTGAATCCCCACATGTTCATGCTCACGGGCACGTTCTCTTCCACCGGAACCCACTTGCCTTCTTCGTCCTTGTAGCAGATGGGGCCGTCCACGCGCATGATTTCCGTGCGTTCTACCACGTCGGTCAGGTGGTGGTTGTTGTCATACACGCAGATGCCGCGGGCCACGGATCCATTTTCACTCAGCGTGTTGCAGCATCGGAAGCCCACCATGGCATAGGTGTTCTTGCTGCCTTCGGGCAGGTCGCTCAGGAACTTGCCGATGGTGGCGAAGGCATCGCGGCCGTAGAAGTCGTCACAGTTGATGACGCAGAACGGTTCCTTGATGACATCCTTGCCCATGAGCACGGCGTGGTTCGTGCCCCACGGCTTCACGCGGCCTTCGGGGCAGGTGAAGCCTTCTGGCAGCGCGTCCAGGCTTTGGAATACGAGTTCGGCCGGAATCTTGCCTTCATATTTCGAAAGGATTTGCGTGCGGAACTGCTCTTCGAAGTCTTTGCGGATGACGAAGACGATTTTTCCGAATCCGGCGCGGATGGCGTCGTAGATGGAATAGTCCATGATGGTTTCGCCGTTCGGTCCCAGTCCGTCCAACTGTTTCAACCCGCCGTAGCGGCTGCCCATTCCGGCAGCAAGCAAGAAAAGTGTAGGTTTCATAATAGTTCGTTTAAAAAGTTAAAGATTTGCTTTATATGCTGCAAATGTAGTCTTTTTATTTGATAAATTTATGTTTTTTCCCTCTTTTTTTCTTCCTGTCTTGCTGTTTGGGGGAACAGGCGTCAGAATGGGTAGCCCACGGCGAAGTGGTATCCCAGGCTGTCTTTGAACCGGGGCATGTTGTAGTAGCCGCTTTTCCCCGTATCGTAGGGAGCGTGTATGCCCACTCCCACGTCGAAGCGCAGCACGAGGAAGTCCAGGTCGCAGCGGATGCCCAGTCCGGTGCCCAAGGCCAGGTCTTTGCCGATGCGCGAGATGTCGAAAGTGCCGCCTCGCCGGTTGGCGTCGGCGTCGAGCAACCACACGTTGCCCGCGTCGAGGAACACGGCGCCCGAGAGCATGGAGACGATGGGGAAGCGGTATTCGGCGTTCATCTCTATCTTGAAATCTCCCATCTGGTCGATGTAGGAGTATTCCGACGCGCCGGGCACATAGCTGCCGGGGCCGACCCCGCGGACGGTGAAGGCGCGGATGCTGTTGGCGCCGCCCACGCTGAACAGGTCGTTGTAGGGGGCCGACGAAGAGTTGCCATAGCTGAATATCACGCCGGTCCCGATGCGTGTGGCGATGCTGGTGCGCGGGGTGAGGCGGAATTCTTCGCGGAATTCGGCGAGTAGCCGGACGTATTGCGCGAAGGGCACGTTGAAGAGTTTCTTGTCTTTCTGCTTGAACGGTTTACCGAAGGCGGCATAGATGCCCGACGTGACGTTGCCGCTCTCTTTCACTTCGAAGATGAACGTGCGGGGGATTGCGTGCCCTGCGCGGGCTGGAGTAGGTGAACGTGTAGCGCATGGAGGGCACGAACTGGTCGCGCATGCTGACGTAGAGGGCTTGGTTGACGCGCATGATGGAGTCGAACGTGGCCGTAGTGCTCAGCAGTTCGTCGTAGTCCAACCGGAAAGGCACGATTTCGTGTTTGATGGTCGGACGGGACTGGTAGGTGTAGGCCATTCTGGCGCTGAGCGACACCATGCCGAAGTAGTTGGCGCGGTTCATCCATGTGGCATCCAGCACGAAGGACGTGCTGGTCCTGGCCCGTCGGGAGAATTTGTGCGCACCGGGGAATATCAGCCGGGGATAGTCGAGCGAGAGCGAGGTACCGTATTCGTAGGAGTTGATGACGGAACTGCGGCCCTGTACGGTGGAGTTGGTCTGCCATTCGTAGGAGCCATGGACTTCGAATTTCAGTTTCTCGGCTCCCCGGAAGGCGTTGCGCTTGGACATGCTGAAAGAGAGTCCCGGTCCGATTTGTCCGTTGCTCTTCGAGGTGACCTTGGTGGTGAACTCCCCGTCGTAGGGCTTGTCCAGCATGGCGGTGATTTCGATGTCGAGCGTGTCATTGCCGGCCACCGTGTCGCGCGGCACATATTTCAGGTTCACCGAACTGAACACGTCCATTCCCGAGAGTTGCTGTTGCACGAAGCTCATGATGTCCTGGCTGTAGAGCATGCTCCGGCGATAGAACATGTTGCGCCGCAGGGCGCCGAAGCGAAGGGGAAGCTTGCCGTCTTTCCCTCCATTATAATATAAGGTATAGCCCAGGAAGTGCAGGGTGTCGGTCAGTTGGTAGGAGTCGTTCCCGAACAGCCGGACGGTTGTCTTGCCCAAGTGGTAGCGCCTGTTGGCTGCGGCGGGGATGCCTTCGGCAGGGACTACTTGCAGTTGCACGAACCCCGGCCGCTGTATGGTGTCGGCACGGAACGTGATGTATTCGGGCTTGTAATAGAAATAGCCAGAGTTGCGGAACATGTTATAGATGCGGGTGCGCTCGGCGTCGAGGTTCACCACGCTGAACGGGTCGCCGCTGAAGAGCGTCCGGTGCCTGAAGGTCTCGCGTATCAGGCTGTCGCCCACGGCGGGGAAGCGCAGGTAGGCGATGGAGTCGAGGCGGAACAGGTTGCGCGGGCGCACGGTGTAGCTGATTTTCGCCTTTTTCGGGTTCTTTTGCGGGATGACTTCGTAGTCCACCGTGCCGTTGAAGTATCCATAGTTCCTCAGTGTGTTTTGTGCCACGAGGGCGCGGGTCTTGGGATTGACGGTGCTGATGAACACCGGGGTGGCCGCAAAGGTGTCGAACACCCATTTGGCGAAGCGCGACTGCTTGCCCACGGTGGCGTTGTAAATCCAAAGCCCGGAAGGGAAGGGGATGCGGAGCGACGAACTGCCGAAGAGGGAGTTGTTGGGGGCGTAGGCCAAGGCGGCGTCCACTTCCTCCTTGGCCGTCTGGAAGGCTTCTTTCTCCACGCGTTGCGCGGCTTCGATGGAGTCCTTCTGCTCCTCGGTCAGTTTTTCTTTCCGCTTCAGGGCGGAGAGGTCTCTTTCCGACAGCAGTTTGTCCACGGCCTTGTAGGCGTCGGCGAAGGAGGTGATGACGCCCTCTTCCGCTTGCTGCTTTTTCCGTTTTTCTTGGCTTTCTTCTTGGCAGCCAGCCCGTAGTCGATTTCCTCGATGCCCGTGTAGAGCACTTCCTCCTCGGGCAGGTTCTTGGTGGTGGAACAGCCGGTCCACAGGCATCCGCAGAGGAGGGCCATGATGCATATCTTCAGTTTCGTTTTCATCATTTCTCTGTTTTTTGAGGCTGCGGTTCTTCTTTTCTTCCTGTTCTTGAAGATGAAGAGCTCGCCCAAGCGGGTCATTTTACGCCGTAGCACGAGGCCAGCTCCCATTTCGGTGATTTCGCCTTCCAGCAGCGATTCGTAGCTCTTGTCGTAGAACAGGGTGATGTAGCGCGTGGCGCTTTTGTCCAGGCGGTATTCCAGCGAGATGTTGTCGATGAGCGACTGCCCCGTGTTCTCCACGTTCTCGCCCGTTGACACTTTGCCGCCCACGATGACGCTCACGCGGTTGCCCCAAAAGCGCTTGGCAAAGCGGAAAGAGTAGTCCGTGCGCGACGTTCCCTCGGCCGTGGTTTCCTGGTCCACGCCCAAGCTCAGGTCTATGGTTTCGAGGGCTTTGCCCGCAATGTTGTTGATTTCGCTTTGCAGCAAGGCGTTCAGGGCGTTGGTCGTGGAGAAGCCGCTGCCTTCGCTGCCGCCCGCCAGATACATGCCGGTGGCCAGCATGGTGACGGCCATTTTCCCGCGTTCTTCTGTCGACATGGCGGCGAGCTGGTTCTGCACGGTCATGTCTTCGGGGGCCGAGATGGTGAATTCAAGTCCCATGTCGGCCAGCGTGCGTGTGATGGACAGTCCCACGTCGAACGAGACCGTGCGTGGCACGTCGTTTTCTGTCACGGTGGCGCGCACGCGTTCCGTGGCGGAGATGTTCAGCGTCGGGTTCAGTATGGGGCCATTGAAGTCCACGTAGCTGCCCGAAGTGATGGTGAAAGTCTTCAGCGGGATGACGGGCAGCGAGTATTTCATTTCGCCGTTCAGCACGGTGTAGCGTCCTGTCAGGGTGAGTTCCCCTTGTGGCGTGTAGTTCATGGTGAGGTCGCCCCCGCCTTCCAGGTCCACATATTTCGAGCGGTCTGCGCTCAGCAGGCAGTGCACCTGCGTGCCTTGGTCGATGCTGACCTGCATCATCACGTTCATGTTCATCGGTTGCGGTCGGTTTTCCTTGGCCACGGCCGTGGTGTCGCTGAAGTCAACGAAGGTCACCAGGCCGCTCAGCCGGTCTTCCGACGACAGTGGGGAATCCTTCAGCACATAAGTCACGTCGGTGCTGCCCAAGAGTCCCAGCCGTCCTGTGACGTTGATGAATTCCAGATTGCCTTGCACGCGGGCGGCCACGTCCACGTTCACCCGTCCGTAGGCCGAGGCTTGTTGTGTGCGCTTGGCGTTGATGAGTTCGAAGTTGGACGCGTTGGCTTGCAGGTCGAGCCGGATGTTTGCGAAGTCTGAGAAGTCCACCGTCCCGTCGAACACGAGCGGGTTGCGGCCCGTGGAGTACACGTTCAGGCGGTCCAGGTTCAGGCTGCTTTCCTTCACCTTGATGGAGTCGTCTTCCAGCCGCAGGTCCAGACTGTATTCCGATGATAGTATGCGCAGTCCCTTCGTGGCCAGCCATCCTTCCATGTCCGGTTGGCTGGTGGGGCCGTCCACGGCCAGGTTGCCGTCGGCCATGCCCTCCAAGGTTGCCAGGTGGTCGGGGATGAAGCCGTTGGCCAGCGTCAGCGGGAAGTCGGTCAGCGTCAGGTCGGCGTGGATGTTCCCTTCTCCCTCCTCCAGCGTCCTGTAGGCACCGGAGAGGGTCATCACTTCCGTGTCGTCGTGCGACAGGCGCGCGTCCACGAAGTGGGTTCCGTCATCGTTGGGAAGGTAGACGGCCCCGATGCCGATGTTGCCCAAATCCACGCCCTCGTAGGCCATGTCTTCTACGGTGAGGTCGGCCACGACGGACAGGTTTTCTGCCGTTTGCACCAAGTGGGCGTCGGTCTGCAGGAAACCTGTGATGTGTGGGGCGTATGGAATGACGGAAGTCAGTTCGCCCAGGTTCAGCCGGTGCAGGTTGACGGAAACATCCTGCAGGGCCTCTTCGTTGGGGGTGGAGAACACCTTGGCGCTCGTGCCGTCGTCGGCCAGCATGTCCACGTCGGCTTCTACCCGCCGGTCGTTGCCCAGGCAGATGAAGTTGTCTTCGTTGATGTCAAACCGCCGGTAGGCGATGATGGGGTGGATGTTGGAGAAGACAATGTTGATGCCCTTGTCGGTCACGTCGGCCCTCAGTCCCACGTCCACGCCTTTCTGTCCCTTGTCGTCCAGATAGACCAGGTTGACACCCGCTCCCTGGGAATGAAGGTAGGCATTCAGTTTGGAGTCGAATACGAATTGTCTGTTGCCTTCCCCGTTCCTGACCCATCCGTCCACCTTCACGCCGGTGGAGTTTTGGAAGATGTGGGTCTGTATGGTGTCGATAAGGATGCCCCCGGCGTTCAGTCCGTAGACGTATCCTCCGCCGTTCAGTCCGCGGTCCGGGTCGGCTTGCAGCTTCACCCTCATTTCCTGCACCGAATAGCCCTGTGTGGCCAGGTAGTTGGCCACGGGGTTGTCTTTTCCCGAGGCGAAATCCAAGGTGAGGCGGGGCAGGAACAGTTTGAGTGTGTCCTGGTCCAGGTGGCGGCGTTGCCATTGCTCTTCGGCCACGGCCATGAATTCTTGTCCTTTTTCCAGCAGCGTTTCATATCCGTCCTGCCCGTCCAGATAGAGGCGGAAGTCTCCGGCGGCGATGTCGGCGAAGGTGGTGTCGGGCGTAGCCAATACGTTTAGGGCCAAGCTCTTGGGGTGGAACACCGTGTCTTGCACCATGAGGGATATGCCGCTCACCGTTCCGTGGGCGGAGTGGGCGTTTTTCAGGTTCGTGGTGCCGTCCACGTGCAGGTTCAGCCCGGCCTTGAACGGGTTCTGTGTCAGTTGCAGCGTGTGCAGGTCTATGCTGCGCAAGTCCACGTCGAGGGCCAGTTCCATCCGTCGGCGGTGGAGCAGTGCCTCCAGCGTGGTGGTCATGTCCAGCAGCGGGTTGTCGCTGTCAATGGTGGCCGTCCCCTTTCCGTCCCTCACCGTGGCGGACAGTCCGATGCCGCTGAGCGACATGTCCTTATATTGCAGACTGTCCAGCGTGAT
>VOFD01001722.1_pt1 | contig 12240 bp, 27 predicted proteins | sample 5384101 | NCBI WGS metagenome assembly VOFD01 (sample SAMN12384723, study PRJNA508395) | human gut metagenome | isolation source: healthy gut C | host: Homo sapiens
AGGGAGCGGGTGTAGCTTTGCCGACAGACAGAAGCGGAGCCAAGCGGACTTTGCGACGACGAGGGCGGGCGGCACGAACGTGCTGAAGCTGGATGATGCTCTGGCCTCTATGGACGATTTTGTGGCTGAAAAGCTGAACTGAGCTTACTGAGCGATCAAGAAAGGGGACGGTCCCCGGACCGTCCCTTTTTCTTTTCCGTGTTTGCAACATTTCTTTCCCCTCAATCGTGTATCAGACAGAAAGACAAAGGAGGTGTCGGAATGAACCATGTACGCAGCAAAGAGGAAGTGGCCGACCTCTATCGCCGCCATGGGTCCATGGTGTATCAGATCTGTTTGATGCTGCTGAAAAACGTGCCGGACGCCGAGGATGCGACCCAAACCGTCTTTCGCAAGGTGATGGAACAGGACAAGCCTTTCCGTGATCGGAGCATGAAAAGGCCTGGCTGATCGTCACCGCCCGAAATGAGTGCCGGGATCAGCTGAAGCACTGGTGGCGCAGGAACCGGGAGAGCGAAGCCGCGCTGCAGAACATGACCTGTGAGCAGCCGGAGGATCTTGGGCTGAAAGAGCTCATCTGGAGTCTGCCGGAGCATGACCGTCTGGTGCTGTATCTCTACTACTACCAGAGCTATACCGCCCAGGAGATTGCAGAGCTGTTGGGTAAAATCCATCCACAGTTCGTACCTGGCTGGTTCGGGCACGGAAAAAGCTGAAATTAAGAATGGAGGCGGAAGGATATGACATCCCATGATTTGAATCGGGCGTTTGAGGCGTTTGCCCCCTACGGCAGAGCAGGAACAGGCCATGCTGGACCGCCTCCTCACCGAGCAGAAGGAGGTCAGACCTGTGAATCGGATCAAAAAGATGACGGTTGTTTTGGTGGCCGCGGCGCTGATGCTGATGGCCTGCGCATTTACCGTGGTGACCGGGCTGGACCAGCGGATTTTGTCGTATTTTGGCGGCGGAGAGGGCAGGCCCAGTTGGTGTCCGGCGGCGTTGTAGAGGTGGAGAAAAGCTTCCGCTATGAAAATGGATGGGCGATCCACATCCGGCAGGTGCTGGCGGACCGGTACTCCCTGGCGGTTTTGGCTGAGGTCGTTGCCCCGGAGGAACCGTGCTGGACGGGGAGAACTACTACTTCGAGCTGGGCATGGAGGTGGCCTCCCAGACGCAGGGGCCAGGAGGGAGTGGCAAGCTGGGGCTACGGCCCGGTCATCCTGGAACAGGAAGATGGACAGAACAATCGGCTCACCTTCCTGTGTACCAGAGGGGTCCCAGCAGGCCGAAGGCCAGAGTCTGAACGGGCAGAGTTTGACGCTGACTCCCATGTGGCTGCAGGAGAGCGGGGGGAGAAAACTGAGTGTGGATTTCTCGGAAGAGAAGCAGAGCTGCACCGTACAGCTGCCTGAGGAGGACAGCGGCATGACTTATGAGGTCAACGCCCCCATCCAGGTGAGCGGGGAAGAGATGACCCTGGGTGAGTTCTATCTCTCGCCCATCAGCGTGGCCTTCTCCTGCAAGGTGAGGGGAGCGATTCCCGGATGTGGGGACCGACAGAGATGAACTACATGGAAGAAGGGGCGGTCCTGCACATGGCAGATGGTGAAACGGTGGCCGTGGGGCGCGTAGTGTCCCAGACCTACGACCAGAACACCGGAGCGGCATACTGTGTCTTCCAGACGGAGGAGATCGTGAAGCCGGAGAATGTGATCTCGGTTACGCTTCTGGGGCAGACCATCCATCTGGATACTCAGACCTAATGAAAGGGAAAATATATCTGCAAGTGAAACAGTATCCTTTTGTGATACAATGAAATAGGGACGGCTTTCGGGCCGTCCCTGAAATATTTTTGGGGTCTCAACATTCTGCCCCGCTGCATTGTGTTATAAGCAGAGAGACAGGAAAGGAGGTGTCCGGGATGGGGAGTGGTTTAGACCGGGGAGGAAGTGGCCGCCCTCTACCGAAAGCATGTAGGTATGGTCTACCAGATCTGCCTTATGCTGATGAAGAATGTACCCGACGCAGAAGATGCCACCCAAACAGTCTTTCGCAAAGTGATGGAGCATGACGGGCCTTTTCGTGATCCGGAGCATGAAAAGGCCTGGCTTATCGTTACCGCCCGAAACGAGTGTAAAAATCAGCTCAAGCACTGGTGGCGTACCCGGCGGGCGGGGGGAGGAAGCACTTCAAACACTGACCTGGGAGCAGCCGGAAGACGGGGAACTGTGGGGAATACATCCTACCCCTGCCTGAGAAGGAACGGATGGTTATCTATCTCTACTATTATCAGGGATATTCCACGCTGGAGATGGCGGAGATTTTGGAGAAGAACCCATCTACCGTCCGCACATGGCTGGTTCAGGCCAGGTGGAAGCTGAAAGACATCTTGGAGGTGAACGAGTATGGAAAACCGTGAATTAAAGCGGGTGTTTGACCAGGTGAAGCTGTTCCCGGAGCGGCAGGAGGCCATGCTGGAGCGCCTCCTGAGCGGGGAAAGGAGTGGAAAAACCGTGAAACCGATGAAAAAGATGGTGGCAGTACTGGTGGCTGCGGCGCTGATGCTGATGGCCTGTGCATTTACCGTAGCCACAGGGTTGGATCAGCGGATCGTGGGTATTTTAAAGGCGAACCAAAGGATGCCGGCCTGATGTCGGCGGGGATCGTACCTGTGGAGCAGAGCCACACCTACGACAACGGCTGGACGGTGAAAATCAAACAGGTACTTATGGACCGCAATTCCATTGCCACCTTGGTGGAACTCACCGCTCGGAGGAATCGTTCCGGGCTGGGTACCGTATATTCGATATGGGCCCCCATTACCAACGCCCAGGGAGAAGAGCTTGCTGGGCGGCATGCCAGGGAATTCCGCTGGAAGACCCGGACCCGGAGGACAATCAGGCGACCATCCTGTGGAGGTATGATGTTCTGCTGGGGGTGGAGAGGTGTGGGGCGGGAGCTTCACGCTGACCCCTCGCCAGTTCTTCTGGAGAAAAAAGAAGGGCCTGTGCAGTTCTCCGATGGGTGGAGCTGTACCGGAACGCTGCCCACAGAGGACGCTGGGCTACTGTACCAGATGGATGGCCCTTCTCCCTGGAGGAAAAAGAGCTGGGACTGAAGTATCTACATTGACCCCATTCGGTTTGTATTCACCCTCAGGTTGCCTGCGACCCAACCATGGACAATGAGGAGGGGGGAGCGTGTCTTTGACCCTGGAGGACGGAAGTATCGTTTAAAATGGAGGAGGGATCTATTCAGCGTCCGCTGATCAGACAGAGGGAGACGGATGACTGCCGTATCCAGTTTCCAGCCGGAGAAGCTGGTAGACCCTGAAAATGTGACCGCAGTGACGCTCTATGGTCAGACCTTCTCTCTGGAATGGGCTCCTCCCTGTGACGGGTAGACTGCCTCATCTACCACGGGGTCACCCTGGGCGGCACCGGCAAGGACCAGGGCAAGCGCCATCCCACCATGGGAAACAACGTGCTCCTCAGCTGCGGAGCCAAGGTGCTGGGCCCCTTCACCGTGGGAGACAACGCCCGCATCGCGTCCAACGCCGTGGTGCTCAGCGAGGTGCCGGAGGACGCCACTGCCGTGGGCATCCCCGCCCAGATCGTCCGCATCGCCGGACGGGTCACCCACTACGCCGATGACGTAGACCAGACCAGCGTGGAGAATCCCACCCTGGAGCGGCTGGAAGCCCTGTCCGCCCGGCTGGAATTTTGGAGAAGTCTGTTTCATGGATGAACAGTTCCAGGAAAAAGAACGAATGCAAAGAATGAATCTTCTGTTTCCCGGAAGTCCCAGAAGGTTTTTTTGAAAAATTCAAATTTTTTAAAAGGCCTGAGATATGCAGGCAGAACCATGCTGTTATATAATTCCTGCCACCCATAAAAAAGCGGAATTCCAGACCCACACCCCCGGCCAGGTGGAGATGTACACCTGCGGACCCACCGTCTACCACTTCGCCCACATCGGCAACCTGCGCAGCTACATCATGGAGGATGTGCTGGAAAAGTACCTGCGCTACGAGGGCTACGACGTCCAGCGGGTCATGAACATCACCGACGTGGGCCATCTCACCTCCGACGCGGACGCGGGCGAGGACAAGATGCTCAAGGGCGCCCAGCGGGAGCACAAGACGGTCATGGAGATCGCCAAGTTCTATACCGACGCTTTCTTCGCGGACTGCGCCAAGCTCAACATCAAGACCCCGACGTGGTCCAGCCCGCCACCGGCTGCATCGACGAGTATATCAAGATCGTCTCCAAGCTGATGGACACGGGCTACGCCTACTCTCGCCGGCGGCAACGTGTATTTCGACACCAGCAAGCTGGGCCACTACTACGTCTTCAACGACCATGACGAGGAGGATCTGGCTGTGGGCGTCCGGGAGGGCGTGGAGGAGGACCCCAACAAGCGCAACAAGAACGACTTCGTCCTCTGGTTCACCAAGAGCAAGTTTGAGGACCAGGCTCTCAAGTGGGACTCCCCCTGGGGGGTGGGCTACCCCGGCTGGCACATCGAGTGCTCCGGCATCTCCCTGAAGTACCTCGGCGAGTACCTGGACATCCACTGCGGCGGCGTGGATAACGCCTTCCCCCACCACACCAACGAGATCGCCCAGTCCGAGAGCTATCTGGGCCACCCCTGGTGCCAAACAGTGGTTCCATGTCCAATCTCGTGGGTGACCACCATGGTCATACCCTCGTTGGCCAGCTCCCGCATGACATCCAGCACCTCGCCCACCATCTCCGGGTCCAGGGCGGAGGTGGGCTCGTCGAAGAGCATCAGCCTTCGGGCTTCATGGCCAGGGCCCGGACGATGGCGATGCGCTGCTTCTGGCCGCCGGAGAGCGTGTTGGGGTAGGCGTTGGCCTTGTCGGCCAGACCGATGCGCTCCAGCAGCTCCATGGCCTGGCTTGTCCGCTTCCTCCTGGGTCTTGAGTTTCAGCTGGACCGGGGCCAGGGTGATATTCTTCTGGACCGTCATGTGGGGGAACAGGTTGAAATGCTGGAACACCATGCCCATCTTCCGGCGGTGGAGGTCGATGTCCACCTTCTTATCTGTGATGTCCACATCATTGAAGTAGATGTGGCCGCGTGGAGGGCACCTCCAGCAGGTTGAGACACCGCAGCAGGGTAGACTTGCCGGAGCCGAAGTTGATGCAGAAATAGACAAAGGCGGCCAGAACATAGGGGGACAGCGTGATGTAGGTAGTGGTGCCAACCGTCTTGGCGGCCCCACATCAGCTCGGTCATGCCCATAACGGAGCAGATGGAGGATTCCTTGATCATGGTGACGACCTCGTTGGCCAGGGCGGGCAGAACGTTTTTAATGGCCTGGGGAGGAACCACCAGACGCATGGACTGCCAGGAGGACAGGCCCAGAGAGCGGGCGGCCTCGGTCTGGCCGGAGTCTACCGCCAGGATGCCGGCGCGGAAAGATCTCGGCCACGTAGGCGGAGCTGTTCAGGGCCAGAGCCACCACGCCGGGAATAAACATCTTCATGTTGATAAAGCCGAACAGATAGAGGTCAGGCAGCTTGATGGCATAGAAGGGGCCGTAGTAGACGATGTACAACTGAACCAGCAGAGGAGTGGAGCGGAAAACCGCAATATAAGCTCCGGAAAGGGTGTGAATCAGCTTGTTCTTGCTCAGACGCATCAGGGCCAGCAGCAGGGCGGGGATCACAGCCAGCAGCACCGCCACCACTGACAGCGCCAGGGTATACTCCACGCCGGTGACAAAAATAATAGGCGTATCTGGGGAAGATAGGTAAAGTTGATAAAGCTGGTGGGACTGGGGTTGAGGATGGCTTAAACGGGGTATTGGCGGCAAAAAACTCGGACATAGGCCTGCTCCCTTTCTGATTTATAACTCAGACGCGCCGTGCGAAGCCGGAGACCGGTCCGCACGGCGCTGTTTCTGATTGGTTTATATGCCCTTAGCCGCCGATGGCCTGGCTGCTCAGGGTGTTGGCCTCCTCAATGATGGTGGCCATGGTCTCCTCATCCAGAGAAGCGATAGTCTTGTTGATGGAGTCCATCAGACCCTTGGGATCGTCCTTGGCAACCCACACACGGTAGGGCTCGGCAGCCTCACCCAGGAGATGTTGTCCAGGATGACCAGGTCATCGTTGGTCTCCACGTACTTCTGGGCCACAGCGGCATCCAGAACCACGGCGTCGCACTTGTCTACACCAGGGCAGTTCACCAGCTCAGGCACAGAAGCCAGCAGCAGGGGGTTGACGCCAGTCATCACAGCGCCCTCGCCGGAGATGAGGTCGGCCTTGGTGGTAGCGGTCTGGGCGCCCACGGTCTTGCCGCTGAAGTCCTCCAGGGAGGCATACTTGGTCAGCGTTCTCCTTCTTCACCACGACCAGGGGAGCCTCGTCGGTGTAGTAGGGATCGGAGTAGTCGGCGGCGGCAGCACGGGTGCCATCGGCGTCCAGCTCCATGGCGGCGATGACCATGTCCACGTCCCGCGGTTCCCAGATTGGCCAGCAGGTTCTCAAAGTCCATGTCTACGATTTTCAGCTCGCAGCCCATGTCGTCGGCGATCTGCTGGGCCACAACACGTCGATGCCCACGATCTGATCCTGGCCGTTCTCGTCCAGAATGTGGAACTCGAAGGGAGGATAGTCAGCGGAGGTGCCGAAGACCATGCTTGTCTTATCGCCGGTGTTGGAGCCGCTGGGCTGCTCTGGGAGCCGGTGGTATCGGTGTTGGAGCCGGAATTAGAAGCGGAACCGCTGTTGCTGCTGGCCGCAGGCAGTCAGCCCAAGACCCAGGGCCAGAGCCAGGGACAGAGCAAGAAACATTCTTTTCATGTTGCATAATCTCCTTTACATCCATTCATCCAGGCCCATGGGACTTGGATAGGTTGTGTAAAAGTATACCACCGAAAAATATTCAACGTCAATAGATAACTATGCAAAAAGTGAGCGCTGGAATAAATTTTTTTAGCACAAATGACACAGGGCGGGAATAATTTCCGGTTGAAACAGGGAGAAAAAGAGGATATAATCAGGTGACAATAAAAAAATTTTGGAGGAATGGGGAGGATCACCTGGGGGGACGGAGGTTTGTTCGGCGAGAGGGAGACAGAAAGAAAAATGAATAATTTTGAATAATTCGACTTTATCTGTGGATATGGGCAGTACGGCGCAACGTGGCTACCGTTCTGGAAGAGCTGCAGGAGCGCAGCTGATCCCTGTGCTGAAGGATAACGCCTATGGCCTGGGGCTGGAGGCCATGGGACGGGTGATGGAGGAATTTCCGCAGATCACCACCCATGGCGGTGGCCCAGGTGGGGAGGGCGCGGCCCTGCGTCAGGCGGGCATCACCCGGGAGATCCTGGTGCTGGGCGGTGTGCCCGCCCATCTGCTGCGCGGGGCGGTGGAGCTGGACCTCACGCTGTCGGTGGGGCGGCTGGAGCTTCTCCCCGGTGCTGGCACTGCTGGGACAGTCGGCAGGCCGGCGGGTAAAAATTCAAATCAAGATCGAGACCGGGCTCAACCGCACCGGCGTAATGCCAGGGGCGGAGCTGGCCCATCTGCTGGAGGAGTGGCGGGGCGTACCCGGAATCGACGTTCAGATTATGGGTGCCTTCAGCCACTTTGCCGACCTGGAGGACAAAGGGCGGACCCAGCAGCAGTATCAGCTTTTCCTGGAAGGGGTGGAGCAGCTGGAAGCCGGAGGAATGGAGATCCCCCTGCGGCACATTTATGAACATGATCTGGTATTACCTGCTGTTCGCCCTGTGCCGGCTGATCCTGGGGCGGCGGCGGCGGCGATCTGCGGCGGCGGCGGTCACCCTGTGCTTCCTGGTGGGGCTGCCCAACCACTATATCCTGCGCTTCCGGGGGCGCATCCTGTTCCCTGCGGATGTGACCGCGGGCTGGCGGACCGCGGCCAACGTGGCCAGCGACTTCGACTTCGCTGGACCACTACATCGTCCAGGCGGCCGTCCTGCTGGTGGCCTACCTCTTCCTGGTCTGGGCCTGCCCGGCCCAGCGGCGGGGACCGGATGCCCCTGGCTGGCCGGAGCCCTGCTGATCCTGTTCGGCGCGGGTTACAGCTTCGCCTTCTTCTGCACCGGGATGCTGCCCGCCCTGGGCATCTACACCCAGCAGTGGGTGACCCAGGCCAACGGCTTCCTGCTGAACTTCACCGTGGCCCTGCGGTACAGCTCGGTGGACAAGCCGGAGGATTACAGCCGCAGCCAGGTGCTGGAGCTGGCGGAGGAGTACCCGGCGGTAGAGGCGGACGGCTCCGTTACCCAGCCGGTGAATATCATCGCCATCATGAACGAGTCCTTCGCGGACCTGACCATTTTTGAGGGGCTGGAGCTGGAGGAGGACCCCACTCCCTTCCTCCACTCCATGAAGGAGAACACCATCAAGGGCTGGATGTACTCCTCTGTCACCGGGGGCGGGACGGCCACAGTGGAGTTTGAGTACCTCACCGGCTTCACCAGCTCTCTTCCAGCCGCCGCACACAGTGGCCTATCAGCTGTATATGGAGGAGGGCATGCCCTCCCTGGCAGCCCTGGCTGGGAGCCAGGGCTATGAGACCACCGCCTTTCCACCCCTATCAGTCCTCCGGCTGGAACCGGCCCATTGTGTATGAGGATCATGCGGTTTAATCACCAGATGTATCAGGAGGACGTGGAGGACCCCTATCTGATCCGCACTACGTCTCCGACCAGTCGGACTACGAGATGCTCTTCCATCACCGACCGGGAGGAGGGGGATCCGGCATTTATCTTCAATGTAACCATGCAGAACCACAGCGGATATGCCCAGGGATGGAACAACCTGGAAAAAACCGTCACCCTCTCCACGGAGCAGCGGACGGCGGACACCACCGCAGAGCAGTATCTGGCCCTGATGCGGGCTAGTGATGACGCCTTGCGGGATCTGATTACCCACTATGAGCGGTCATCGGAGCCCACCATGATCGTCTTTTTTCGGCGACCACCCCAAAATGGAGGAGAAGGCAAACAGCAGCAGGGATCCAAACGATCCATGCCCCCTGTCCGGCCCCAGCACCGAGGAAAAGGAGCGGGCAGTGAGGGGGAGGCCCCCCCGGTGAGCCGGGGGGGTGCCCTGACGCTGAAAGAGTTGGGAGAGTACTGTCCACCGCCTCCGGCTGGTACACGCCCCCACCAAGATGACCAGGGCGGTGACGGTGCAGGTGAGCAGGGTGGAGCAGAACACCTCGAAGATCCCCCACATCCCCTGACGGGCGGGTGGTCCACCGGGCGGGCCGTGGGCCATGGCGGAGGAGCCCACCCCCGCCTCGTTGGTGAACACGCCCCGGGCCACTCCGTAGCGCAGGGCCTCCGCCGCTGTCCAGCCCAGTCCGCCTCCCAGGCGGCCTGGGGGCGTGAGGGCGCAGGAGAAGAACATCAGAGGCCTGGGGCACCTGCGGCCCGGGCAGCAGCAGCACCAGCGCGCCTCCGCCCAGATAAAGCAGGGCCATGCGGGGACCAGGCCTGGGACACCCGGGCGATGCGGCCCCAGCCCCCCACCATCACCCCCCCGCAGTAGTGCGGCCACGGTGCCCCAGGCCGATGGCCAGGGACCCAGCCGAAGGCCGTGGAGGGCGGCGGCGATGGAACCTGGACCATGAACCCCCCGGCCAGGGTGGCGTGGGGAGGAGACAGGCCAGGAGAACCAGACCGCCAGCAGGGGAGAGCCCACGCCATCCCGCAGATAGAACATAGGACCGCCCTGGCGGCCGAAACCCGCCGGGGCCCAGCTATGCGCTGGTAGCGTACCGACAGCAGCTTTTCCCCAAAACTGGTGGCCATGCCCAGAAACGCGGAGACCCACATCCAGAACACCGCCCCCGGACCCCCCAGGTTGATGGCAGCAGCCACCCCGGCGATGCTGCCTGTACCGATGGTGGAAGCCAGGGCGGTGCTCAGGGCCTGAAGAGATGGCATCAGGCATCCGCCGCCGCCGGGAGTGTCTGTCCTGCCACAAGCGCTTTCACCACCTATGAGATGATGGAGAGTCTGCCCCTGGTGGTGGTGAAGAAGGACGGCAGCCGCCAGAGCTTTGACCGGAACAAGGTACTCAGCGGCCTGATTCGGGCCTGTGAGAAGCGGCCGGTGTCCATGAACACCCTGGAGGGATTGTCACCGAGATCGAGCAGGTGCTGCAAAACGAGATGGAGCGGGAGGTCAGCTCCGCCCAGATCGTCGTCGGTGTATCACTTTCCCAGACCAGGGGGCGTAGGCGGTCCCGGAGCCGTGGGTCAATTCCAATTTCTTTCCATTTACCTGCAGCGTGGAGCGAAAGTCCAAGATGAGCGGGTTCTCCAGCGCCAACTGCATCTGTTCTTCCTGAAAAACTGACGCTGGCCCTCATTTTCCATCGTCAAGTCCCATTTTCCATGAAAGCCTGAATTTGGGCCGGTTCCACCTGCATGCAGAAATCCCACAACCAACCCTTTGGCACAGAGGTAGACGGAGGATGAGCCTAATGATGTTCGGCCCAGTCAAATTTCTTTGCCAATGGCCAGCTCTTTTCCCCGGCCCGTTCTCTGCTGTGGCCCCAGAAGCCTCCCTCAAAGGTGACCTTCCATTCCGGCGCGGGTTGGGGGACGTCGGGATTCAGATCCAGGTCATAAAACTCCTGGGTATATTTAATTTTGCTGTAATCAAAGCTGGTTTGCAGTTGGTGGAGATAGTGCCATGGGGCCTCCATGGGAGAAAAGGCCGGTCTGCTCGAATCTGCTCCAATACCATGTTCTGCTCTTGGTGGGGGGGATTGTCTGCCAAGAACGCCTCAAACTGGGGAAGATCCCACTGCCAGGCCTGCCCAGGGCCGCCGTCGCCGCAGGCCAGAGCAGCCGCAGCAGGCCTGAAAATCCCGTGCGCCAACGGATGCACATAGTTGGGCGCGGATTCATGGGGCTGACGGCAAACACCATTCCCAAAGCCACGGATAAAAGCAAAAAATGGATTCCATCCACCCCGGCCCAGCCATACTGTCCGGGCCCCTTTGGGGTACAAAAAATAGGAAGTTTCGTCACAGCCTGCTGCAATACCACAAGAGGTGCCAGGTCAATGCCTTTTTCAGAAAGGCCTGATAGGAACGGTTCAATGGTGTCGCCTCCATCTGTTATGGTGGTGGAATACCTCTTTGCTGGGCACAGGGGCCATCCTGGCTTGTGAGCTGCATGCGGCAGCCTGTAGGCAGTGGCTGCGCCAGACGGACGGCGGGACGCTGGCCCGCCCATGGCGTAGCGGCCATGGCCCCACCACATTCACATCGCCGGGGGAGATCCCCGGTGCTCAGCGCGTAGATGCTGTCCCCGTCGGTTGGTGTGGACCGACGGATCGCCCGGGCAGCCGTTGTGGGTCATGCCCGCCACCTTGGTGAGCTGAGTCTGTTCAGCTTGGCGTTGGTGACCACGATGCCCCAGAGTGGTGTTGCCGGAAAAGAGGTTGCCTGCGATGGTCACGTCCTGGGAACAAAGCCCTCCAGAGTGTTGGACAGGGCCGTTTTGTCTCGCTGAGCAGTCCGGCGATCTGGGTGGCTCCATCGTAGATATCTCCCAGGGCGTTGACTGCCACCAGAGCGCTTCATTTCTCTTTCAAGTGTCCGGCCTGATGGCATAGGCGTGCCAAAGCCGGATTTCATGGCTCGGGTCATGCCCCCGGGCTTTCCCCACCGAGCGGCCCTGCCCCCACATTTGAGCAGGGGCGTCATAGCCCGCGTTTTCGCAGGCCTGGTAGGCTGCTATGGCATACCTGACGGGACGTCCACCCGTCCGGAGCCCCAGATCAAACAGGCAGGACTGGCTCACCAGAGGGAACCTTGGTCACCCCCACATCAAAAGCCGACCTATCGCTCCTCCAGGTATCACTTGCGTTTCGCCCGCGGCGTCCAGTCCGAAGGCGCTGCCGCCGGAGAGCAGCACCGCGTTGATGGCATCTGCCTGGGCCACCGGGAGACAGGAGCTGGGACTCCCGGGAGGCGGGTCCTCCGCCCGCACATCCAGCCCGGCGGGCTCATCCGGTCGCAGAGAAGCACCGCAGCCGGTGGCCGCCTCCATGCTCCTGGGCGTGGCGATGCGAAAGCCGCCCACCTCCATAATTCCGATTCTTGCATTTCGACTCGCCTCTACCGTTTTACCACAACCCGCAGGGGCCTGCAGGCAGATGGTGCCGCTGATGACGCAGCGCCGACCACCAGCAATGCCGTAACTGAACGGCTACCGA
>VOFD01002671.1_pt1 | contig 12217 bp, 17 predicted proteins | sample 5384101 | NCBI WGS metagenome assembly VOFD01 (sample SAMN12384723, study PRJNA508395) | human gut metagenome | isolation source: healthy gut C | host: Homo sapiens
TTGTAAAAAAGCGGGGCAAAAAACTTTTAAACGCCAATCTACATCCGACCCAAGCCCCTCGCCCTTGGGGCGAGTGATGAAATAAGTCCGCGAAGCGGACACCTTAGCGGCCGAGTGGCACCTCCCACGCGAGTGGGAGAGGCGGGTGGGTCCCGAAACCTCACAAAGGCCCTTCCAAATAGCGCTCGATGACGCTGTTTGGGTTCATCAGCGCGTCGCCGCCGGAGATGAGGACGTTCGTGATCTCTTCGTGTTCCGGAGACGTAGGCTATGGCCTCGTCCGCGCGGCGGTTGAGCTCGTCCTCGCTCAGGCCGACCATGCGCTTGCGGAAAACAGTGGCGGCAGTACATAGCGCACCGATTTGTCGAGCAGCAGCACCGTCGGCGGGTATTTGTGCTGCAAACCCTCCAGCTGGTGTTCGAGGCCTCGCCGCTCGTGTCAAACGAGCCGCCGCCGGGGTCCAGCTCGTCCAGAGATGGGATGCACATCCTTCCAATGGGGTCATCCGGGTCCGAGGTGTCTACAAAGGGAAAGGTAGTAAGGCGTTATCATCATCGGAAAACGTTCTGCTATCTCTTCTCTGCGTTGTGCCTCCTCCGGTGACAGCCCAAGCTTCTGCGCCAGCTGCTCCATGGTGCGCACGCCATTTTCCAATTCCTTTTGCCAGCTCATAGCTGCACCTTCTTTCATTTGTGATTTAAATTAGTAATATTATACCACATTTCAAATCATGTCTGCAAGAATTGATTTCTGTTGAAATATACGAAATGCCGGGGTATAATCGGGTAAAAACACACAAAGAACGGTGGGATAACAGGTGGAAACCGCGATTTTCGAGCTCTGCGGCGAGCGCGAACTCCCCCCGGCGGACCTTTGACTGCGGCCAGTGCTTCCCGCTGGAACGAGGACGAGACCGGCCGCTGGCGGGCGTGGCCTCGGAAAGGCGGCGGTCGTCTGGGCCGAGGGGGGCCGGACGTACATCGAGTGCGCCCTGGAGGACATATATTTCTGGCTTGACTATCTCGACATGGACACGGACTATGACGGCCACGGCGGAGCATAGAAGTCTGCGACTACCTGCGCGACTGCGCGGCCTACGGCGAGGGCATACGCATACTCCGCCAGGACAAGTGGGAGGCGCTGTGTTCGTTCATCATCTCGCAGTGCAACAACATCCCGCGCATAAAGGGCATAGTGGAAAAGCTCTGCGTCGCTCTACGGCGACGCGGTGGAGGCCCCCTGGGGCGAGGCGCGCTCGTTCCCGTCGGCGGAGCGCGTGGCGGAGCTCAATGAGGCCGACCTCGCGCCGCTGCACGCGGGCTACCGGGCGCCCTACATACTCGCTGCGGCGAAGGCCGTCGCTTCCGGCGAGCTCGACCTCGAAAAAGACGGGCCTCCTGCCCTGCACGGAAGGCGAGGGCGGAGCTCAAGAAAGCTCAACGGCGTGGGCGACAAGGTCGCCAACTGCGTCGTGCTCTTCGGCCTGCACCAGCTTGACGCCTTCCCAGTGGACGTGTGGATAAAGCGGGCCCTGGCGGAGAACTGCCCAAAGGCTTCGAGCCCTCGTCCCTCGGCAAATATGCGGGCCTCGCGCAGCAGTATATGTTCTATCACGCCCGCGAGACGGCCTCCGGCCGCTGAAGGGCCAATGCAGATAACCGGGATAACAAAAAAGCGCAGGCCGCGGCCAGCGCTTTTTCTGTTTCCGAACGCCGGAATGGGGCGGAAATGGTTGACTTGGGGCGCGGCTGTGATAAAATATGAGGAATAGCAAAAATCCAAATCTTTTGCGGAGGTGCGTTTCATATGAATCGTTTTGGCAGCTTTTCCGAGCGCTTCGTCGGCGAGGGCCTGACCTTTGACGACGTGCTGCTTGTCCCGGCGGAGAGCAGCGTCCTCCCGCCGGACGTGGACCTGTCTACCAACCTTACCAAGACCATCAGGCTCAATACCCCCATAATGAGCGCCGCGATGGACACCGTGACGGAGTACCGCATGGCGATCGCCATAGCGCGCGAGGGCGGCATCGGCGTCATCCACAAGAGCATGCCGATAGACGACCAGGCCGAGCAGGTGGATATGGTAAAGCGCTCCGAAAACGGCGTCATCACGAACCCCTTCTCCCTTGGCCCCGACAACACCCTTGAGGAGGCGGACGCCCTCATGGCGAAGTTCCGCATCTCCGGCGTGCCTGTAGTGGACACGGACGGGCGGCTCATCGGCATCATCACCAACCGGGATATGAAATTTGAAGAGGACATGTCCACCCGCATCCGCGAGGTGATGACCAGCGAGGGCCTTGTCACCGGCAAGGAGGGCACCACGCTCGAGGAGGCCAAGGACATCCTGCGCCGCCACAAGATCGAGAAGCTGCCCATCGTGGACGAAAACTTCCGCCTCAAGGGCCTCATCACCATCAAGGACATAGAGAAGGTCGTGAAGTATCCGAACTCCGCAAAGGACAAGCACGGCCGCCTGCTCTGCGCCGCAGCCATCGGCGTCACCAACGACATCCTCGACCGCGCGGGCGCGCTGGTCCAGGCGGGCGTCGACGCCCTGGTGCTCGACGCGCTCACGGCCATTCGGCCAACATCATGCGCTGCGTCGGCCTCGTGAAGAACGCCTTCCCCGAGGTGCAGCTCATCGCGGGCAACGTCGCCACCGCCGAGGCCACCGAGGCGCTCATCAAGGCCGGCGCCGACTGCGTCAAGGTCGGCATAGGCCCCGGCTCCATCTGCACCACCCGCGTGGTGTCCGGCATAGGCGTGCCGCAGATAACCGCCATTATGCAGTCCGCCGAGATGGCCGACAAGTACGGCGTGCCCATCATAGCCGACGGCGGCATCAAGTACTCCGGCGACATCGTCAAGGCTATGGCCGCGGGCGGCAGCGTGGTCATGATGGGTTCCATGCTCGCAGGCTGCGAGGAGAGCCCCGGCGAGAGCGAGATCTTCCAGGGCCGCCAGTTCAAGGTCTACCGCGGCATGGGCAGCATTGGCGCGATGCAGAAGGGTTCGGGCGACCGGTACTTCCAGTCCGGCTCGAAGAAGCTCGTCCCCGAGGGCGTTGAGGGCCGCGTGCCTTACAAGGGGGCCGTTTCCGAGACCATCTTCCAGATGATGGGTGGCCTGCGTTCCGGCATGGGTTACTGCGGCTGCCGCACCATAGAGGAGCTGCGCACCAAGACCAAGTTTGTCCGCATAACCGGCGCGGGCCTCAAGGAGAGCCACCCGCACGACATATACATCACCAAGGAAGCCCCGAACTACACCATGAACCCGCAGGGCTGAGCCCCGCGGCGCGGAAACGGAGGATGACATGGACGAAAAGATCGAAAAGCTCAAGGACTGGATAGCCGGGAGCGACAACATCGTGTTTTTCGGCGGCGCGGGCGTGTCCACGGAGAGCGGCATCCCCGACTTCCGCAGCGTGGACGGGCTCTACAATCAGAAATGGGCCTGCCCGCCCGAGACGATACTGAGCCACAGCTTCTTCGAGCGCGACCCGGAGGAGTATTACCGCTTCCACCATGCCAAGCTGGTCGTGGACGGCGCAAAGCCGAACCGGGCGCACCTGTGCCTGGCGGAACTGGAGCAGGAGGGCAAGCTCAGGGCGGTCATCACGCAGAACATCGACGGGCTGCACCAGGCGGCGGGCAGCAAAAACGTGCTGGAGCTGCACGGCAGCATTCTGCGTGCATATTGCTCGCGCTGCCACAAGCCGTATCCGGCCTACGAGATGAACCACTGCAAGGGCGTGCCGCACTGCACCTGCGGCGGTGTGGTGCGCCCGGACATCGTGCTCTATGAGGAGCCGCTGGACCAGGACGTCATGGAGCGCGCCGTGCGCTATATCAGCAATGCCGAGGTGCTCATAATCGGCGGCACGTCCCTCGGCGTGTACCCCGCGGCGGGGCTGATCAACTACTACCGCGGCCGGAAGATGGTGCTCGTGAACCTGTCCGAGACCCCTTACGACAGGTATGCGGACCTGGTCATACATGAAAAGATAGGCGAGGTGTTTTCCGCTGTATGAGCCGGACGGACGTACTGGGTGTGGAGTTTGACGATGTGACGATGCAGGAGGCCGTGGAGCGCGCGCTGGAGCTCATATCCGCGCGCAGCTGCGCGTACTGCGCCACGCCGAACCCGGAGATAGTAATGCTCGCCAAAGGAGGACGCGGCGCTGCGCGAGGCCCTCGCGGGCGCAGATATGGTCCTGCCCGACGGCGCGGGCATAGTCAAGGGTGCGGCCATCCTGGGGCGGCCCATGAAGGAGAAGGTGCCGGGCATAGACTTCGCCTGCGGCGTCATGGCGCAGCTGGCGGAGCGCGGAGGCAGCGTGTACCTCTTCGGCGCGAAGCCCGGCGTGGCCGAGGCCGCGGGCCAGACGCTGAAAGGGATGTTTCCAGGCCTGGTAATAAGCGGCACGTCGGACGGCTATTTTTCGGACGACGGGCCTATAATAGAAAAGATAAAGGACGCTGCACCGGATTTCCTGCTCGTCTGCCTCGGCGCGCCGAAGCAGGAGCTGTGGATGGCGAAGATGTCGGGCAAGCTGCTCGTGGGCCTCATGGTCGGCCTCGGCGGCAGCCTCGACGTGTTCGCAGGCACGGTGAAGCGCGCGCCCGAGGCCTGGCAGAAGCTCGACCTCGAGTGGCTGTACCGGCTTTGAAGGAGCCGAGGCGCATCGGGCGCATGATGAAATTGCCCCTCTTCGTCATAGAAGCGGCGGGGGAGAGGCTGAGAGGTAAATAAAATGGCAGATAAGGGCAAGCTCATAGTGCTCGAGGGCATTGACGGCAGCGGCAAGTCCGCCCAGTACCGCCGGCTCAAGGCCCGGTTCGAGCGCGAGGGCATAGATTGCCGCACGATAGTTTTCCCGAGGTACGACCAGGAGTCCTCGGCGCTCATACGTATGTATCTCGAAGGCCGCTTCGGCAAAAACCCCTCGGACGTCGGCCCCTGTGCAGCCTCCATCTTCTACGCGGTAGACCGCTACGCCTCGTACATGACCGACTGGGGGAGTATTACCGCTCCGGCGGGGTGGTGCTCTCGGACAGATACACCACCTCCAACGCAGTCCACCAGGGCGCAAAGCTGCCGAGGCGAGCAGCCGGCGTTTTTCGACTGGCTGTATGACCTCGAATATGTTAAACTCGGCCTGCCCAGGCCCGACCTCGTCGATCTACCTCGACGTGGACCTCGAGACCTCGCTGGAGCGTATGGCACCGTCAGGAGAAGACCGGCAAGGACGGGGATATCCACGAGAAGGACGTAGCCTACCTCGCTGCCATCGCCACCGGGCTCACGCGCCGCCGACCACTACGGCTGGAAGCGCGTGGACTTCAAGAAAAACGGCCAGATCCGCGAGCTTGACGAGAAGCACGAGGAGATCTTCGCCGACGTCATGGCCGCGCTGTGAAAAGGAAAAGGCTGCTCTCCGGCGCGAGATAAACGGCGCGCATTGCCGCGCCCGGAGGAATATCTGCGCGAGAGCGACGCGGGCATCCTCGAAAAACGTCCTCAGCCTGCCGGAATTTTGCCGGCGCGGGCGCGGTTTTCGCCCTCTCCGTGGAGCGCGAGTGCGATACTCGCCGCATCATAGACGCGCTGATGGAATCTGAGCGCGCCGCCTGCCCAGCAGCCGCGCCCGGCGGGCGGGTCCATGGACTTCGCCCTGTATGACGGCTTCGCCGCCTGGCGGAGGGGCATGTACGGCATCCCGCAGCCGCCGGAGGACGCGCCGGGCTCAGACCCGGGGAAGGGGACCTCATCCTGGTCCCCGCACTGTGCTGTGACGCGGCGGGCGTCCGCCTAGGCCACGGCGGCGGCTACTATGACCGCTATCTTGCGGAACACCGCGCCGTAACAGCCTGCCTCTGCCGAGAGCGGCTGCTGCTGGAAAAGTTCCGCGCGACTGGAACGATTTTGCCGTTGCCTGCGTCATAACTGAGCGACGAAAATAAAAACAGGGCTCTGACGAGCCCTGTGCCTGGTTGGACTGCCGCTTCAGCAGCAGCTGTTGCAGCAGTTACTGCTGCTCTCGCAGCTCGTGCTGCAGCCGCAGTTTCCGCCGCAGCAGAAGATGAGCAGGAGTATGATGATGATCCAGAAGCAGCTTCCGTTTCCATTTCCGCAGAACATTTAATCGACCTTTCTCCGCGCTATGTGATTTACCGGGCCCGCCCCGCGCGGGGGGCGGGCGAGGAGAGCTGTCTGATCGTTCGGGGCGGTGCCGGCGCCGGTTCGCACCGTCTGAGCCATAATATGCCCGGCGCGGCAAACACGTTACTTGGGAGAACCGGAAAATGCAGAATAATTTTGACAAGCTCAATGAGATATTCGGCGTAGGAAAACGGAGGCCGGAGCAGAAGCCCGGACACGGCCGCGGAGCCTGAAGCCCCATGAGCCGCCGGCGCGCCGGCGGGAGGAGGGCGGGCAGGAGCACGGCCACGAGACGACGAGACCAAGACCGCCCGAGCCCTCCGAAGAAGAGCCTCGCGGGGGACGAGGGTCCTTTTCCATCCAGCGGCGCGGCGTATTCGGAGGAGCAGCCGCGCCCAGACCGGTGATGAGCAGCCCGAAGAGCAGGAGGAGCCCGAGCCTGAGGAAAGGTCCGCCCGAAACCCCTGAAGTTCATTGACGACCTCATTTATGACCACTCTAAAAACAAGGACGAGGGTCAGGAGGGCGGAAAGGACGAGGAGCCGAGGAGGACTTTTGAGGACGAGCCCCTGGAGGAGCGGGACTTCATGCCCATCCGCTCCGCGGCGCGACGGCAAGACCGGCTGCCTGGGCGGGCTAATGTACTTCGTCTTCGTCATAAGCCTGAGCATCATCCTCGCCTGCGTGGGCTGGATGGCCGCCTCGGACGTGCTGGCGCTCAACAAGGAATATACCGAGGGCACCGTAACGCTGCCCGGAGAGCATCTTCTCCGAGAAGGAGATCGAAGAGGAAAACGAGGACGGCAGCGTAACCACCAAGACCGTCCAGAGCGCCGACATAGACTATGTCGCAAACGTGCTCAAGGACGCGGGCATCATCGAGTACAAGCCGCTCTTCAAGTTCTGTTCTGCAGGTCACGCACGCGGACCGCAAGCATCGACCCGGGCACCTATGAGCTCAACACGAAGTGCGACTATAACGCACTGGTGCTCCGGATGCAGACGGCGTCGATCTCCATGGTCACGACGACGATAACCTTCCCCGAATGCTATACTATGCAGCAGATCTTTGAAAAGCTCGAGTCCGAGGGAATCTGCTCCGTCGAGGACCTCAAGGAGGCCGCGGCGAACTACGTCTACAATTATCCTTCCTCGACTGGTCCGGAGCCCGGCGAAGCGAGCCGCCTGGAGGGCTACCTGTTCCCGGACACCTACGAATTCTACCAGGGCAGCAGGCATCGAGCGCGATCAACCGCTTCCTGCTCAACTTCCACGGGAAGCTGACGGCCGATATGTACTCCCAGGCCGAGGCTCTCAACATCTCGCTGCACCAGGCGGTCATCATAGCCTCTATGATAGAGGCCGAGGCCGCAAACAACGACGAGCGCGCCAACATCGCCTCCGTCATCTATAACCGTCTCGAGCAGGGAATGCCGCTGCAGATAGACGCGACGGTCATGTACGCCCTCGGCGAGCACAAGGAGCACCTCACCGAAGAGGACCTCAAGGTCGAGAGCCCCTACAACACCTATACGAACACCGGTCTGCCCGCCGGACCCATCTGCAACCCGGGCCTCGCCTCCATCAACGCGGCCCTGAATCCGGCGAGCACGAGCTATCTCTATTACGCCCTCGACACCGAGACCGGCAAGTTCTTCACGAACACAACGACTTCCAGGCCTTCACCGCCACCCAGGACTACACTGCGGGTTGAGCGACAGCGAGTTGTGGCCGCCCGGCCGAGGCTATATCCGGACACAAAAGCGGCAGCATCCTTTGGTACCGGAGGGTGCGGACCGCCGTTAACACGAAAAAGAACATCGCCCGCCACGGCGGGTGCGGCCCGTTCCGCAATGAACGTCCCTGTGCGCGCCTGCGGCAAGGGTTCGATTTAGAGCAAAGCGTGGTTTGCCCCTTTGATTACGCACCAATTCGGGCTTGTTTTCTGCGTCTGGGTCGTATATAATGGTATAAGGGTAGGAGTTGCCTCGCCATTATGGAAAACGGAGATGTGATACATGGAGCTCAGAACTTCGATAAGATCACTCGAGCGAGTTCCCAAGATGTCCCGGCCCATGCGCGTCATCCTCGCCGGCTCGGACGGCGAGAACATGCTCAAGGGCCTGTTCGCCGCGCAGGAAAAGGGACTTGCACAGCCCGTCCTGGTAGGCGACAGCGCGCGGACTATCACCGTGCTTGAGCAGTTCGGACTTGAGCGCGAGCCCTACACGATGGTAGACACGCCGCCCGGACACAACATCACCCAGGCGGCCATAGACATGTCAACTCCGGAGACGGGGATGTGCTCATGCGCGGCAACATCCCCACGCGTGACTTCCTCATGCCCGTGCTGGACAAGACCAACAAGCTCCGCACCGAGCGGCTCATGAGCCATGTCTCCCTCGCCAGCCTGCCGGAGTACCCCCAAGCTGCTGGCCCTGAGCGACATGACCGTCATCATCAAGCCCAACATGACCCAGAAGAAGGCCATCATCCGCAACATCGCCGACGCGCTGCAGGCCTTCGGCTATGAGAAGCCCAAGTTCGCGCTGCTCTCCCTGGTGGAGAACGTGACCTTCCACATGCAGGACACCGTCGAGGCCCAGCGGCTGCTGGCCGAGCAGAAGCAGCGCCCCTTTGCCGACTGCGAGCTGTGGGGGCCGATCTCCTACGACCTCATACTCAGCAAGGAGGCCGCAAGGCTCAAAAATTACGAGTGCCCCTGGTCCGGCGGCGGCTTCGACGGCATCATCGCCCCGATCTCATCGCCGGGAACGTCCTTGTCAAGAGCTGGCTGATCCACGCCCACGCCGTCACCTGCGGCGCCGTTGTGGGCGCCCACGTGCCAATTGCCCTCACCAGCCGCAGCGCAAATGAGGAGGAGACCTACCTCTCCCTCGTCTTCTGCGCAGTCCTCGACGCCTGGCGCAAAAAGCAGCCGCGGCAGAGGGCTGAACCCAAACTCAAACCCGCAGGGCCCTTCCCCACCGGGAGGGTCCCCTTTTTTCGCGTGCGCGCTTGACAATTTTTCTCGCGGTGTTTATTATGATTGAATACGGATATTTGTCCTTGGAGGTTATTTATGAAGGCATTTGGTCTCAATGAACTCAGGGAGATGTTCCTCTCCTTTTTTGAATCCAAGGGGCACCTGCGCCTGCCCAGCTTTTCGCTCGTGCCGCAGAACGACCCGTCGCTGCTGCTTATAAACTCCGGCATGGCCCCGATGAAGCCCCTACTTCACCGGCGAGCAGATTCCGCCCCGCCGCCGCGTCTGCACCTGCCAGAAATGCATGCGCACGGGCGACATTGACAACGTCGGCAAGACCGCGCGCCACGGCACCTTTTTTGAGATGCTGGGCAACTTCTCCTTCGGCGACTACTTCAAGCACGAGGCCATCGCCTGGAGCTGGGAGTTCCTCACCAGCCCTGAGTGGGTTGGCATCGACCCGGACAGGCTCTACCCCTCCGTCTATGATGACGACGACGAGGCGTTCAACATCTGGCGCGACGAGATAGGCATCCCCCCGGAGCGCATCTACCGCTTCGGCAAGGAGGATAACTTCTGGGAGCACGGCACCGGCGCCTGCGGCCCATGCAGGGAGGTCTACTATGACCGTGGCGAGAAGTACGGCTGCGGAAAGCCGACCTGCACCGTCGGCTGCGACTGCGACCGCTATATCGAAGTCTGGAACAACGTCTTCTCACAGTTCAACTCTGACGGCGAGGGCAACTATACTGAGCTTGCGCAGAAGAATATCGACACCGGCATGGGCCTTGAGCGTCTGGCCGTGGTGTGCCAGGACGTGGACTCCCTCTTCGATGTGGACACCGTCATGAATATCACGCACAAGGTCTCGGAGCTGACCGGCGCGCACTACGGCGAGAGCCACAGGAACGACGTTCCCTGCGCGTTATCACGGACCATATCCGCTCCGCCACATTCATGATAGGCGACGGCGTGCTGCCCTCGAACGAGGGCCGCGGCTACGTCCTGCGCCGCCTGCTGCGCCGCGCGCGGCACGGCAAGTTCCTCGGCGTGAACGAGCCCTTCCTCTATAAGGTCTGCGAGACCGTCATAAACGAAAACCGCAGCGCCTACCCGGACCTCGTGGAGAAGCAGAGCTTCATCACCAGCGTCATCCGCACGGAGGAGGAGAGCTTTGCCCGCACGATAGACGGCGGCATGCGCATCCTCGCGGAGCTAATGGACGAGCTGAAAGCCAAGGGCGAGACCGTGCTCTCCGGCGCGGACGCCTTCAAACTCTACGACACCTACGGTTTCCCGCTGGACCTCACCGAGGATGTGCTGAGCGAGTCCGGCATGACCGCGGATACCGAGGGCTTCAACGCCCTCATGCAGGAGCAGCGCGAGCGCGCCAGTGCGCGCGGCGATATCAGCGGCTGGTCCGGTCTCGAACTGGGCCTGGACGCCGTGCCGACCGTGTTTACGGGCTATGACAAGCTGGAGGACGCGGCGAAGGTGGAGGCCCTTATCGCCGGCGAGCTCTCCGGCGAGCTCGGCGAGGGAAGAGGGCCTCCGTCGTGCTGGACAGGACCCCGTTCTACGCCGAGATGGGCGGCCAGGTCGCCGACCATGGCGTCATACCACGTCCCGGCGGCGCCGTTTTTGAGGTGCGCGACGTACAGAAGACCAAGGGCGGCAAGTACCTGCACAGCGGCCGTTATGCGCCCGGCGAGCCTGAGGCTCGACATGGCCGTCACCGCCAAGGTGGACGCCGAGCGCCGCCGCGCCATAATGCGCGCCCACTCCGCCACGCACCTGCTCCACGCGGCGCGCGCAGCGTCTGGGCGACCATGTACACCAGGCCGGCTCCCTCGTCGAGCCCGACAGGCTCCGCTTTGACTTCACCCACTTCTCCGCCATGACGGGCGAGGAGCTGCTTGAGGTCGGGCACATAGTGAACAGCGAAATACTCCGCGGCGACGGCGTCAACGTCGAGGAGATGGACCTCGAGGAGGCCACGAGCCACGGCGCACAGGCGCTCTTTGGCGAGAAGTACGGCGAGCGCGTCCGTGTCGTCACGATGGGCGGCTTCTCCAGCGAGCTCTGCGGCGGCACGCACGTGGACAACACGGCCAAGGTCGGACCCTTCAGGATAGAGAGCGAGTTCTCCGTCGCTTCCGGCGTGCGCCGCATCGAGGCCGTCACCGGTCTTGAGTTCTTCCGTGAAAACGAGGAGAACAACCGCAAGCTGCTGGAGATGGCCAACGTGCTCAAGTCCTCGCCCTTCGAGGTCGTGGGGGACAAGGCCAAAGGCCGCAATGAGCGACCTCAAGGAGCTCAAGCGCAAGGTCGAGGCGCTGCAGGATAAGCTCCGTTCCGGCGAGCTGGACGGCTTCATCGCCTCTGCCAGAAGGTGGGCGACCTGCGCGTCATCACCGCCACGCGCCCCGGCTCCACGGCGGACGTGCGCCGCGCGGGCGATTTCCTGCGTGACAAGGCCCCGAACTCTCGTCGCCGTGTTCGCCGCTACGGAGGAGGACAAGAAGATAACCTTCTTCGCCGTCTGCGGCAAGAACGCCGTGGAAAAAGGGCGTGAAGGCCGGCGACATCATAGCAGGTCACCGCCATCACCGGCGGCAAGGGCGGCGGCAAGCCCGACTTTGCCATGGGCGGCGGCAAGGATATGATGATGCTCGACAACGCGCTTGCCATGGTCGATCAACTTCGTCGCCATGAAGCTCGGACTTTTGAAGGAGGATAACTGAAATGCAAGACTGCCTGTTCTGCATGATAGCCAAAGGCGACATCCCCTCCAACAAGGTCTATGAGGACGAGAGCGTCCTCGCGTTCCGGGACATCAATCCCCAGGCCCCGACCCACATCCTGGTCATCCCAAAGAGCACATCGCGGACTCCGCCGCGCAGATAACAGCCGAAAATTCCGCCGCGGCCCGCACATCTTCGAGGTCATAGCCGAAGATAGCCGCCCAGGAGGGGCCTTGACGCCGGCTTCCGCGTCATCACCAACTCCGGCAAGGCCGCCGGACAGACCGTCCCACCTGCATTTCCACATCCTCGCCGGCGC
>VOFD01002013.1_pt1 | contig 12212 bp, 15 predicted proteins | sample 5384101 | NCBI WGS metagenome assembly VOFD01 (sample SAMN12384723, study PRJNA508395) | human gut metagenome | isolation source: healthy gut C | host: Homo sapiens
TAAACACTATAAAGACGCAATTAATCGCAGTTATTATGCGACTTTTTTTTTTAATGAGAGCTGTATTTGCCTTGCAAAATACAGATTTTAAAAAACATAAAATGTTATTGGGAAATTTTAATAAAGAATATATTTCTACTGGAAAATTACCAAAAAAGAATGCGGCAGAGGGATACACATGTTGGCCCTTATTAGGGAAGCCAGCGATTACGATGACTTTTTTGTTGTAAGTCAGGAGGAATGTGAAGAACAAATTTCGGTTTGTTGAAAAGTTAGTTAAAGATATTAAGAAATTTATGGTTACACAATGGAATTCATGATGTAAAATGGACATCAATTTGAAATGAACACATTGAATGGATTGCGCGGAATGGAGACAGTAAAAGTATCGATCGAATATTTGGATATAATGGTTCGCTAAGTATATGCTCGGTAAGTCCACCAACTGAATCATAGATGCAGGATAGAAGGTTCGGCATCTGATATAAAACGTACGGAGGTCCAAATTCAGCAGGGGTTGTGCTGAAAACAGCGGCGTGCTGCAGGGAAAGACGGTCCAAATTCAGGCAGGGCCGGACATGCCGTCAGATAGCCGAACAATTCCGTTGCCTGAGCTGCGTAGCGTATCCGGCGACTTCCAGACGGCGGGGAACGATGAGCAAATCCAGGTTCGACACGACAGGAAGCATGATGCTCGATAATGAAATGGGCACGGCCAGGACGACGAGGCGCTTTAAAATATGACTGATGTCTTCTTTCGGATATACGGGACCGTCCGAGGGAAGGGGAGCGCTTCAGCTTATAATAGTAATAAATCAAGACGAGCCAGGCTGCCAGACCGCCGGCGCCGGCGCCCTGAGGCTGGCGCCGCCTGCAGCATAGTCGAGGCCGTAGGGCAGGAGCAGGGCCGCAAAGCCGAGCATGACGACGACGCGGACCAGCTGCTCTACGATTTGAGATAGGGCCGTCGGTGTCATTTGCTGCCAGCCCTGCAAATACCCGCGGTAGCCGGCGATGACCGTCGTGAAGAAGATGGCCGGCGCTAAGGCGATGAGCGAATAATAGGCCCGGCTTTCACGGATGTTCTGTTCGTCGATGAGGAATTCCGCACCGAAGAACATGAGAATGCTGAGAAATAACGCCGTCGTGCACAGCATGGACAAGGATACGCGGAAGATGCGCTGCGCCCCGAGATAGTCCTGCTTCGCTACCTTTTCCGCCGTAATGATGGAAATGGCGAAGGGAGGCCGGCGCTGGATACGTCCAGTGCCAGCAGATAAATAGGGAAGGCCATTTGGTAAATGCCGATGCCTTCGCCGCCGAGAATACGGGATAAGATAATCCAGTTGATGCTGCCGATGGCTTTGACGACAAAGCCGGAAAGCGTCAGAATCAAGGTCCCCCGATACGAACTTATTAGCCATGATACTCCTCTTGTTTCATAATTTTTTACATGCTATAACAAACAATTAATTTTATCATATTTAACTTGCCGTTGCTAGAGATACGGGCCTATCCATGTAAATTTTCCGGCGATTATCTGTTCTCTCCTAGCCACGGCACTTCTTTTATGATATAGTAGCGTAGGCAGTGGATACAGTATAGTATAGCATACACTGCCTAATGTGCTGCTATAATCACTGCGGCGCGATTATTTTTACGATATCTACGTATAGCACAGAGGTGAGCATATGCGCATAGTAGTTGTAGGCGCCGGCAAGCTGGGATACAGTATTGCCGAGCTGTTGTCAAACGAGCAGTTCGACGTCGTCGTCGTAGACCACGATGAGGAGCGGCTGGAAGTCGTCAAAAATACCTTAGACGTCCTGACTGTCCATGCCAACGGCGCCAGCCCGATTACGATGAACAATCCTGATATACAAGGCTCGGACGTCCTCGTCGCGGCGACGGCTATCGACGAGGTCAACATGGTGGCCTGCATTCTGGCCAAGAAGCACGGCATTACCTATACGGCGGCCCGCATTCGGGACATGCAGTTTTTGTCGGAAGCAAAGGATTATTTAAAAGAAAATTTCGATATCGATTTGATGCTGAATCCGGAGCTGATTACGGCCCAGGAAATCAACCGCATCATCATGACGCCGGCGGCGCTGAACGTAGAAGATTTTGCCAACGGCAAGGTGCGGCTGTTTGAAACGAAAGTGCGCCGCCATTCGCCTTTAGTCAATATTCCCTTTAATGATTTGGAAATTCCGCCGTCCATACTGGTCGGCATGATTTTCCGGGACCACCGCATGATCATCCCTCACGGCGACGACCAGCTCCTGCCTCATGACAACGCTTACTTTATCGGCGATCCCAGGGCGATTGAGAAATTCAGCGTCAATTTCGTCCAGAGCGATACGAAGCGGGTAGAGAGGGCCATCATTATCGGCGCCGGCCGGACGGGTCGCTTTCTCGCCCCCATGCTGGACAAGCAGGGCGTGCAGGTCAAGATTTTCGACAAAAACAGGGAACGGTGCCTGCTGGCGGCGGAAAAATGGACAACGGCATTGCTATCTGCGGCGACGGCACGGACCTGAACCTGCTGGAGCAGGAAGGCATTGCCGAAGCGGACGTCGTCGTGTGCATTACAGACGACGATCGCCTGAACCTCATGCTGGCCCTGATTGCCAAGCATTTCGGCGCGAAGAAGACCATCGTCCGCGTATCGCGGGCTGAATATACGGACCTGATGGAAAAAGGTCGGCGTCGACATCGTATTGTCTACGCGCCTCTTGTCGGCCAGCGAAGTATTGGCCTTCGTCCGCCGCGGTGGCGTCGTGTCCGTATCGCTGCTCGAAGGGGCTAAGGCCGAAGCTGTGGAAGTCATCGTACAGGACGGCGCGCCTGTAGCGGGCAAACGCCTCATGGACGTCCGGCTGCCCAGGGAATGCCTAGTATGCGCTTACGTGCGCGGCGAAGACGCCTTTATTCCAAACGGCCAGTCGGCACTGATGGCCGGAGACCGGGTTATCTTGTTTATCCAGACGACGCACTCCAAGGAAGTCATGAAATATTTCAAAGGCAGGGATTGAGATGCACATGTATTTGTTTTTTCTTCCTCCTGGGAAGGATGGCAATCCTGAACGGCCTGGCCTTTTTGATTCCCCTGCTGTGCGCCTTTTCCTGGGGCGAGCCGGCGTATTTGTATTTCGGCCCTTCCATGGCGGTCACGCTGGCTTTGGGAGGACTGATGATGGGCTTCGGCCGTCGGCACAGCAAGCAGCTGGGCGTCGCTGGCGGCGCTTGGTACATGGTTCTCGTATGGGTCATGCTGGGAGGCGTCGGCATGCTGCCGTATTTGTTTTCCGGCTCTTTATCCGTCGCTGACGCGTTTTTGAAAGTATTTCGGCTTATACGACGGTCGGCTTGTCTTGCGCTGTCGGGCAGGCCGGCGACGTACCCCGTTCGCTGGTCTTGTGGCACGGCCTGATGGAATGGCTGGGCGGCTTGAACTTTATTCTGCTGATGGTGACGATTATTCCGCAGGTCAGCGGCTGCTTTGGCCTGACCTTGTCGGTGCATCAGAGCATCAGCTTCAGCCCCATGCTGGGGCGCATGGATATTGCGGCCCGCCAGGTAGGGAAGATATACGCGGCCATTACGGTCCTGTCCGTCCTGGCCTATTTGCTGGCTGGGCTATCCCTGTTCGACGCCTGTATAAGCGCCTTCCGCAGCATATCGACGAGCGGCGACGCGCCCTTTTCCTTTATGTCCGGCGGTAATCCGGCCTTGGAATGGGCCTGCGCCTTTTCCATGCTCCTGGCCTGCGGCAATTTCCTGCTGTATTGGAAAAGCTTTGAGCGGCGGGACCTCAAGTCGGCCTTTCAGGATACGGAGCTCCGCGTGTTTTTAGGCGTCTTGCTGGGGACGGCCCTTCTCGTGTCCTTCCACTTGTGGAAGATGGGCGTGTACGACAGGGCGGACAGCCTGCGGCTGGGATTTTTCCACGTCCTTTCCTTTTTATAGTACGAGCGGTTTTATTACGGCCGACGTTTCGGCTTGGCCTGATTTTGATAAATTCATCTTATTGCTCATCGTCTTTGTCGGCGGCTGTATCGGCTCGGCGACGGGCGGCCTGCGGGTCATGCGGTTTATCGTCCTGTTTAAGATAGCGGCCCAGGAAATGCGCCATCTCCTGCATCCGCGCATGGTCATCAGCTTGAAGGTCAGCGGCGTTCCCGTCGATATGAAGATCATTAGCCGGGTTCTCAGCTATTTTTTCTTATTTATGGCTGTATTTTTCGTATCGACGATTATCATTTCCTTGTCGGGCATGACGCCCCTGCAGTCCATGGGGGTCGCGGCGGGCTGCCTGACCAGCGCCGGTGCGACGGCCCACTTGTTCGGCGTCGTCGAATTTTCCGCGGAGCCGGCCTGGCTGAAAGCATACTGCGCTTTTTTGATGATTCTGGGACGATTGGAAATCTTTTCCTTTCTCATCGTGCTGCAGACGGCGGCCCAGGCCTTTAAGCGCCGTTGGTAGGAGGCGTCGCAAATGGATTTGAAAATAGTATGGTATGTATTAGGCCGGCTGTCCTGGGCCTACGGCTGCGGCATGGTCCTTCCCCGGCCGTGTCCTTGTGGTATAGTGAAAGCAGCGTATTCGCCTTTGCCGTCGCCATCAGCGTGTGCCTGGCCTTTTGGGCAAAGGGCCTGACGGCGTACGGAACGGCGCCTGCCGGTGAGGTTACGAACCGCGAGGGCATTGCGATTACGGCCTTAGGATGGATTATGGTCATGTTTTTTTGGGCATGGTGCCCTATGCTGCCGGCGGCTATTTGTCTGTGCTGGACGGCGTATTCGAGTGCATTTCCGGCTTGTCCGGCACGGGGGCGACGGTCATTCCCGATTTGGAAATCATGCCGCAGGGCATTTTTGCTGTGGCGGTCCCTGACCCATTGGTTCGGCGGCCTCGGCATCATCGTCATCTTTATCGCCTTATTTCCTCAGTTGGGGCGGGGGACGGTTCATATGTTCAACGCCGAGCACGGGGCCGACGTCGGACCGGAACGTGCCGCGCGTAAAGGAAATGGCTAAAAGCCCTGTTCTGCGTGTACGTCGTATTTACGACGGCGGCTACGCTGGCCTGCATGGCCTGCGGCATGTCGTTCCTCATAGCGCTGAACCATGCCTGCTCGACGATTGCGACGGGCGGCTTTTCCCCTTATAACACCAGCGTGGCCTATTTCGACAGCCCGCTGATCGAAGGGGTGCTGGCCTTTTTCATGATGATTTCCAGCGCCAACTTCGGCATGTACGTGGCGGCGTGGAAGCGGGGGCCCAAGGTCATCCTGCACGATACGGAATTTCGCACCTATGTCGGCCTCGTCGCCGCGGCGACGGTGCTGATGGCGGCCAATTTGGCCTCTGCGCAGGGCTGGGCGTGGAACGAAGCGTTTCGCCAGTCCTTTTTCCAGGCTGCATCCTTGTCGTCGTCGACGGGGTTCATTTCCAGCGATTTCGACAAATGGCCGGCCTTTTCCCAGTTTATCCTGGTCTTTCTCATCTTTGTCGGCGGCTGCGCCGGCTCGACGGCCGGCAGGCTGAAGGTGACGCGTCTCATGCTGCTGGCCAAGACGATCGTCCTGCGCATACGGCAGAAGATGCACCCGCACCTCGTCCTGCACGTCCGCTCCAACGGAGAGGACTTTTCCGAAAAATGTACTGTACGGCGTAGCTGGTTTTTTTTTCTTCGTATATGTCATGCTGGACATATTGTGGACCGTGCTGCTGGTCTTCGACGGCATTCCCATTTTTGACGCCCTGGGCGTAGCTATCACGACGATGGGCAGCTGCGGGCCGAGCTTCGGCCTGTTTGGGGCGACGTGCACCTATGCGGATATGCCCTCGTTCAGCAAGGCCGTCGTGTGCCTGTCCATGCTCATGGGAAGGCTGGAAATTTTTCCCGTCCTGGCCCTGTTGATGCCGTCGTTTTGGAAGCGCCGCGTCTGGTAGGTTTGCCGCCGTGCGGCCAGCAGAGAATTTCAACGAAAGGATGCCTATGGATTTACATGTCGTATGCCGGTTTTAGGAAAAATTTCATTTATCCAGGGACTGACTATGCTCATCCCGCTGGGCATCGCTTTCTGGTGCGGCGAAGAGAGCGCCGTGCCCTTTATCCTGACGATCGGCGCGGCCGTGGCCGTGTCCTTCCTGTGCCAGCGCCGGGGACACGTCCGGACGAAGGCCCTGACGATACGCGAAGGCATTGCCATTACCGGCCTGGGCTGGCTGCTGGCGACGGCCTGGGCATGCTGCCCCTATGTATTGGGCGGGTACTTGGGAATCCTCGACGGGCTCTTTGAAAGTATTTCCGGGTTTACCGGCACGGGGGCGACGGTCATTGAAGACCTGGAGGTGCAGCCGATCAGCATCCTCTTTTGGCGCAGCATGACCCATTGGCTCGGCGGGCTGGGCATCGTCGTCATCTTTATCGCCCCTGCTACCTGAAGCGGGACAGTCGACTATGTCCATGTACAACGCCGAGGTGGCCGGGCCGACGCGGGAGCGCGTGCTGCCCCGCCTTCACGATATGACGAATGTCTTATTCCGCATGTATTCCGGCTTTACCCTCATCGCCCTGGTTATTTTCCTCCTGTGCGGCATGGATTTTATCAATGCCCTGAACCACGCCTTGTCGACTATTTCGGCCGGCGGGTTTTCAACCTTTAATGCCAGCGTGGCCCATTTCGACGATCCTGTTGTAGAAGGGTGGATTACCTTTTTCATGATACTGGCCGGCGGAAACTTCGGCTTGTACTATCAGGTGTATCAAAAGGGGCCCGGCGTCTTGCGGCGGAACACGGAATTTAAGGCCTATTTGCTCATATTAGGCGTTGTGACGCTCCTCATCATGCTGAATTTGGCCTATGCCTTCGGCGGCGAGTGGACGACGGCCTTCCGATACGCCTCGTTCCAGGTTGCATCCATTGCGACGACGGGCTTCGTATCGGCAGATTATGACACGTGGCCGGCCTTTTTTCCAAGCTGCTGCTGCTTTTCTCATGATCTGCGGCGGCTGTGCCGGTTCGACGGCGGCGGGCCTCAAGGTATCCCGCGTCGTCATCTTGGTCAAGGCCCTGTGGATTACGGCCTTTCAAAAAGGTTCATCCCAACATGGTGCGCCGCGTAGAAATCAACGGCCATTACGTCGGCGACGATACAGTCGTCCGCGTGAGCCAGTTTTTCTTTTTGTACATAGCCTTTATCGTATTATGGGCGCTGCTGCTTACATGGGACGGCGTGAACATTTTCGACGCCGTCGGCATCAGCGTCAGCACCATGGGTTGCATTGGCCCGGCCTTTGGGATTACCGGCGCGACGTGTACGTATGCGAATTTGTCTGATTTTGCAAAAAAGCATTCTGTGCTTGTCCATGCTGCTGGGCCGATTGGAAATCCTGACCCTGCTGGTCATGTGCCGGCGCAGCTTCTGGAAATCCAAGGGCATGTGGTAACAATATAAAACAAACACCTTCTCGGTGCTGTGGTCAGCATGAGAAGGTGTTTTTATTATGCATATATTATTCTTCGTCGTCATCGAGGGCCAGCTCATCCGGCGTCGTGCAGAACGTAATGTCCGGATTGCGCTCGCAGATCCAGTTGGTCTGCCATTCGTTGGCGATGAGCACTACCAATCGCTGCTTGTGGTCCTTGACCAGCATGGCGCTGTCGACGTTTTTCAGTTCCCTGTATTCGTGGCCGTTCAGCTGGAGCCAGCGGGCGACCGTAAAGGGCAGCATGTTCATTTCCAAGTCTACGCCGTATTCATGCTTGAGGCGGTATTCCAGCACTTCAAACTGCAGCTTTCCGACGGCGCCGACGATGTAGCTTTCCATGGAGCCGAGATTTTCATAAATCTGGACGGCCCCTTCCTGGGCCAGCTGGGTCATGCCCTTGAGAAACTGCTTGCGTTTCATCGAGTCCTTGGCCCGGATGCGGGCGAACAGTTCCGGCGGAAGGTCGGGAAATCCTTTGAAGGTGACCTTTTTCTTTCCGGCATAGAGGGTGTCGCCGACGCCCATGGTGCCGTTGTCGAATACGCCGATGATGTCGCCGGGGTAGGCGTCGTCGATGATCGTTCGGTCCGTCGCCAGGAACTGCTGGGGCTGCATGAGGCGCAACGTTTTGCCCGACTGGCGGTGCGTGACGGACATGCCTTTTTCAAATTTGCCCGAGCAGATGCGCATGAAACGACCCGGTCGTGGTGCTGGGGATTCATGTTGGCCTGGATCTTGAAGACGAAAGGACGTAAACTGCTCCGATTCGGTCGACTACGCCTTCCAGGCACTTGCGGGGCTGGGGGGGGCCATTTCAGGAATTTTCCCAGGAAAGGCTTGACGCCGAAGTTGGTCGGCCGAGCCGAAGAACATAGGCGTCAGCTGGCCATTTTTACTTTTTCCATGTCGAAGCTGTCGCCGGCTGCGTCGAGAAGCTCAATATCGTCTATCAGAGCTTGATGAATTTCTTCATCCAGAAGTTCTTTGAAAATAGGGTCGTCAGCGGCGCCTTTTGGTTGAAGCTTAGCTTGCGCTGGCCGTGAGACGTATCTTTTTCAAACAGCTCGATGGAGGCCGATTCCCCGATCGTAAATGCCTTCGTAGTTGCCGTTGATGCCGATCGGCCAGTTCATGGGGTAGGCGTGGATGCCGAGGATGTTTTCGATTTCGTCCATCAGGTCGAAGGATTTCGTCCGAAATGGTCGATTTTATTGACAAAGGTAAAAATAGGGATGCCTCTGTCCTTACAGACGCGGAACAGCTTTTTCGTCTGCGCTTCGACGCCCTTTGCCACGTCGATGAGCATGACGGCGCTGTCAGCTGCCATAAGGGTACGGTACGTGTCTTCGCTGAAGTCCTGATGGCCCGGCGTGTCGAGTATGTTGATATGATGACCTTCGTAATCAAACTGCAGAACCGAGCTGGTAACGGAAATGCCGCGCTGCTTTTTCGATTTCCATCCAGTCGGACACGGCGTGTTTAGCCGTTTTTTCTTGCTTTGACCGACCCGGCTAAATGAATCGCGCCTCCGTACAGTAAAAGTTTTTCCGTAAGCGTCGTCTTGCCAGCGTCAGGATGGGAGATGATGGCAAAAGGTACGGCGATTATTTACTTCATCAACTAAAGACATATTCCACCTCATTTATACAATAAACCTAACATACAACTGGTAATAATTATATAAGTTTTTACCGGCGGTGCAAGAGGCGGCTTTTCGTTTGCGGCCGCCGGCTGATACGGGAGGGGGGAGGCATATGAAACAGGCGCTAAAAAGGGCAATTATTTTGTAAAAAATGATGAAAAATAATGAAGAATTTAGTAGGATAGTATATTTCTCAATAACAAAAAGAAAGGAGTATGTATTTTATGCGGATTTAAACGATATTGTATTTTTCATTCTCATTTTGTGTAACTTACACATATAATCATACGTCTACCTTTTATACTTTTTAGGGTTACACCAGGTAGAAAACCAGAAGAAGAATCCCTGTCTATATATATTCGTAGTTTTTTATATTAAATATGATTTTTTTCTATATTGCCGAATGTAAAATTACGGCACTTAGTATATCTGGATTTTTTTTTAGCAATGGCGCAATGCGAGCTATGTTTATGTTTGCGCAACCGTTTATTACTGTCTATATGATTAGCACCGCAGATCCTATTTATTATAAAAATATCTCTTTTAATATCTACGGGAGCTGGGATTATTACAGGTATGATGATAAATAAAAGAGCGTATTTTATTTTTCCGTAAAGTATTTATCCTACTATGCATCGTAGATAGTATTTCTTTTGTGTTTAATAAATTATTATTTCGGACATAATCCGAATTTCAGATTTATTGCGATAGCACTATCTGAATCGTTTACCGTCTATTTTATTTCTACGATATTAAACGATTTCTATAATAATATTTTTAATAACAGTACTATTACAGTTGTATTTTCAAGAATGCAAGCGTGGCAGGCGGCTGGCGCGATTATTGGATTTGGATTAAGTATTATATTCGAGTTGACAGTAGATCAGGCTATTATTTTATCTTCATTTTCGGTTGTTTTCGATAATGTTTGCAGCATATTCTTGCGCAGCAAATTAACCAGATATATAGATAAACACAAGGTCGAACTTGTTGTTGATTAATATATTTTTTATTTAAATAAAAAGGTTGAATTATATTATGACAAACGAAGAAATACAAAATATATCATTTCAAATTGACGTTATAAAAAATAATATTATGGAGATTCAAGCAGATATCTTAAATATAAAATATGATTTAGACAATATTCGTAATACAATACCTTTAACAGAAATAGCAGAATCTTTTAAGTCGCAAATATGAAATATTTATGACAATAGCCCGTGTATATAATTATATAAAAAATCAACTAAAAGAATTATAGTATTAGTTCGTAGAATTAATGGAAAAGAAGCATAAGAATGGGGTATAATATTATATGCAAAATAAAAAACACAAACAGATACATATCTTGAAAACAGTTGCGAATATTGGAACTGCAGAAACAAGTACTAGAATTACAAAAAAGAAATACTGAATTAGGGACGCGAAATAAAAAAAAGAACCAGAATATGATTTTTCCGCCATATAGTCCGTTACCGTTCTACTACCGACATTATGAACTTCCAGATTACGTAATGTATAGTCGAAAACTTCTGATAAAGGAGGCTCGATTTCGTATGATCTGCGAAAAGAAGAAGCCGCCGCGGCCGGTAATGGAATAATGTTCCCTGGATAGAAAATATTATCCAGGATTTTTTTATTAAGGAGAAAAAATATGACAAATAAAGAATACATCCAAGAAAAATTTCTAAATTAACTAACGAAAATACGGCTTATGAAACACAGGTTTCTTATATAGTTACTATCACGAATGCCTATCACTTTATTAATGTATTATATAATTTTTTAAAGATGAAGAGATGGCAAAAGTTGTTAATATAACACAAACTGCAGACGGCGCCGTATTAGTAATTTGTTTCCCTAAAACTTATATATCTTTGTTTTTAAAATAACAGATACAACTATTTTCGTATTACTAATGGGTCCGAATAAAGAACATCTTATTGATAAATTTGATGTAACAGAAGATTATGAAGACTTTTATAGAATCTATTTTTTCTTTAATTTCTGTCAATTCGAACCATTCACAGAAGAAGAATATATGAATAAAAAACAGGTGAATGATATGTTAAAGAATTTGAAAAGGAAAAACATAAAATCATGCATCGAAAAACGCTATACGAACAATTAAAAGAAATTAGTGAACTAGAAAAAGAATTGGGATGAATACGACGCCGATCCTATATCTGCTGCTACAATAAAAAATACGCAAACGTAATTGATATCTTGCCGGATACATGTTAGAACCAATTTTGGAGCCAACGACTGCTGATACTATTTGTGCCTTAATCATGATATTTTAGACAAAATCTCTAATTTTGGAGATACATAGTAATAAGTGCCATATTTTTATAGCAGACGGAGAAGTTAAAGATTATATTAATCTCAATGAAAATTTACAATTGACGAAAGATAAAAAATATATTTTCGAAATTCAGCAGATCGTAAATGATTTTTTTCAAAGATATCCAAACACCGGCGTTATAATAGATATATTGAAGAAGTAGTCGCAAAGGTATTGAGTAAGCAACCGAGGAGAACGATGAAAGGATGAAAATAAGAGTGAATGATATTTATTGGCCGCGAATTATAGCGGATTTAGACGCCTGTAATGATGAAGAATTTTAGATATTATCTATTCGTTAATAGATATTAAAGAACGAAAAAAATTATTAAATCAATATTTACTAGCGCGAAACAGTAGTATCTACAAACGATTCTGAGGTTGCGTAGATATATGAATATTCCGATGATTACAAAAAAAGAAGACGCTGTATATATGTATTGGGATATTGTAAATAACGGCGATATGATTACAGTTTTCGCGACGAAGCATTATTAGATTCAGCGTTAAACGCTCCTGTATGTGCAAATAAACGCGCAGATGCGTTTCTACGCCGTATTTAAAAGCTGCCAGACTTGGATATGGCCTGGTAAAAAATCATGCGTTTACGAACGGAAATAAGCGTATTGCCGTATATTTAATGCTTCTATGTTTAGCGTTATACGATATATATCTTGGATTATACAGACGACGAAAATGATACAATCATGTAAATATGA
>VOFD01000083.1_pt1 | contig 12191 bp, 18 predicted proteins | sample 5384101 | NCBI WGS metagenome assembly VOFD01 (sample SAMN12384723, study PRJNA508395) | human gut metagenome | isolation source: healthy gut C | host: Homo sapiens
CACCGTACAGCGAGGATTTGCCCTCGGTATGGTTGCCGTCATCGGAGCATTTGCTTTCGTACACCCATCCGCGCTTGTTGATACCACGGACGTTTTCGCCAAGACCATACAGGACATCCTGCGGCTCCATGGCATAGGAGAAACCATCCGGCTCCTTGGTCAGATAGGGTATCGTTTCCAACATGGGCAAAAAAGAACCCACTACACTTTCGGTATCAAACGGTTGACCGTATCGCTTTTTGTAGATCATAGCAAAACATCTCTCCTTTGTTTTTTGAATCGCATGCTGATCCTGTCGAGATAAAAATTTTCTTTAAATCCAAACGATGCAAAATCATCTCGCCCGATGCACCGCGAAACGAAACACCACCATTATGATAGATCGTCTCCTGCATGGCCTGAAGTGCATTTTTCCCCAGCCTTACCGTATCGGAAGTGTAGATTTTATCTGTAAGTCTTCTATCGAATTTCATTTTCATCCTCGTAGGGTTTTGATTCTGCCGCGCACTTCAATTCTGGTATGTCTTTTATGGTCAACTGGCATACTGATTTTTGATCAAGCTTGTACAGTATAACTAGTATAGTATACTTGCGCAGCGTTTCGATTTCAAGCGCTAATTGGCATTGGCTGTGTAAAAAAGAGAGGCCAATCTGCGTAAAAATTTGCGCAAGTTGATCCCTGTGCTTTTTCACAATCCGGCTATCCGTATAGACAGTCATCTTGCGATGCGGTATACTCGAACCAGATCAACATTTTCAGGAGGAAAACCATGGCGGGAGAAAACAACAAGGTGGTCATTGTTACCGGCGGAAGCTCCGGCATCGGACGGTGCACGGCATCCGCTCTGAAAGAGAATGGCTGCATCGTCTATGAGTTCAGCCGCAGAAATATCCCTATGGAGGGTGTTACCCATCTGTCTGTCGATGTGACCGATGAAGATGCGGTCACCGCCGCTGTGCAGCAGGTCATCCAAAAAGAGACCAAAATCGATGCAGTGATCAACTGTGCAGGCTTTGGCATTTCCGGTGCGGTGGAGTTTACGTCCATGGAGCAAGCCAAAGCACAGTTCGATGTGAACTTCTTCGGAACGGTCACTGTAAATAAAGCGGTTCTCCCCTTCATGCGCCATCAAGGGAGGGGCATATTGTGAACATCAGCTCTGTTGCTGCCGTAGCGCACATTCCGTTCCAGACCTTCTACTCTGCAAGCAAAGCCGCCGTTTCTTCTTACTCTTACGCTCTGGCAAATGAAGTCAAGCCCTACGGCATCCATGTTACCGTCGTAGAATTGGGTGACATCTGCACCGGATTTACAAAAGCACGTCAGAAAAGCATTCTCGGCGATGACGAATACGGCGGACGCATCTCCCGGAGCGTCAGTCAGATGGAGCATGACGAGCAAAACGGCATGGACCCGGCACGCATTGGACGGTACATCGCCGGTATTGTGGAGAAAAAAGGACCCGGCAGTCGTTTATGTTGCCGGTGCACAGTATAAATTCCTGAGCCTTTTGTGCAAGCTCCTGCCTGCCGCAGCACGCGGAAAGATCGTGGGAGAAAATATACGGGTAACAGGCGCATTGCTCCGCTAAAAAACTGCTATATCCGTATTTTGTGGACAACGAAGCAGCGTTGTTCTCCTCGGAGTCCGGAAAAAGGGCAAGCCCTCCTTCATAAATTACAGTAACCGTTTATGATGCTATGGGGAGGGGTCGGCATGTTTTTATCTCTTCTGCAGATTTTTTGCCACAAAGTTTCTGTTTCTTGCGCTTCATCTGGAAAGCGGCAGCTTTCCGCGGCCCCTCTCTGCCCGGGAGGAAACCGAAGCCTTTTCCGCACTGCGTGCCGGTGACCCTGCCGCACGGGAAAAACTGATCCGCCACAATCTCCGGCTGGTGGCACACATCGTAAAAAAATACTACGCCCTGCCCGGTGATCAGGACGACCTGATCTCCATCGGCACCATCGGCCTGATGAAGGCCGTGGACACCTTCGACTCCACCCGCCGGGCCAGATTTTCGACTTACGCCAGCCGATGTATTGAGAATGCTATCCTCTCCCCAGCGCACTTTGGGATGGAAAAGAGAATCCACCTCATTTTTCACGCAACAACGCATCTACGTCAAAATTGATTTTTTGGAGCCGAGAGAGCGGTTCCTTTTTTCTGCTTCAGAGGGTGTCATATGAGGGTCGTGGTTTAACCCCTCTCTACATCCTACAGGTAACCGTTTGGCAAGCCCCCGCACTACCGTAGAGGCGCAGGCGTTCTTCCGTATGTACCACTCTTACGCCGACATCCCGGATCCATGGGACCGTCTGCGTTGGTGCCGCTATGGTCTTGACTTGCTGCAAAAAGAGGTTGCCTCCATAGTGGGCATGGAGGAATGGCTCTATCCGGATCTGGAAAGCGGCGCATTTCACCGCAGCTTTACGCCCGAACTTGCGGACAAGCTCGCCGCCCTTTACGGCATCCCGGTGGAGGACATTCTGGACGACTACACCCTGTTTCTGCACCGGGGCGGCGGAGCCTTCCTCCGCAGATACCGGGAGGCAAAAGGCTGGAACCGTCAGCAGCTTGCCGACCATGCAAAGGTCAGCCGGACAAGCATCCGCTGCTGGGAAAACGGGCAAAAGGCCATCAGTCAGAAGTGCTTTTGCCATCTGGTGGAAAACCTTGGTTCCGATTTTTCCATCCATGCTTCGCATGTGAGGTATGGTAATTTTTCTCCGGTCAAACGAAAAAGCTCGTCTGCAAGCCACGATATGTGGCAGCGCAGACGGGCTTTCGTTATGGAATCATTCTGTTTCAGTTATCCTGATATTCGCTCTGACTTACATGGCGTTCCGTAAAACACGCAGTCGTTCTTCAAATGTTGCTTTCCATGCCGAATGCTCGGAGAATACGGTGTGCTCCACCTGACGGACTTGGTTCAGTCCGATGTTCCGCACCGCTTCCACTGCAGCATCTTTTTGGCTCAGATGGCGTTTTCCCACGGTCAGACAGTTTGCGCCTTCTGGCGTGTCGTACTGCTGAAACGCCCGGTTGAAGTCCATCAGGTCATGCAGACGGATGGGCTGATTGGTTTCGTTGTCTACCAGCAGACCCCAATTTTCCCAATGACGGTCAGTATTGCCCACCAGATAATCCAGAATGTTCATCATATAGTAGCTGGGAGCATCCAACTCTAAGATCTTATCCAGCGTGTTCCAATCATGGTTCGTGCAGTAGACGTCATAGGCTGCATAGGTCACAAGACTGTATCGCTGAGATGTCATGATTTTGCTGATAGAAACCGGCTCATTTTCAAACATCCCCTGCTCATACAGTACCTGATGGCAGTCAAAGCACCGGCAGATTTTGCTTGCAGCACTTCACGTTCCACCGCTTCCCTGCCACCATCCTTGTAAAGATAGAAGCCATCCTCTTTTCGCACCCACGCCTTGGGGTACAAGCCGCCCGTAGACAGGTCATTTGCCAAGAAGATGGGCGTTTGTCACCGTCATTTGGTGCCCCCGCAGCGCAATATCCACAAGCGCATTGCTTAAGGAGTGTGCAAAAAGGTTGATATCCTCGAATCGAATCTTCTCGTTTTCTTCTTTGACCCAGAACACATCCAGCAAAGACAGACAATGGTAGGATAATGCAATCTGTGCTCGTTCCCTGTCCGTAACACTCTGCGATGCACCGATACTGTTCAGGATTTCCTTGGCGTAGGTGCGATCCAACGTCAACATCCGGGAGGCGCACCAATAGTAAAAGTTCGTTACATTATTGATGCGCTCGTCAAAATCATCCGATTCCACCAGAACCAGATCATAGGGCATGAAATCCTCGAGGCAGACCCTGCATTCCCCTGTCGTGCTGAGTTGTGCCACACAGCTTTCCCGGTGCATGATCTCGTAAAACATGGTTTTCATCCCTCCCTGCGTTCTGTGTCTTGCTCTGTATTTATATTACCTTCTTTTTTCACGGGACGCAAGAGCTTTTACTTTTCAAAAAGCTTTTTCTGCTGCTCCATCAGGACGGTTTCGATACGCTCTTTCAGCAAAAAAAACTGTTTTTTGTTTTTAGGATACCATATTGGCCGCCAACAATCAAAATGTCGGCAAATTTCAAAACACTTATGTAACACAAAAAGCCCCACGCTCAACACTGCCTCTAAATCTGACCGTCTCTGGTCAGAGCAGAAAAAGCATATGTTGAGCGTGGGGCTTTGTTTATCGGTTCGGCTGCCAACCGGGCTTTTGGTGTTCCTTGGGTTTGTAGGTTCCTTTGGTAGTATCGATCACCGCCTGCAGCAATTCGAGCTTCTGCCATGTGGGACAGTTCAGACGGTCGATTTTTTCGATCACATAGCTGGCGTGGGCGGTTGCGACCCGTTTTCCGAGTTCGTCCCATCCCTCTTTCGTTTTGGGGTAATGTACCACCACTTCAATGGGGGCACTCTTTCGCATGGCTCACTCACCTCCGATTACATCGCTATCACCTCATTTTTACGGGTTACTGGTTGTCCGCTATTCGCTGCGGTTTCCGCTCAGAACGGTCAGAGCCAGACTGACCAGCAAAGCCATATCAATGCGGAGCATTTCAGCCTTGCTGGCATAGCCCATAAAGCGTTCGATGCAGGATTTATCGATCGTGAAGATCTGCTCCAGAAGAATCATGGACGGTTCTTCAAAGGCCGGGTTGGAATCCACCAGCACATGGGTGGGCTGGTTTTTCTTCTTTTCCGTCCGGGTGGTAACAGTTGCAACGATCAATGTAGGCGAATGACGGTTTCCAATGTTGTTCTGCAGAACTACCACAGGGCGTTTCCGCCCTGTTCCGAGCCGATATGCGGCTCCATGTCTGCATAGTAGATTTCCTCTGAGATATCTCCAATTGTTCGGTAACATAAAAATTCCCGTGGAATGAAACGCCCTCATAGCCAAGAAGATTTACGAATCCTCTCAACTATGAGGGCATTGTTTTTATTCGTGCGGTTCCATGGTCAGATTACGCTGCAAAATTCAAGTGAGTCACTTTTTCTTTACCATTGAGCTTCTGATAACATCCAAAATGGTCTGATCCGCCGGGAGCCACGGAACGGAATCAAACTCCTCCTTCGTCAGCCACCGCGCAGCTTCCGCTTCTTTCAGAACAAGATCGCCGGAAACCACTTCACACCAGAAGCAGTCCATGGAAAGATGAAACGCCGGATAATCGTACTCGATTGTCCCAACTAGATCCCCCACGGCGATTTCCGTGTCCAGTTCTTCTTCGATTTCCCGCTTCAGAGCCTTCTGCGGGGTTTCGCCCGGCTCGATTTTGCCGCCCGGAAACTCCCACTGGCCTTTATAGTCGCCATAACCGCGGGCAGTGGCGTAGATTTTGCGCTTTTCCTGCATGGAGTCGCAGATCACAGCGGCCACAACACGAATCGTTTTCATAACGTTCTCCTTTTGGATTCATTATAATGGCCGACCGTCAGAAGTCCCACCGACACGATAGAACACCCTGTTTCCTGCTTTTCTTGCAGTAAGCACTCCCATCTCATGGAATTTCATCACAAACGTCCGAATAGTTGCATACGCAGCGTTTTGGAAATCCTTTTCCAGCTGCTTTGTGGTAAACTCCTCTGCACCATAAGCAGACAGAACATACTCCCAGAGCAGCCGTTCTTTTTCTGTGATTTTTCCTTCCGTAAGAGCAGTTTGATATACCTCAAGATCAGTTTTCGGCGGGACTGCATCCACCTGCAGGCGGTTATAGACCTCATTGCAGAAGTAGAACAGAAAGGGAGTCACATCCGTATAGCCGGAAATCAGAGCATTTCTCTCCACGCGTTCGTAGGCTTTGTAATATGCGCCCTTGTTTTCAGCGATATCGGGAAAACGGCGTGAACAGTGCCGCAGGATAGCCCTGCTGAACAAGATACCAGAGGTGAAATAGCCGTGCAGTGCGTCCATTCCCGTCAAAATAGGGGTGGTAGTACGCAAAGGCAAAGTGCAGAATGGCAGCCTTATGCAGCTCATTGATGCCGTCATTGGCATTCGCAAAATCGACAAGACATTCCATGGCACCGGGAAGCCGCTCTGCCGGAAGTCCCGGTCTGGGTTCTTCACCGCCCACAATAAAAACCTCGCCATGCCGATAAAAGTGGTTTGGCAGTAATCGATCTTCATCCGGGAGATAATCCCCTGTGCTGATCTGATATAGGTAATGCAGATTCTCCTCGGTGATCCTATTCTGACGATTCGCGATAAACTCCAGTCCGCGCTTCATACCATAGATGCGGGCTTCCTGTTCATCACGAGGGGCATAGCCATCGAGGATATAACGGATACTGCTGCGGGTCGAGCGGATACTTTCAATTTGAAAAGTCGCATAAATTTCCTCGGTCATCGCCGACAAACCGAAGTTTTGTCCACTGACAGGGACAGAGAGCAACTGCTTCATACCATTTGTTGAAATTTGCGCGAGGTTCGGCAGGTAAAACAGCTTATTTCCAGAAAAATCAGTCAACGGCAGAGGCTGCGCAAAGTTTTGCCGCAGCAATTCGGCAAATTCTTTGACGCTGACAGTCGAGTACTTGTATTCCATCCGATTGAGTTCAAACAAATGCTTATCTGAAAGCATTTTGGCAAACTGTGCCCCATCCATTCTGCCCACCTCGCAATTGATACTTATTGATACTATATAGTATCAATATACCGATTCTTTATAAAAAAGTCAACCGAAACAGGCCGAACCAACTTTTTTCCATACTCCCCGTCAAAATTCCCGTGGTTCCGTCACGGATCACATCTCCATCGGCTTATTCCCCACTTCGTCCAGATACGCATTCAAAAATTCCGCTGCAAGGCTGTTGGGACGGATGTTTTCTCTGGCTTCCTGTGGGGTGAACCACTTGCAGCGGTCCACTTCGTGGTTGATATGCAGTGTCTTTGCGGTTCTGACGAAAGCCGTAAAGTTGCACATCAGCGTGTTGGACGGCTCAAAAAACTTGGTACGGTTGAACCGGAGGTGCTCTACTTCCAACCCGGTTTCTTCCCGGACTTCCCGCACCACGGCGTGTTCTTCTGCCTCACCGCGGTTCACATATCCAGCCACCAGAATATAAGAGGGCTTGCCGTACTGCTGGATGAGCAGAATTTTCCCGGTTTCCTCATCCACAACAATCATGCTGACTGCCACATTGTACATCGGGAACCGGTATTGCTGGCATTTCGGGCAATAAGGCACAATGCCCTCTTCTTCCAGTTCTTTTTCAATCAATGCCGTACCGCATTCAAAGCAATGCTTCTGAATCATTTTTACACTCCAAACACTGTTTTCGTCAGCCGGATACCTGCTGCCGTTTTCATCGTATGTTCCATAAAGGTTCGGATTGCCTGCTGGTCGTACCCGCTTTCGGACGCATTGACGATATAATCTGCCTCAATCAGAATCTGATAGTCAATGCCGTTGATCTGCGCCGGACTATGGTGGTGCCCTACCAGATAGGCCACCCGGTCGATCTGTTCTGCTGTCATGCCGGTATCCGCCAAGAACTCCCGCACCAGCGGGGCACCCTCCTGCTCCTGATATTTACCATTGGTGTTGCCGTACTTTTTTTGCGGCAGAGCGGGCAGGCGATATCGTGGGTGATGGCCGCCACCTCCAGAATAAACTGCGTGTCTGCGTCCAGCCCCTCCAGCTCACCAATGGTTTTGGCATAGGTCCACACGCAGCTCAGGTGCGTGATGTCATGGATATTCCCTTCGGAAAAGGCGATCATCTTTTCCATGATCTGTGCAATGGTCATCATTTGTTTCACTCCCGTTTTTAATACTTAAATGTTCACCTTGATAAACGCGAAATTACAGAACCATTTCTCGTAACAAATATGCGGCTTTTACAGCCAAAATGTGTACGTGATATTTTCGTATATTCCATCTGCTTTTTTTTCGGTAAAATGCCTGATTCGTCGAGGATGAATCCAATGATCCTAAGAATTGCTGGTAGCTACCAACCTTGATATAATCAAACACATTCATCCAATTTTCCGGCTCAACATCACGTCCCGAGTATAAACAAACCTTCTTTCCCATTTTTGAAGCCTGTTTTGCAAATATTGTTAGCTCTCTGCGACTTTGTAGTGTGTTTTCACCTTCTCCCAAAAAGCAAACACATGTTGCCTGATAAAAAATACAGCTCCAACAGTTTTTCAAAGAAATCAATGAGTGGTTCTCCATAATTTGTCTTTCTTAAATCTGGATAGTGACAATTCTGACAGATTTGCTGACATCCTGAAATGTAAATGCAGAGGCTTTGCTCATTAGGAACTTCATATGGACTCAAATCTACTTCTGTGTAATAGATTGATGCCATGGTGCTCCTCCAAATTCCGATTCAAATAAGAATTTCCGTCAATTTTTCTCTTGATGCGGCTCGTTTCTAAGAGTAGGAACGAACTGTTCTGTTGCCGGAGACGGACCATTCAGGTCGATCTCCGGCAGTATTTTTGTTATCGCCTATTAAAAACAGCCGGAACGACTTTCTGCTGCGCTACATCGATGATGCCGTATGTATTCAGTCTGAGTTTTGGAATGACCGGAAGGCTGACGAAGGCGAGGGTCATAAAGATGCCGATATCTTCCGCTACACCATGTGCCTTGAGGGCATCGTTCAGCGCCTGCATTTTTCGCCGCAACGCTCTCTGCGCTTTCGGTGCTCATCAATCCGGCCACCGGAAGCGCAAGTTCTGCCACGACCTGTCCATCTGCCACAAACGCAAGTCCGCCTTTGTTTTTCCGCACGGTGTTGCCGGCCAGCATCATATCGGTATCGTTGTCCCCTGCCACGATCAGGTTATGGGAATCATGTGCGATGCTCGATGCAACGGCTCCGCATTTCAGGCTGAAGTTTCCTAAAAAGCCAATGCCCACATGGCCGGAGTGATGATGCCGCTCAAAAACGGCCAGTTTTACGACGTTGTGTTCCGGGTCCACACCGGGAGCTTTGCCCGGATGCCGCTGGAACGGGATGATTTTTTCCTCCGTAAGCAAGCTCGCCCCGGTTCAGGCAGATGACACGCTCCTGCTCCCCGCTTTCCCGAAGTTCCAGGTCCTGCAGTGTGATCTCATCCAGATCAAAGGAATCCATAACGTGGGAAAATCTCACACGGTCGATGTCAAGCGGTGCGGGTTTCAGCGTTTTTCCGTGCTCGGCCACCAGCGTGCCATTCTTGTAAACCTGTTCGACCGTAAAGGATTCCAGATCAGGAACCACGACCAAATCTGCCCGGTACCCCGGTGCTACGGCACCGCGCTGCTTGAACCCAAAATACTGTGCCGGGACCAGCGTTGCCATTTTGACGGCCACTGCTGGGTCTGCGCCCAGCCGGATTGCTACGGATGTTGGAATCGATGTGTCCGCTGTCCAGCAGGTCACCGGGGTGCTTATCATCCGTCACCAGCATACAGCGGCTGCAATAGGGCTCCCGGAACAGCGGCATCAGGGCCTCCATATTTTTGGCAGCCGTTCCTTCCCGGATCATGATGTATTGTCCGAGCCGGAGTTTTTCCATGGCTTCCTCGATGTTGGAGCACTCGTGATCGGACTGAACGCCTGCCGCAATATAAGCATTCAGGTCCTTATCGCTCAAGAGCGGTGCATGGCCATCCACGATCTTTCCCGCTTCGGTGCAGTCGCGGATCTTCTGCAGGATCTTCGGGTCACAGCGCACCGTTCCGTAGGCATTCATCAGTTCCGCAAGTCCCAGCACGCGGGGATTGCCGTAGTAAAGCCGGAGCTGTTCTGCGTTCAGCACCGCACCGGATTCATCCAGATCCGTGGCCGGAACACAGGAGGGCAGCATGAAATAAACCGAAAGGGTCAGATTTTTTGTCGTTTCCAGCATAAAATCCAAGCCTTCCAGCCCCGCAATATTCGAGATCTCGTGTGGGTCTGTGACCACCGCAGTGGTACCGTGGGGCAGCACTGCCTGCTCGAAAGCCGAACCACAGAGCATGGAGCTTTCGATGTGGATATGCCCATCGATCAGGCCCGGGCAGACATATTTGCCGTGCAGATCAACTTCTTTCCGGCCGTGATACGTACCCACGCCCACGATCGAATTTCCGCTGATGGCAATATCAGCGGTGTCGATCTCATCGGTAAACACATTGACGATTTTGGCATTTTTCAAAACCGGGGCCACTTTATGTGCGTTGTGCCTTGGCGCAGACCGTCAGCACTCCACTGCCACCTTGATCACGCCGTCCCGTTTCTTTTCAAACAGCTCGTAACCCTCTGCGATCCGGACCATCTCGTGCCCTACGGTGATGCCGGGCACCGCCCGGGGCACGCTGCCATGCTTGATGTGCAGGTCGCTGGAGCAGATGCTGGCAAGGGTCACCTTTACAATGGCGTCCCGCTCGTGCTGTAGCACCGGCTTTGGTTATTCCATCAGGGCAAACGTTCCCTCTGAAACATAGGTATAGGTCAGCATGCTTATTCCCTCCATGCGCTTTGATCTTTCCGGACTTGAGTATACCACGCAGCTATGGCAAAGAGCAAGCCGCAAAAGGCCCGCCCTTTGCGGCAGCTCTCCGCCGATCAGATCTTGGGCTGATACTGCATGCTGGACACATTGTAAATGGTAACAAAAGCCTTGGGGTCTTCCCGGTTGATATCAAAGATGAAATGGTCCAGCACGATGCCGTTGAAGTAAGTACCGAGGATACTCAGCACCACGGTCTTTTTATCGTAGACCAGGGCCGCGGAAAGCGCCACACACATTCCCGACAGAGACATGGCTTTTCCCAATTCCATGTGCAGGTACTTGTTCATGATCTTTGCCACGATATCCAGCCCGCCGGAGGATGCATTGCGGTTGAACAAAATACTCAGCCCGACGCTGACCACCAGAATATAGCACAGCACGTCCAGCTCCTGACTGCCGGTCATCGAGCCGAACTCCGGGAACAGCTTTTCAAACAGCCCCAGAAACACCGGCAGCAGCACACTGGTGTATACGGTCTTTGCGCCAAATTCTCTGCCGCAGGTAAAGAACCCGATGATGAGAAGCACGACGTTCAGGATCATCGTAATGACCGACAAGGGCAGCGGCACAAAATTGGACAGCACGATGCCAAGGCCGGAAATGCTGCTGACGGATGTATGGCTCGGCGCCAGAAAAAAGAAAACGCCCGCCGCAATGATCGCCACCGCCCCGGTCAGGACTGCCGTCTCCCTCAGGACTGCGCCGATCTTTCCTTTTACATCACTCATCTTTGTCCCCCTAAAATCAAATTTGTTTCACCGATCTCCTCATCTTTGTCGATGCGGACAAGGAGCTTACCGCCAAAGCGTTTGTATTCCATAGTGAAGTACCTCGTAAATTCTGAGTTGCTGTTCTCAGTATACCATGATTTTCCCTTGCGGAAAAGATAGCGAAACAAAAATGCCCCCGGAGAGCTTGTTGCGGCTCTCCGGGGGCATCTTATGTGCGTTGTGCCTTGGCGCACACGACCGGCGTTTTACTCGATTGCAATCAGATTCGGGTTCTCAGGCAAAGCCTTCGTCTGCTGAGGAGCAGGCAGCTCGATGTGCAGGACGCCATCCTCGAACTTTGCGTGGATGTCTTCCTTCTTCACATCGCCCACGTAGAAACTGCGCGCGCAGGTGCCGGAGAAAGATTCGCGCCGCAGATAGCGGCCTTTCTGATCCTTTTTCGTCGTTGCTGTGGCTGCGCACTGCCTGAATGGTCAGGTAGCCGTCGTTCAGATCCATCTGAACGTCTTCCTTCTTGCAGCCCGGCAGGTCAACCGCTACTTCGTAGCCGTTGTCCGTCTGTTTGACATCGGTCTTCATCATGTTTGCACCGCGCTTACCAAAGGTGTCACGAGCCTCACGGTTCATCACACGTTCCAGTGCAGCGTCATTCCAGAACGGATCGAAGAAATCATCGAACAGGTTTTCATGGAAAACAGTCCATTCCTCCAATCCCGGCGTTCGGGTCGGGGCAAAAAATCTGAAGCGTCCACTCGGAAAGGCTTCCCGGGGAGCCTAGCGGCTCTCCTTTTGCCCTTCCTCCTGAGCACGCCACTGTTATAGCACCGTTCATTAGCAGTGTCAATAGAAGAGTGCTAAAATTCATGAAAGAATAACACTTTTATAAAATCCTATGCAATCTTTTTCAAAATTCAGCCGCATCATCGTGTTT
>VOFD01002774.1_pt1 | contig 12187 bp, 15 predicted proteins | sample 5384101 | NCBI WGS metagenome assembly VOFD01 (sample SAMN12384723, study PRJNA508395) | human gut metagenome | isolation source: healthy gut C | host: Homo sapiens
ACAGGTCACGGTCCTGCTGATAGGCAGTCCAGAAGGCAGCGTATTCTTCCTTGAGGGTCTGGCGGAAAGCCGGTTCACTCAGCTGCTCCATCAGGTGACGGGTCTCCTCCGGGAAACCATTGCCTTTGATCTCTGACAGGCAGGACAAATATCCGGCTTCTCTGGCATCCTCACTGAGATCGTGATACAGATACCAGAGCTTCTGCAAGGAGGGATCGTTCATAGCCTGCCACTTCTGCAAGCTCCACATTGGAGGCAAACTGGCCGCTCTCCAAAAGCTCCCCGATACGCTCTGCGGCGCTCTCCCAGGAAATGACCTGGGCAGACCTGTCATAACGGACAGACTTCCCGTGGGAAAGATGGATACCATCCTCGGCATACCATGCGCTCACACTGCCAAGGCCATTGCCGCCGTGGTACAGCGTTTTCAGTATCTCGGCAATCTCAGCGGTGGTTTTCTGCTTTTCAAAGGCTGCAACCACACGCTCCCTTTGACGGTCTGTATTGCCGCCCAAACGCAGCACATGGTCGATGTCATTTTGGGCAAAAGAAAAAGCAGAGGATGTATGCACATTCTCTGCTTCATCTATGGATTGATCTGTTCCGCTTCGGAGAGGAACAGGTTTAGAGTCAGCTGTTGATAAGCTCCGCCATCAGGATTTCCTCGGCCTGAGCTTTGCAGGTGTTCATCAGGCCCACCCACTTCATGGGATCGCTGGCTTTCAGCTGCTCCGTCGCGCCCGCTTCCTTCGTCAGCTGGGGCATCATCTGCTCCAGGCTGCTCTGGGCGGTCTCGTCGATCTCCAGAAGGTGCGGGTACAGCTTCTCGCTCAGCAACAGCTGGTTGTAGAGGATGGGCCGGTGTTCCTTCAGGTACGCTTTCCGCATCCTGCCGTACTTGCCCAGGGGTTTCTCCGGCTGCTGGCTCAGCTTCAGGTCGGGAATCAGATAGTCTCCGTTCTGGATATAGGTCATGGGATTGTTCATCTTGTTTGCTCCTTTCTTGGTTGGCTTCGCGCTCTGCATTTCGGACGGTAACGCCAATCTGCCGCAGCACCTGCTGGTTGATCTGGCTGACCGCTGTTCCCAGCGCTCCGATGGTTGCCGGAGTATTGAAATCAAAGATCGCCATGAAATCTTCGTGGTCGAAGTAGCGTTCCGGCTCCAGTCCACAGCGGGACATCAAAGCATAAGTGATACTGACGGTGGCTGCTGCCTTGAACTGTACTCCGATGTTATACTCATCATATTCCTCCAAAAAGGAACCGTCAACGATATAGAAGAAGTCCTGCTGATGCTCCGTCCAGTATTCCTCAGCCAGTTTTCCGGCTACCTCGGTGAGCTGTCCGGCAAGGTCATCACCGGAAACATCATAGGTGCGCTCAAGCATGGCCTGCACCGAATCCAAATGGCGCTCCTCCAACTGCCACAGCCAGGGAGTGCGGGAATGTTCACGGGTTCCGGTGTCGGAAATATCAAAGACATAGCGCAGGCGGGGCCTGTCCCCGGAATCGTCCACCAGAGCAATGCCCTTGGAGCCGCGCCTTACATACCGGCCCATCTTTTCATTCCACAAATCGTACTCTGCACAGGCGGTAGCGTCCGGACGCTGGGCGTAGATCATCAACTGCTCATGGAACGGGTACTTGTAAAGGCGGGAAGCAGTGGTGAGAAACCCTGCCCATTCCTGCCAGCTCCCCGTGAGCTGCGTTGTCACCTTCTCCGCCATCTGTGCATATAGTTCAGCTTTGGTTGGCATAGTGTTCTGTCCTCCTTTCAGTTTTGGGGTAAAAAGGTGGGGTGGCATATTGCCACCCCATCCCTGCGATTATGGTGTTTACTGGTCAAAATCCGGATACAACTCCAGCTCGGCAAACTCGGCATCACTCATGGCCTGGAGCTTGCCCAGTGCGCTGTCTGTCAACTCCCGCAGCTCGGTTTCCTCCGGGGCCAGCTCGCCGCGCATCTCACGCAGGCTGTCGATCAGTCCGGTGCGGCTGCCGGTATTGTAAATGCACATCAGGTTCATTTCCTCAAAAGTAAAGTTTCCCATATCAAATCTCCCTTTCCGCGCTCTTTTTTGGCGCTATCTTTTTGTGTTCTGCCTTGGGCTGGCTTTTCAGCTGCTCCATGACGGACTTTTTCTTTTCCCGTTCCTCCCGATGGGCAGCGGCAGCCAAATCCATGAGGGAAATGGGCTGACCGTTGCGGGCCTGCTGTTCCAGCTCTGCCACCGTAGGCTCTTTTGCGCCATTGTTGATGATACCGTCGATCATGCCATAATCGTCCTCCAGGGCCATTTCCGCATTTTTCAGCGGGTTTTCTGGCAGGAATCCGGGGATCTGGGTAAAACCAACGCTGTCACAGTAATGACAGGATACCTTACCGTCCTGTCTGATTGCAACGATGTCGCTGACGCTCATGGAGGGACTGTGAAAGTCCACGGGTTTTTCCAGATTGAATTGCTGATAGAGTTTTTCCAACTGCTCCGGCACAGTGCCAGACTCCCTCAGAGGAGCTGTGTAAATGAGGTCATAATTGCTGCGGTCTATGGAAATGTCATGGGACTTTAACCAATCCAGATTCATAAAGCGCACATTCTGCGGATCGTCACGGCTCACCTGATAGATGGCAAAGCAATCTCTGTTCTGAGAGAGAAATGCCTGTTCGCGTTCCTGCTGATGTTCCTGACGCTCCATGACCTTTTCGTGGAACTGAGGGCTTTTCTCCCATTCCTCATGGTCCACACCGAAAAGACCGCCATGATCCATGATTTCCTGCGGGTCAAACACCATGCTCTCCGTATTGTCCTCATGCAGCACATAGACGGTCAAACCCATAATTTGGCACATTGCCGGAAAGGGAGGAAGCAAGCTCCGGCAAAGGTTTCCCGTCGGTCTGGCTCACATCAAAGACCTTGACCGGGCGAAACATGGGGATCTCGATTTCTTTTTCCTCTGTGACGATCTTTCCGTCTTTATCCAAAATCGGAGCCTTGGTATCCGGGTCCAGTTTCTGCTCCTCGATTTTCTTCTTATATGGTGTGGGAGCAATGATGGTAATGCCATGCTCGCCCTTTTTTACATGACGCTCAAACTGGTCTTTCCACTTATTGTATCCGGCTACCAATGTAGCGTCCGGCTTCTGCATATAGATGAGCATGGTGTTGTTTACCGAATAGCGGTGGAAGCGGGACATGACGGACAGATAGCGCATATACTTTTCACTCTCAAACAGTTCTTTGATGCCCTGCTCGATGCCATCTGTGATTTCCCTTAGCCGCTCTCGGTTGGTGGGTTTGTTCTCAGCCATGATTTTCAATCTCCTTTCCAAGTGTGTGATTTCTGCTGTGTGTTCTGCAATCCATGCCTTTTGTTCTTCTTCACTTTCATAAAGAAAAAGGTCCAACAGGTACTCCTACATAGGTTTTCTTCTGGATTGCTTCCACAAAACGGGGGTGCGGTTCTTCCTCCGGTGTCCGGGGAGAATTGTCGGCCTCCCATTTTTTCAGCAGATAGTAGTAATCGGACAGTACGCGATAACACCGCTGCCGGTCCTCCCGAAACTTTTGTGCCTCTGTTTTCTGCCGGACATATCTCCTACGGGGAGGGGCCTGACTGTCATAGATCAGGCCAAAGTCCTGTGCCAATTTCTCTGCCGCTTCTTTTGGGGAGAGGTCAAAGAGCTTTGCGGTAAAGTCGATCACATCGCCAGTAGCTCCGCAGCCGAAACAGTAGAAATATTCCTCGTTCAGCTTCATGCTGGGGTTCTTATCATCGTGAAAGGGACAACAGGCCATGCCATTTCGTTTGACCTCGATCCCATAAAACGCTGCCGCATCTCTGGTGCTGACCGACTGCTTGACTGCTTCAAATACATTCTCTGCCATGTGCCTTTAACTGCTGGACTTTCTCACAGGGGGCTGGTATCCGGCAGCTTTCGCACGCTCACTGGCAGCTTTGCGGCGTTCTGCGCTATATGGCTCCCGGACTGATACACACCGCTTGGGGACGGTAAAGTTATGGGCGTCCTTTCGGGTGATCTGGTCGGGGTGCTTTTTTGCCAACAGATCCAGCTTCTCCATCAGACGGGGATCGTGGGTGTAGACCTCAGCCATTGGTTCTGCCTGGTTATAGAGGAGAATGGTTTCCCGTTCCACTAAAGAGAGCTTCATCGGCTGCCTCCTTTCCGCTGGTCAAATTCCAGCTTGAAGTTGGCGTACTGTCCATCATCCTCCAAAACCACAGCGGCATCGTAGGTCTTTCCGGTTTTCTCCGAATATAGGCCCGTCACACGGACACGGCCATCGTTAAGCAGTGCAGACACCACAGCCTTGGTCGGCTGTTTTTTCTTGGCAGACCACCATTTGTTGTTTTTCCAGATTGCAAATTTGCAAGAATCATTCTGACAGAAGAAGCCTTTTTGCAGTTCTGCAACTTCACCGCCGCAGCGAGGGCATTTGCCCACCACCTCACGGGGCGGAGTGAACAGGTACTCAGTTCCCTTGATGACCTGATAAGTTCCCACCAGATCTTTCAGCATGGTGCTGATCCCGTCCAGAAACTCCTCTGGGGCAAGCTGCCCGCGCTCGATCTCGCCCAGACGGTACTCCCACTCGGCAGTCAGAAGCGGAGATTGCAGCTGTTCCGGCAGGACGGTGATCAGGGAAACTGCATCGTGGGAAGGGAGAAGCTGCACCGTTTTCCTGCTCTTTTTTCGTTCCAGAAAACCGGCAGATACCAGCTTTTCCAAAATACCGGCACGAGTGGCCGGTGTACCCAGACCTTTTCGCTCGGCATCCTCCGGCATATCCTCTTTTCCAGCAGTCTCCATCGCGGACAATAGGGTGTCCTCCGTAAAGTGCTGAGGCGGACTGCTTTTGCCTTCTTTGACGATTGCCGCAGAAACCGAAAGGGTCTGTCCTTCGGTCAGCTCCGGCAGGGCTTTCTCTACGCCCTCTTTTTTCGGCTCTGTATCCTTCATTTTGGCACGATAAGCGTCCTCCAGTGCTTTCCATCCGGGGTGCTTCACTGTTTTTCCTTTTGTGGTAAACTCCCCACCGGCACACGCTGCAATCACAACGGTTTCCGAATAGATATGGGGCTGGGCTACGGCGCACATCAGACGCAGGGCCACCAGCTCCAGCACCGCTTTTTCTCCCGCAGGAAGGGCAGAAAGGTCTGCATCCTTGAGATTTCTGGTAGGGATTACTGCGTGGTGGTCAGTTACTTTCTTATCGTTGATGACCGTATGCGGATCACAGGTAATGGCGATTTCTTTGCAAAACGGCATGGCGTTGGCAACCAGGTTCACCAGCACCGGCAGGCTGTCTGCCATATCGCCAGTCAGATAGCGGCTGTCAGTACGGGGATAGGTGCATAGCTTCTTTTCATACAGGCTTTGCAGATAGTCCAGGGTCTGCTGGGCTGTAAATCCAAGCAGGCGGTTGGCATCTCTTTGCAGAGTAGTCAGGTCATAGAGGGCAGGCGGCTTTTCGGACTTTTCCTTGCACTCCACCTTTTTGATTGTGACAGCTGCACCCTGACAAGCTTCTTTCAGCTGCTCTGCGCTTGCTCGGTCACTTATGCGCTCCCCGAATACGGTAAGACCGGGTAGCTCCAGCGCCACGGTATAAAAGGGAATCGACTGAAAGGTGTCGATCTCAGCTTCTCGCTGAACAATAAGCGCCAGCGTCGGGGACATCACACGCCCGATGTTCGGACAGGCCGTATTGACTGCCCCTGCTTCACATTTTGTGAACAGCTGCATACCGCAGGCATCTCCTCTTTGGGTTTTCCATCTTCCATCAGCGCCGCAAGGTCTGCATCGTCCACCTGATTCAGAAAGTGAACAGCAGTCTCCTTGTCCTCATTCGCCCTATCAATCAGGATGTAAAAGTAATTTCCAGCTTTGGTCGTAACAGTAATAAGCTGCTTATTGCCTCCAAAATCATCCACCAATGCCGCATTCCCCTCCGGTGTAAGTGCCGGTGCCGGTTCTGTTTCTTCCACAATCACATTGCTGTCATTGGTAGAATCCTCTGCCGGTGCCGCCGGAGCCTGTTCTGACCCCTGTGCGAAAGCAGGGATCGTAAAGCCAAATGCCACAACCATTGTCAGGCAAATGGCGGAAAGTGTTTTGCAAATTCTTTTATTCTTCATAAGCTGTTTTCCTCCTGTTCGTTGATTGTCATCAGCACTCTGCCGTGGTTCATTCCACCGGAAAGCATAGCGTTCAGCTGTGCTGGAGTCATGCGTAACGCACGAACCATCTGAACGATTTCCAGATTCTCTGCCTCCGTTTTCTGTGCTTCCAGGGTCTTGAGCTTTTCCTGATATTCCGCAATCTTCTCACGGGTTTTCTCAATTTCCTGGTCGATACGTTCAATTTTGTTTTTTGCCATAACCGTTCACTCCTTCTCCACAAAGTCTGTTACCAGTTCATCAGGCCGTAGCCCTTAATACTTTGATAATTCAGGTCATAACTTTTGATCTTGCAGGCATCGCCGGAATTTCCCTCCACCGTATAAACACGGCTGCCATCCGTACCGATCACGATACCCACATGGTCCGCTGTCCCATCTAAATCCCAATCAAAGAAAATTGCATCTCCGGGAGCCAGATTGTTATAGCCTCTTGCACCCCATTGTCCATGAGACTGGAACCACGGAACGCCCTGCCACTCACAGCCTGCAAAGCGCGGCTCACTTTTTCCAGCCTGGTTATAACACCAGGATACAAAGCAGGCGCACCACTCCACGCGGCTGTCAAAGCCATACCAGCTCCAATAAGGATAGCCACCCACATTGCCGACCTGACGCTTGGCCAGCTCCACCAACTGCGGATTTCCGGGACGGGTTCCATTTACAAACTGTACACCGGTCAAGTCCTCGGAATTGCTCATGTCAGGGGAACCACCGCCAAACAACAGCGGCTTATTGCCCATGGTCTGCCGGTAAACCTGATACATTTCCATCTGCTCCGGGGTCAGTAGCTCCGACGCCACAGCGGAAATGGGCTTGCTGGTGAGTTTCACATTCAAAATGTAATACTCATAGGGGACTTCTTCTGAGGTGGTCTCGCCGGTCTCCGGGTCGGTGGAGGTCTCCGTGCGGTAGCGAATCTCCACTTCCTCAGTAAGCGTCAGCTGATACTGTGCTGCAAACACACGCGCCAGCTCTGTCTGAGCGCTCTGCCGGGTGTAAGTTTTCAATGTTGTCGATTTCCTCCTGCAACTGGACTTCTCTGGCTGCATAATCTGCCTCCACCGCCAGCATTTCCGGGTCATCCGACGGATAGGTGGTGCCGGAGAGAACGGAACCGATGCTCTGCGCCATCATGGAGCAGGAGGACATGGTATTCATCAGCATACAGGTAATGAGGAACAAAACCCCTGCCATCAGGAAACCCTTCTTGTGGCGCATGACGAATGCCCCTGCCTGCTGTACCTTTTCTTTTACCGTCCTTGCGGCTTTTCCGGTTTTAGATGCAGCCTGGGCGGTATTTCCGGCAGTCTGACCGGCGTGCTTGGCGGCGGCATACTGCCTTTTGATGGCCTGCTTTTGCTGCCAGCGGGAAAGAGGGTTGCTGGCAAACTGGGGATTTTCCTGCAAAGACTTCTGGTACAGGGCATTTACATTTGCCTTTTCCAGCTGACGCTCTGCCTGGGCTGCTTTGCGGTACGGCTTCAGCTTGTGGCTGCGATAGCCCTCCCGCACCAGATAAGCGCCGGTCTCCACCGCTTCCTCGGACTTGTGGGCGCTTTCCACGCCCACATTGTCCTGCTCTGTTTCCCGGATCTCTTTGTGGAGCTTGCCTGCGACCAGATGGACGGGAGCTTCCCTGACTCCTTGAGAAACTTTGGAAGGTGGCTTTTTCTTGTCCTCAAAGGTCAGCTTCGAGGTCTTTCCGGTATCCGGGTCAATGACCGTCTGCCTGACTTTTTTCTTTGGGATATTGGCCTGCGCCTTATCTGCTCTGGCCGCAGCTTTCTCCGCTTTACGGATCGGCTTTTCCAGTGCAGGATCAGACCGTTCCTCATCAGTAAAGCGCAGGCGCGGCTCTTTATTCAAACCAATCACCCATTAGGATGGCATCCATCATGTGGTGCAGCTCCACATAGAGGGCCAAACCTTCCGGATCATATAGCGGATGCACGGTGAGATACGCATGGACTTGCGCCAGAATCTCAGAGAGCATTGTGATAGGTCTGCACCCTACAATGGTTGCTGCACCAGGGGCACACATCATATTCGCCCAAATCGAAAAGAGACGGGCAAGACCAATTTCGCCATCCTCATTCAAGGTTTTGAGTTCTTTGTCAGCGGTACGACACTCAACAACAGCGGAGGCCATTACCGGAAGCAACATGAATTCGTGAGCCTCCAATGCCTCACGGAAAAAAATCATGGTATCAAGTTCGCAAATATTCTGTTTCATAGTTATTCATCCTCCTTCTTTTTCAGTTCCTGGGGTTTGGTGGTCATAATGCGGTAAAGCTCGGTATTCTTCGGGAAGTGATCCACGAAAGGCAGGATTGTAGAGCCATAAAACAGCAGGCCCTCGCCCTCACCGGAGTGGGTCACATAAGATAATTGGTGTGTGGAAATCCCCAGCTGCTTGGCGAGGATCTGCCGGTCTCCGCCTGCCTGGTTGAGCATATACACGAAGTCGGAATTTTCAAAGATATTTTCCACCTCGCGGCTGCTCAAAAGGTCTTTGACATTCTGGGTGATACCTGTCGGAATACCGCCCCATTTTCTGAATCGCTTCCAGATTTCCACCGTATAGGCGGCGGTCTGTTCCTCTTTCAAAAGCAGGTGCATCTCGTCGATGTAGTAGCGGGTAGACTTGTGAGCGGCACGGTTGATGGTGACGCGGTTCCACACCTGGTCCTGTACCACCAGCATACCGATTTTTTTGAGCTGCTTGCCCAGCTCCTTGATGTCATAGCAGACAATCCGGTTGTCAATGTCCACATTGCTCTGATGGTTGAACACATTGAGGGAGCCGGTCACGTAGATTTCCAGCGCCGTGGCGATGTACTGTGCTTCCTTTTCTTCCTGTGAACGGAGCAGGTTATAAAGGTCCTCCAGTATCGGCATATTCTCCGGGCGGGGGTCATTGAGGTACGTCCTGATACACCAGCCGCACACAGCGGTCAATAATGGTTTTCTGCACCGGCTGCAAGCCCTCCTTGCCGCCCACGATCAGCTCACACAAGCTGAGGATAAAGTCAGACTTGAGTGACAGCGGGCTTTCATCATCCGAATAGTCCAGATTCAGATCCATCGGATTGATATAGTTGGTTGAAGTAGGTGAGATCTTGATGACCTGCCCATGCAGACGCTCAACAAGAGGTGCGTACTCCGCTTCCGGGTCACAGATAATAACATCATCACTGGTAAGCAAAAAGCAGTTGGCAATTTCTCGTTTTGCGCTGAAGGACTTACCGGAACCCGGCGTACCCAGAATCAGGCCGTTGGGGTTTTTCAGCAGCTTTCTGTCCACCATGATGAGGTTGTTGGACAGAGCATTGATGCCGTAGTACAGAGCTTCTTTCCCGTTCTGGAACAGTTCCTGCGTAGTAAAGGGCACAAAGATAGCTGTGGAACTGGTGGTCAGTCCTCGCTGAATCTCAATCTGATTGAGACCCAGAGGCAGACAACTCATCAGCCCTTCTTCCTGCTGGAAGTCCAGCCTGGTCAGCTGACAGTTATACTTCTGGGCAATAGAGCCTGCCTGAAAGATGTTGTTGCCAAGTTGACGGGGATTGTCCGCTGTGTTCAGCACCAGAAAGGTCAAAAGGAACATTCTCTCGTTGCGGCTCTGCAAATCCTGCAAGAGTTTTTTCGCTTCACTGCCGTAGGTAGCAAGGTCAGATGGAATGATGTCCATGTCGTATCCGGCACGGACTGCTTTTTTCTGTTCCTCGATCTTGCTGCGGTCCAGGTCGGTAATCTTCCGCTTTACCGTTTTGATGGCTTTCACCTGATCCACCGACTGAATGTGCATACTCACAATGAGCGAGCTTTCCATATCCAGGAAATCAGCCAGCAGACGGTCATTCAGCTCCGGTGCGAGGATCTGCAAAAAAGAAACAGCTCCGTATTTCTTACCCATACGGAACTGCTTGCCGGTGCGGAACTCAAAGGAGCTTGGTGCAATAAAATCCTTTGTGGACAGACCAGAAGGAGCCAGCCAGTCCCATTCAAACTGAAACGGGAGTTGTTCATCCATGTGGAATACCGCATGAAGCTGAAAAAGCCTTTCTTTACCGTCCAGCGTTCTGGCAGCTACACCAAGACGCTTGAAGTTATTAAGTATATCTGTCTCAATACGCTCCAGACGGGGCTTGGCGGCTTTGATGCTGTCCGCGTCGATACCAAAGGTCAGGTATTTGGTCTTGATGAGACCGTTGTTACCTCTGGCCAGCTGATTTTGCAGCATTGTGGTGTATTCCTCGCGGATACTGTCAAAGGCGTCCCTCTGGGGCGGGATGGAAATGGAGTTAGCAAAGGTCTCCTCCGATGCCGCAAGGTTCAAAAAAGACAGCTGGAAATGAATCGAGCTGTCAAAATAATTGAGGAAAATTATACGGCCATAAATGACGATAAAGATACAGATATACAGCGCCCACATGGTAATGCCAATAAAGAGGGATTGGAACCACAGTCCGAACAGCGGTCCCAGATCCATTTCCATCAGCCTCGGTTCCAGATCGGTCATAACTGAGGAAATGTCAATGGACGCATCCGAATTGATAATCCCTGCCGCCTGCGCCACCACGCTCTGCGCCATATCAAAGACGCCCATCACGATATTCCATGTGTTTGTGACAATGAGGATGGCGGCAGCTGATTTGAACACCCACTTGAAAATCATCCAGGTATCCACATCATGCAGATAAAGAAGCAATAGAAGTGTAAAAAATTTTGCCGTTCCTATCCGGCACTTAGCTCTTGTGTCGGATAGGTTGGGCGGTTATTCGGGCAAGTCCACCTTGCCAACAAAAGAATAATAAATCTCAATGTCCTGCCTACGGGTCTTGTTCTCGTCATAGCTGCACTCATGTACAACGATTTTCTCTACAAACTCCCGCACAGAGTAGGGGTAAGTTCTTCAAAGCTGGTATGCCGCCGAACAACATTCATAAACTTTTCTGCGTTCACGGTGGCTTCCTGTGCTTTGGAAAGCTCCGCTTGGATAGCGGCGGCTTTTTCTTTCAGTTCCCGTTGCTCTGCTTCATAGTCTGCCGACAGCTCTGTGAAACGCTCGTCTGATATGCGCCCGGTTACGCTGTCCTCATACAGCCGCTTGAAGATAGCGGATAACTCGGCTATGCGTTTCTCGGCGGCTTCCAGCTCCTTTTTCTTGGCGGCGTTCCTGCGCTTGCCCCCGTCCTCGTTCTGCTCAATCAAGAGCTTTATAAACCGAGCTTCATGCTTTGCCGCATAGCTTGTCACTTTCCGCAGATTGGAGAGTACGCCAGCGGTCAAGAGGTCGGTGCGGATGAAGTGCGCCGTACAGTCATGGGTGCGCTTCTTGTAGCTGCCGCAGATATAACAGTCCTGCTTGCGCTTGTCCGTCTGGTATCGCTGCTGATACATGACGCTGCCGCAGTCTGCACAGAACAGTATGCCGGAGAACAAGCCCACTTCATCATAGCGGTTCGGGCGTTTGCGCTGCTTGCGTAACTCCTGCACCCGCTCCCATGTTTCCGTGTCTATGATAGGCTCATGGTGATTCTCGAAAATCACTTGCTTTTCCGGGGGATTTTCTACACTGTGCTTGACTTTGTAAGAGGGCTTTTCCGTCTTGAAGTTTACCAGACAGCCGGTGTACTCCCGGTTTTCGAGGATATGAACGACGGTGTTCGTCGCCCATTTGCACTCATAGCCTGGGTGGTAGCGGCGGGTGCTGCCCGTCCTGCGGTATTCCAGCGTCCCCGGCGTGGGGATTTGCTGCTCCGTAAGCATACGGGCAATCTTGGTCGGGCCGTTCCCGGCAAGGCAAAGCTGGTATATCTGCTTGACTACCGGCGCGGCTTCCTCGTCAATGATAAAGTTCTCGTCCTCGTCCATGAGGTAGCCATACACCGGCTTGCTGGTAACAGGCTTGCCGCTCATGCCTTTTGCTCGTTTCACTGCCTTGATTTTCTTGCTCGTATCTCTCACCAGCCATTCGTT
>VOFD01002681.1_pt1 | contig 12142 bp, 19 predicted proteins | sample 5384101 | NCBI WGS metagenome assembly VOFD01 (sample SAMN12384723, study PRJNA508395) | human gut metagenome | isolation source: healthy gut C | host: Homo sapiens
GCAGTCAGGTCAATCAAAGATTCATTGACATTGCAGGTATTATTAAAATCAGTTTTCATAATGGTAGAAGCTTCATCCCATGTATTAGGCATACCGTTATCATACTGTGCTAAAGACGCATCCGATGACACATAGAATGCGCCAAAATATCCGCCGGATAAGCTTATGGCATTTATTGAGTATCCATTGTAACATTGTAATATAAAAAAGGCATCTTTATCTTTTTATAAAGCTGCCGTATCCGATAAACTGCATATTATTTTTCACCGTCCTTTATCCTAATATTTATTTGGTTATCAGTCCGAGACAGCATAATGTCATAGCTGTAATGGCTAAAATCATACTTGTCAGCATTAATATTTACAAAGCTTTTTTCCGTCTTTATCTTTATCAACTATTATCATTTTATTTTTTGTATATAACTCAAAATACGGGTCAAATAGTCCCGAAAAAGAACCTGTAAATACAATCGAAGTAATTAGACCGAGTGAATAGGTTCTTAAACTCATAAGCTCATTTCTTAACGACATTGCCAAATCATATGCTTTAGAATTGTCGTTGATATTAGGAAGAATTATATCAACTTTATCAACATGTACAGCACCAGCGCCGGAGGCAGCAGGCAGCGTAAAATCAGGTACAGCTGTATTCTGGATGTTAAACTGAGGAACAGGCATGGCCGACTGTGGTATGTTGTTTTGCTGTGCGGAAGTCAGGGAAGCCAAATTAGCCGTGTCATATACATTAGGTATATTTATCTGTGGTGCAGGGAAATTCTCATAATCATAAAGCCATTTAGTCATATCCGGGTTTTTATATTATCCATTAAGCTCTGCAATACATCTGAATGCATCTGAGAAGATATGTCAACCCGTTAGACTTGGCAATGCTGGTTAATTCTTCTTCTGAAAATCCTCTTTCAATTAATGCTTTTAAAACATTTGGAAGTTCATCTGCGTCAATAGTTTTACACGCTTAACATCTTCTCCGTTTTCGGTGAGATTTCCATTATCGTCATAAAGATTATGGTCTTTCATTAACCTTTGAGCAGTCTACTAAATCGTTAATACTATTGGTCAATTCCTCATACGCGGCATCATCATATGCTTCCTGTGCGGACTGTACGGCTTCTGTATCGGCTGTGTATACCCACTGGCTTCCGTTCCATACTTTTTAGTCAGGTTGTTCTTGGCTTTTTCCAGTGCAAAACGTGCCTTTTCAAGGGCAAGGGTGCGGTCTTTTAGGTCTTTTTCTTTCTGTAATCCGTCAAGATATTCATTAATCATATCTATATGCGGTTCTGTATCAGTGAGTCATAATACTTCTCACCGTCAACCATTGAAGAAATAGTAAGATGATGTTGATGAAGCAATTCCGTTAATATTCCTCAAATCCGGCCAGATTCTCAATATCTATACCATTATCTTTAAGAAGGTCTGTTTGCATCGTTTACTTTACCATTTTGTCAACCAGAGTTATTAAATCTTCCATAAGGTCTTTGGATATACCCCATTGAGACAGGTTTTCAGGGTCAAGAAGTTTTTCGCGATATTCCATCATATCCTTATAGGTTTTTTGTCTCAGTAAATGAAGTTTCTATCTGCTTTAACAATAAATCGTCAGAAGCATTATGACCATGTGATTCGGCAAGTGAAACAAGTCCTGCCAGTCTGTTTTTTGCCACGTCAAGTAACGAGACAAGTTTTTCAAGTCTGCTTAAATCCATTTCTTTTATTTCAGTTGAATTTAATCTGGTCTGCTATGCAGTTAATGATTTCAGCATCCATGTTTTTAACTTGTTCTGAGTTTTTTCATACTGTTCATCACCTTCGGTTATTTCTCCCGCAGCCATCATGTCATTTAACCAATTTTCAAGCTGGCTATGCTCATTCTGTAGTGCCTTTTCACGTTCTTTTGCTTAATCTTATCTGTTCTGTGTATTGTGCTTTGGACTGTGACAGTCCGGCTGCTTCGGATTTGCTTATATCTGCCTGAAGCTTGGTTTCATCTGTACTGATGCTTTCCAACTGTTCGTTAGCGGAAGATTCAATATTGTCTCTCTGTGAGGATAACTGGGACTGTATATCTGCTTTTGCAGTTTCGTCATAAAGCATTTTGTCAAGTAATGCTTCATTATAAGCTTTGCAGGCATAATAGAGGTCGGGATTGCCTGATACTGCATCAATTAAATCGTTTTCCGATTAATTGTCCGTTATTTATACAGGATTGGATTTTGTCGTATACATCATTTCCGCCTTCTGTTGCCGGAATATTACTAAGTACATTGTCTTTTTGTGTTGTTTACTGCATCTTCATGTACAGACTGCCGTGATTTGATATTGGCAATAATTTCATCTGAATACTGATTCTTTTCACCCGCACTTAAAGCGTTTTCGCTTTTTGCATTTAACAGTTCATCCTTTGCTGTCATATTCTTCAAGAAGTGAATCGCGTTTTCTATCGGAAAGATTATATATAGCTTCGGCAAGTTCCGCATTGGAATTTTTCAGACTGTTTATGGATTCGTTGTTGCTTTGTATGCGTGATTCGTATCCGTTCCATGCCTCGCTTCCTTCGGCAACAGTTTTCTTCAGCTTTTCAAGATTTTTATTTTGTTCTTCGATATTGCCTGCCTGTTTTTGGTTGTTGCCAATCTGTTGTTTGTAGTTACCTGATAAATCAAACTGTCCGCGTTCTTTTAAAATGTTCTATATTTTCAGAAATAAGATTGTTTTCGCTTTCAAGACTGTCGTTAGAATTCATGAAGCTCAGTGTTTTCGAGTTCAATCTTATCACGGCGGTATTGTTTCTTTTTCTGTCTGAGATTATCGGCTTCATCTTTATGTGCAAGGTACTTTTCCCAATTCTCCTGATATTCTTCAACCTGTTTCTGTGTCTTTTCATCCTTTAATTTTCTGAATGTCGATTGTTCCGTTACGGACTTTCTTTTTTAAGGTTGTCGGAAAGCTTGGATTTATCTGCTTTTTTGTGATATTTATCAGCGGCTTTTTTCCTGTGTTTTTATTTCATCTGTCGTCAGTCTTATAGCCTTTGAGTAGCTTTTTGCACGTTTCTCAAATGACCTGTATGAGGCTTCGGCTTTGGATGTTGCTTTGGATATTCTGCGCTCAAGTCTGCTGATTCTTGTTTCAATCCAGTTGAAGATTTTGGCGGTGCTTTGGGTTTTGTCTTTTGTGGTGTCTTTTGTTTTATCTTTTGGATTGGTGACTGTTGGGTCAATCTCTGCCTTCGGTATACCAGGATCATCAAAATTATTAATATCAGTAATTAAATCCAGTCTTTCTTTTAGATATTTATTGGTGGATTCTATGTTTGCAGCAATTCTAGGCGCATTTGGGTCGTGGGGGTCTAATCCCTCTAACTGCAATTGGTTTGCCTTCATCCTTGTTAATATATCAATTGCTTCTGATGATGCTCCACATTGATTTGCCAAGGCTATAAGATTATTTATGCTTTCAGATGTATCAAGAGAAGTATTGTTTGCTAGTGCTTTCTGTATCACATAAGCGCCTAATGTTTTTGACGCCCCGCAGTTTTTAGAATTTCATTTTCTAACTGCTGGATTTCTGCCTGTGATGCAGAGGCAAAATCAAGTGAAGCAATTTGTTCAAGTGCTAAAAGCTGATTGTGTTTCTTATCAACAATCTCTTTTGCATTTTTGATACCCATTTCTTTTAACAGGGTTTTATAATAATCTTTGTTATCATCATTAAGATTACTGAGGAAGTTGCCACTGTTTAGATAGGATTTTGCTAACTCATCCTGATATTTTTTGAGTTTTTTGACCGGGACTGATGCATCTCCTGCGGCATTTTTATATTCTTCCCAAACCTTCTTATCCTTTTTTGTCCATGTATCTACACCTAAAGTATCATACATTGAACTCAGGGTATCAGGGCTAACAGTATTCGATTTGCTGTCTTTCTTTTCGTTATAAGCTGACGTAATGGTGCCAATGCCCTTTTTCAGTTCTGAAAGTTGTTTTGAACTGTCTACAAGTTCATTTATAGCCTGTGTTGCTTCTTTGGCAGTAAGTTTTGTCTGTGTCAGGAAATCATCAGAACCATTTGTTTTCTCAAAGGCTTTTACTGTGAGTTTTCCGGCTTCGGCAAGTTCAAGGAGATTATTAGCTGTATCTTTTGTATCATCATTGTCCTTAAATGCACCTGAGTTGTTCTTTAATTGATTCCATGCATTATCGAAAGGAAGTTTGTCGGGGGCATTTTCCTTACGCATCTTTATAATTGCATTGGTTAATTCCTCTATGGAATTTTTAGCAGAGTATCCATTTTTCTTTAAATTCTCTAATTCTTCTTGTGTTACGTCATTTTCTTTTGACCATGCTTCCAATTCCGCTTGCCTGTCCATATCAAATAAAGGAAATGGATTATCAGGCGATGTTTTTCTGGTATTAAAATATCTAAGGGCATTTTGATAATCGTTATAATTATCTTCCGTCACTTCAAACCCAAGCAATATTTTTAGATTCTTCTTACCTTCTTTAGCTTCTTCTTCATCAAAGCCTAATGCTTCATAAATAGTATCAATATAAGAATTTACTTTTTCATAAATCTCTATCGGATTTAGCGTTTCGTCATCAAGATCTATTTTGAATAGTTCATTAAAAGCATTTGATATACCGCCCTCATTGTCCTGTAAAACTTTAATTGTCCTATTTACGAAAGTACGCATATTAATTTCGTTCATTTTACCTGACTCATCTAATATGTTAGCGGTTTTTAACATATCATCGCTCATTGATGTTAATAACGTATCAACATATTGAGTCTTGTCATCAATCCCCAATATTCATCTGTATCCTGTGCTATTAACAATAATGAATTACCGATTTCGGAAGCAGCAGAATCAATTTCTCTAGAGTATTTATCTATAAGGGTGTTAAGTGTTTCTAGGAAGGCGTTGAAATCGTCGGGTTTCATGCTAAGAATGTCTTCTTTGCCATATCCTACAATATTTCTAATGGCTTTTTGTGGAGCATCGAATGCAGTAGAGAACTGACTAGACTCGCCAAGTGCCTCTGCCACCCCCTCTTGACTACGTTGACCAAGTTCCCTTAAATCAGAAAGATATTTCACTAAATCCTCATTTGAGAATATTTTATCATATCCTTTTCCGGTAAAAGGTGCTTTAAATGCATTCAAAACAGCAGACCAAAGACCTACCTTATTTTGATTATTATAATTTTTAATTATATCAGATAAGGTTTCACCATTTTCATTGCCTTCAGTTAAAATTCTGTGGGCTTCATTCTTTTTTGTATGTTTTATACTGTTCATTTAAGTCTTTAAGTTTACCTGTTGCAAAACCAATTTTTTCACCCTGTTCATTAAAACGGACTGTTAAGTTAGGCATTATATCAGATATCTGAGATACTAAATCTTTATATGTATCGTATTCATCAGATGTAAGACTAATATTTTCGCCTAAATTACTAACACCTTTGGATAATCTTGTATATTCAGAATTTAATTCGCTTATTTTGGTGGTATTTGAAGCAAATTCTGATTGCAAAGATGTAATGGAAGAGTTAAAACTTTCAGCTGATTTTTTGCATTTTCTGCACTATGAATAAAATTATTAAATGATGTAACAGCAAACCCTATTACTTCACTAATAGCCCACATAGCAACCATATTACCTGCTGTTGCAAGTGCTTGCATACCTACTTTGGCAGCTTTTTGCACCAAGAGTTTGCTGTTTGAGGGCATCATTGTGGGCGATAGCAGCTTCACGAGCTTTTTGATTTGCTTGGATTAGGTCTTTTTCTGTACGGATTTGTCCTTCTGTCTCTTGTCCCCATTTTGCAATCCACTTCTGATTATCTTTTTAACCCATTAGAATAATCTTGCCAAGATTTTGTACCAGCTTTTACTTGTTTATCTATATCATTTAATTCGTTAATCCACTTGTCAAAATCAAAGTTATCATTATCTATTTTAGGATATAAAGTATCAACATCAATAAACTGACTTTTTTATAGATTCTCTACTTGGATATAACCTTTTCCAAATACTATCAGAATCTTTTATAGAACCTATCAAATCATCAGTCGATTGAAAGCCTTTGTTAATATCACGAATTCTTCCAACAATAGCAGTTCCAATGTCATTAAATGACCGTCCAAATATTCCCCATTTAGCACTCATTTTGTCAATATCATTGTTAAATGTTTTAAATATCATACTATTAAATTTTACCGTTGTGGAGACGGTAATGCTACTTGTGGAGAGTAGTTTGTGTAAGTTGTGGAGACTTACATTAAGGTTGTGGACACCTTATTATATTTATGATAAAATAATTTGAAAAGGACATTATACTGGAGGAATCATTAATGGTTGGTTATTGCAAAAAATGTGGCTTTATTGGTGGTGTTGTTTTTAATAAAAAGTGTAAAAACTGTGGTACAAAACTTGATTCACTATCTGAAGAAATGAAGCAAAAATATCGTATATTTAATGATGATTGGTCTGCATTAATATTTGAGATTCGTAAGTTAGAAACCGATGAGGAGAAGAGTAAAAAAAGAATAGACGAATTACTTTCTCGCAAAGATAATTTTGTTAAAAATGAGGTTGCAAACAATCCATTGTTTTCAATGGAAGAATATGAAAATCAAAAAAAAAAGACAAACAAAATCTTTGTGATATTTCTCGATATCAAGAAAACAAAATAAATGAACAGCAAGCAAGAAATTACTCACATACTAATGATAATTATTACTGCAAAAAATGTGGAAGAGTAGTTCATATAATTGCAGATAAAACAGGTTATATTGATGATACATGCGATTACTGCAAATCAAAAGTATTTCCTGTACCAGAAAAATATTGGACTGACGGAGATTTATCATTCATTTCAAATGAACAAAAAGAACTTCTTAGAGAAGAACTTGTTAAAACCTCTCCCGATTTTGATGAATATCTTTTTTTTCTCATAGAGACAATGATTTGCAACAACATTGGGCTAAAATAGATGCAGCATTAGAGCATGGCAAAGCAGTATTGGAAACTGTGTTTATGATTTCTGCCTGACTGCCGCTGTCAAGCTGTTCCCATACGGATGCTATGTCTGACAGTATGCGGTATGTTGTGTTATATGTTTCGTTTGTCTCATCTGTGAACAGGCTTATTCCGTCAGGCATATCTGGGGTTTTTGTAAGTTCTGATATTGCAGGGCCATTGTCCTGTATGTTTCCGGTTATGTTGTTTAGGATGTCTGATGCGGTATCTGCGCTTCCTGTTATTTGCGGAGGCGCCGAGGGCTATTGTTTCATCAAGGGTGTTTCCTGCTTCTGCCATTGCAGATGAGGTCTGCGACAGTATGTCTGTTATGCCTGTATTGGACAGTCCGCTGTTCTGACCGGTTATGTTTATTTTGCTTATTACGGAATCAAGCGAGTTGTCCGGCTCTAATTCAAAGGCTTTTATTGTGTTAAGCAGTGATGAGGCTGCTTTTTTCTGTTCCGAGCCCCGGGGAGAATGCGCTCAGTATTGATGTGTTTTTTGCTAATGTCTGTGCGTCTTTTTATGTTGTAGCCGAGGTTTTTCCACCATGTGGTCTGGTTTATTATTTCTTTTTTGTGGTGGTGTTAAGCCCTTTTGCGATGTTTTTTGAATCAATGAAGAGCTGTTTTAGTTCTTCATCTGACGCACCTGTTGCCTGCTTTAGGTCTGTAAGTGATGCGTCGAGTTCCCGTACGTAGTCTATGGCGGGACTTATTGCGGACAAGAATTTTGAAAGTGCGCCGTATAATTCGGTTATGTTGTTGTCTGACATTTTTTGTCCTCCTTTTGTTATTTTTTTTGTTGGTTGATGTAAGATTTTAGGCATTCAATGTGACCAGCTCCTTTTGTTTTGTATTGAATAAAATAAAAATCTGCGTATTTAATATGACATTTAATTGTAAAAGAAGTTTTGTTTATTGCTTTTTAATGTATTAACAATTTAAATCCTTTCTACCTGTTCCCAAGTATACATTTCCTTTTGTACAACACTATGAACAAAAGAATTTTCTCCTTTTACAGACTCATATTCCTTAATGAGATCTTCCAACGCTTCTAATTCCATGTCGTTTATTTTTCCTATTTTGTGATAATAACGATAAGATTGTCCGATTTTATCTTTTAATTCTGCTCTTATACGTCTGTTCGTATTCTTTTCATTTTCCTCAAATCGTTTATCTGTTTTTTTCCTGCATCTCATCTAATTTGTCAAAAATATCATTAATAGACTTTTTAAGTTCTTCTCTAACTATACGTGACTGCTCTCTATATATGATGTTGTTATCATATAAATCTTTCATATCTTTTTTGTGTTCTTCTGATAATTCTTTTTTAAGCTATTCGTAGTAGAAATAAGTAATTCATGGTCTTCTCGTTTTTTGCGCGTCCATTTATTATCCAATCCCAGCTTTTCAACTACCCATTCAAATAAAGAAACAATCGTTTTTATTCCAATAAGTATTATAAAAACAGAAATGAAGATAGAGGAGAAATCAAGAGTTGTTAATTTTGTAATTGTATCCATTCATAAGTTCCGCCTTCCTCTATTCTGATTTATTTAATACCGTTTGCAATTAGCTTTGCTATTTTTTTTTCTTTTTCCTAATCCCTTTGCTTTTTATAATCGGACTTACTGGTGCAGAAAAATGTTTCAATCAATATAGATGGAGCTTTCGTACCATTAAGAATATACAAATCATTTCTTTGTTTGACGCCTCTGTCTTTAAAAAAACGGTTGAAAGTTGCTTTTGAATCTCTTTTGCATATTTTTTCTCGGTGTTAGATTTATATAAAACTTCAGTGCCTTCAGCATTTGGCGTTGATGCGTTCAAGTGTAATTCTATAACTAAATCATAATTGTGTTTATTAACAATATTTAATTTATAAATCTTTTCTTGTGTTGATACTGTAAATTCTTTTCTCAGGACATATGATTACATCTACACTATTTCCCTTTTTTATTAACGCTTTTTTGCTAATTGCTTGGAAAATCTTTTACACCATATATATTCATTGCAGCCACCGTATTTTGTTCCATCTGCTGATGTATAGCAGCCATTCTTCAACCTACTGTGTCCTACAGTTATTGCTATTTTCAATGTTATCACTCCTTTGATTGGTTAGTAGTTTCAATTCCAAGAATTTTGGCAAGCGATATCAAAGCTTTTCCGACATATAGAGTGATAGCCGATATCATTATAAATTCAGGAGTTATACCGGTTGCAGACATATCTGTTACTTCAAAGCAGTAAGCAGTTCCGATAAATAGCCCCGAAATAATAGAAGCCTTTATTATTCCTGAAACGAGTTTTTTAAATTAAAATGCATTTTTTGTTCCCAATGTTATAATATATGCCTGCAGTCATATTCATTATTATTGCAATGAATAAAACAGGCAGAAGATTTAGTATTTCTTTCATTAATAGTCTCTCCCCTTTATAAATTCCTATTAAATTAAGAACTGCTCTTCCGAAGCAGAAGAGCAGTTTAATAAAAAAGACTGATTTACTTTTCTGTTACAGTAGCTTCCACCCATACAAGCTGTCCGGTTGGTATTGAGAATCCGTTTGGCGCAAAATATACTGTTCCATCCTTTTTGTTTATAGAAATATAGCAATTTCCGCCGGTTCCATTAAACGGCGCCAACTCCGTCATTGACTTATCATCAGGGTTTACATACATCCAAAATCTATACGATATATTGTAATTATTTATATTATTTACATTTATACCGTTAGGTAATGGAAGCGGGGCATGAGGTGGTGCGCTATACTGACCTTGCGAACATGTAACAGTTGTAAACCTATGTACACCAACCGGCGATACTGCGGAAACCATTTTTGCAAGTACCGACTGGGCTGTCAGTTTTGCCGTTCTTGCACATGCTTCAATAAATGTCAGGTTGTTAGATGATACTCCTGATAATGGGGATGCTTCTGAAACATCCCCGTCAGGTTTTGACATTATCTTGTGTATTGATTTTATTAATCCCATAGACAGTCACCTCTAAATCAGACAGTCGCTTCACTAAGCGCTGTTGTTACTGCTGTGTCAAGCTCAGTTTCATCAACAAACTTCAGCAGTGCAAGATGATGTGATGTTACCAGACCTGGGGTGGCACCGTCAGGTTCTATAACAGGTATACTCACAACAGACATAGCTCCATCTGCATTTAATAAAGCCATAGTATTACCAGTCCAGCTAAGTGATGTAGGCACAACCGGAGCCCCATTCAAATCTTCATAGTTTCCTGTAAATTCACTTTTCGCATTCCATGCCGTACGTTCAGCAGATGTTATATGGGAGGTTTTGTCTCCTTTGTGGGTTATAAAATCTGCAATAGCTTTTTTGCAATCTTACCAAGCATAACGCTTAATTTCTCTTTAGATGTTATGTTGGCAAGTGTAGTAGCCTGTGTAAAAGACGGCGTCTGGTTATCGGTAGTTACGTTAGGTACGTTTCCAAGACCTACGTCACTCTTTGTAACTTTATGCGGATTACCTGAAGTCTTTAGTGAATGGTCATATGCGGTTTTACCCCTATCACCCCTGTATGCCGTAGAGCTTGTCTCGCCAAGAGCTATGGTTTCAGATATTACCGCATAAGCAGTTCCTGACCATCTATATGTCTTTGATGATGTTAAATCTACATATATTTTTCCGCTTTCTCCTGTTATTTCAGTAGTGTGTGCGCTTTCTTTATAGAATTTTCCTTCACTCAGATATCCTTCGATTACATCATCCACATAACTTGAAGCTGACCCTGTGGCACTTTTCCGGAAGCATCAAGTGATGCGAAGCCGTTAGCGTGTCCTTTTTGTGCCATTTATCTGCTGTATGTTACTTTCTATTCCGGCAAATTTGGCATACACAGCTTTATTCTGCACCGGATTAGTGCTTGTGCCTGATAATGCCGAATCTACGACTGTTTTATTTGCACCGGCTGCAATACCTGCAAGCTTGTTCTTTTCTGTTGTAGTATAGTCGTTTGTGGAAAGCCCCTTCCCATCCACTTTTTCTACATAACCGCCAAGCGCAGTATTCATTTTGTCAATGGCAGCCTGATAGGCAAGCTTTGCTGTTCTTGCACATGCCTGAATAAATGTTAAATTTGCCATGTTATTACTCCCCTTTTTAATTCATTTTTACTGTTGTTTCAAGTTCGTTTTCATCAATTTGTATATCGTTATTTTCTGCAAGATGATTGTAGCAGGTATCTTCCAATACATATTTATTTTTAAAATTTCCCTGAGGGATTACCAGATGAACTGTGTCATTAAGCTTTAATCTGATATGTTTTAATTCGACAACATAGTTGACATTTTGGCAGGTTAGCTGATATGTATTAACGTTATTCTGATATACCTGTGTTACTGTGCAGAGATAGGTCATATCTTTACCGGATGTTGTGTTTGATTTTTGTATTGCGTTTTCAATAGTGTCGCATATTATTTTTTGTTAAATCGTTTGTCAAAAGCTATCATTCCTCTCATAGCAGGCGCTGCAATTACAGAAAAGATGACAATCCTGCAAAGTTATTGCAGAATGTCATCCTCTGAGCAATGATTTATTCTTCCATAAGAATTAAATCAAGGATATTGTTATCACTATCTGCCATAAGGTCACAAGTTATTGTGAGTGCAGCAGGGTCTCCGTTATTAGAGAAGCTGAGAGACATGTTGCTCTGTGGAGCAGCCTTATATGCTATAAACTTATAAGGAAGTACTGTATCATCTTCAGACTTCATTACTGTATCGCCGTATACAATAAAGTTTTTAGGGAAGGTATCGGATTTGATATTAAGTCTCTGTACCTTTTCCGTAAGTTTCTTCATATAATATACAATGACCTTAGAGCTTCCTGTTACTGCTGTTGAAAGTGTAATAGTTTTACCTGAAACTGTATGTGCAAGTTCGTTGCCGCAGTCATCATCATATGCATATACGACAATACTATTTTCAACAGGAGTGTCGTCAAGTGTAATTACTGTACCTGCGCTGTCTACATCCTTCTCAGTTCTTGTGACGAACTGTGCTGACGCATCTATTTCGCCTCCGGTAATAAGTTGCCAGAGCTTAACAGACTGAATCTGTGTTTCAA
>VOFD01001352.1_pt1 | contig 12140 bp, 18 predicted proteins | sample 5384101 | NCBI WGS metagenome assembly VOFD01 (sample SAMN12384723, study PRJNA508395) | human gut metagenome | isolation source: healthy gut C | host: Homo sapiens
GAATTTCTTGCCGACTTGCTTTTCTGCCGCTCAGTGTCAAGTCGTCATTCCGCTGAAAAGCGGAATCCAGTCGAAAAGACAAAGGCGGCTTACCTCTATGTTTGCTTTCGGAAATAACGGAAGCCGAACAGGTTTTCTTTCGGTTCATTTTTCTTCATCAATTCAGTCATATAGATATATTTGCTGAAAAGAGCTTTCTGCAACCGCTTCTCATCATCAAACATCTCCGAATCCCTTAGCCGGTAATGTTTATTGATCTCATACAACAGGTTCAGCTGTGTCGGATCCTTTTCCAGGCTTCATAATACACCTTTTCAGCTTCATTGAAACGGCCGTCCCGCTCCAGAGCACCTCCCTCTGAAAGTCGCCAGTAAATTGACAAAGAACTTCTTCGGCTTCATACATTCTTCCGCCCCTGTCGAACAATTCTAGGCCCGTTGCCGGTCATAAGTCTTACTTCCAATGTACCTGCCGTACAACAGAATCGTTTCACATCCGTCGAATCGATCGAAAGCGAGTTCCAAGGTTCACCGCATCCAGTGCATGACCGGACATATAACGGAAGCACCGGCATATTTCAGATTGATAAAGAAGAATCGCCCTCTGCCAGCAGATTGCTGTAAACGGTAATTCTGCCTTCAGATAGTTTTTTGTCATATATAAAGGCCATTCCCTGGCTCTGCCGTATCTGCCGGTTATCCGGGTTATAAACAAAGCGGTATCACAGACTTGCAATGCCCCTTTCCATCTCCTTGCCAAAGCAAGGCATTGATCAACGAAGAAGCAACACGGATATTCTCCGGATTGATTTCCATGGCACTGGGCATATAATTCCAAAGCGATCAACATGTTCATACCGCCTTTTTCATATGACAGTCGGCCAGACCTGCCAGAATGGTAGGATTATCACTCTCATACGAAGCCAATGTACGATAATAGTCCATCGCTTTCCCCATAATCGCCTAACTGATAATAAAGGCGTGCCAACTGATTGTTTGCATAAAAGTTGAGGCTGTCTGCTTCCAGCACCTTTCCGTAACAACGTTCCGCTTCTGCAATCTTACCATAATTAATAGCAGCACGGGCAAGTGCATTCAACGCATCCACATTTGTCGTATCCATCGACAGGCAATGTTGAAAACACCGGTACGCTTCCTTATACCGGAACATGCCCTCATACGCCTGTCCGATAGCCGACATGGTTTGCATAACTCGCAGAATCTGCCGCTGTCAGGCTATCTACACGAATAAGTACTTCCGGAAATTGTTTTCTGTTCACCAAACTCTTGCATAAAGGAAAGTTCCTGAGGCCAAAATGTAAAGATACAAAAGTCGTAAGGATAAAATAACAACGTACCTACCATCCTGATCCAACTTAATCATATCCATTCTATTTTATTATTCCGACTTCTTTTCTTTCGATCCTTGTTCTTCAGCAGATTTCTGAGCAGCTTTTCATTCTGCTTTAAAAGCTTCGGAGTTCTCATCGATAGCTCCAGCTTTGGATTCCGACTCCGTTTGCTTTCTCTTTTTAAGTTTTTTCTCCATCTGCTGATGAAGTTTCTTTTCAGCTTCCGGAGTTTCGGGCAAGCGATCAATGATAGATTTCAGTTCATCCACCGACAGTTTGCTTCTTTTTCCATCCGGAGCAATCAATCTCAACTCTTCTTTCTTTTGAAAGCATCTTCATACATATATTGTAATAAAGGACGGTATACATGGAATCCTTTCAACGTCTTTCCGGTCAGGAAACATTCTTTCAGGAAGGTGACCTTGTTAAATAAAGCACGATCCTTTCTTCTGCCGCATCGCCGCTCCGATTCCCAGTTTGAAAACTTCTGCTCAATACGGACAATAGGTCAAACGTTCCTGATTGGCAAGCCATTCTTTATACAACAACAATTTCTCAGCTTCACGCTTGACGACCTTGCTTTTCCATAAAGTCTCTGCGCGGGAATTCAGCAACAGATTGACCAACGCCTCGTTCGGTTGCATCAACTGTTCCGCCTTATCGAACAATTGGAAAGCACGTTTACGGTCGTATGTTTTACCCAAAGCGGCACCTAGTAACAGAGTCGTTTCCACATCCGTCGTATCTTTCTGGTAAGCCCCATTCCAACAGAATCGATTCGCATCCATCCGTCCGGCCAGGTAACGTGAAGCACCCCCATATGTCAAAAAGAAGCATCGCTTTTCTGCCAGCAGATCGCCATATAAAGTATCGGCTGTGGCATACTGTTTATTCATATAGAATCCCATTGCCTTACTGCGGCGTAACGATTGATTTCCGGGGTTATAATACAATGCCGTATCGCAGACGGCCAATCCGTCCAGCACATTCGGTCCTCCAACCGGTACAGGCAATTTACCAGCGCACTGGCCGGCATTTTCACGGTTCACATTATAAGCCTGATAGTAGCAGATCGTAGCCGCCGGTATGGCATTCATTTTCATAAGTAATCGGCTATATTCCGGTAAATAACAGGATTTACTTTGTCGTATCCTGATCGCGCAAAACGTTGAACTGTAACACGGCATTCTCATAATCGCCGACCGAATATAGGCGGGCAGTTGATGGTGGCATAAAAGTCCGTACTGTCTGTTTCCAGCACTTTCAGGAAACAATCTTTGGCTACAGATGCTTTTTCCCAGATTCATTGCCACCCGGGCAACGGATGTGAAAAGCATCCGCATTTGTCGTATCCATTTGCGAACAATGCTGATAATACAGGTAGGCTTTATCATACTCAACATTCCTTCGTAAGCCTGGCCGATAGCCGACATAGTAACATAATCGGCAGAATCTGCCGGGTAAGACTATCGGCCCGGGCAATCACTTCGGGAAATTTCTTCTTATTCACCAGTTCCTGAAGCAATAGACTCTGTGCCTGCCCTATAAAGGGCAGGACACTGAGAAGAAGCAAAACAGTATATTTGTGCATCATCTACTCTTATGTATTAAATAATTACTGCAATCTGAATGTTACAGGCGTCGTATATTTTACTTTTACAGCCTTTCGCGCTGCATGCCCGGAGTCCACTTTAGGCATTTGATTGATCACACGTAAAGCTTCTTTATCGAGAGAGGGATCGACTCCCTGGGTCACTTCCGCATCGCTGATACTTCCATCCGGATTGATAATGAACGAACAAGTAACACGTCCCTGGATGCCGTTTTGCTGGGCAGCTATCGGGTACTGTACTGTTTTTGCAATAAAGCGACTGAGAGCATCCTCTCCACCGGGGAACTGCGGCATTTTCTCTACCATTACAAATACCTGGTTGGAAGCATCGACCGATTCTGTTGCTTTTTGCTCACCATAACCGACAACAATTATTCCGTTATCATCCTCCTTCTGATCTCCGCTGGGAGCAGGTTTGTTGTTATTATCATTTCCCTGCAGACGGAAAGTCACCGGAACCGTATATTTAACGGCAACCTCTTTACCACGCTGGGTTCCCGGTTTCCAGTTAGGCATTTGAGACAGAACTCTGACAGCCTCCTTGTCAAGCGACGGATCTACGCCACGAATCACTTCTATATCAGAGATAGAGCCATCTTTTTCTACTATAAAGCCGTCACACGCCCCTGGATACCATTTTCTGAGCGATTACCGGATATTTAACACTCCTTGCCAGGAATTGCAACAAAGCACCTTGTCCCCCCGGAAATTCCGGCATGACTACTACCGTAAAAACCAGATCCGAAGGCTCTCTCGGCTTCTGGTAGCGGAACAGCCGCAGGAACCGGTTGATTCCTTTGTGTGCTTCCATCCGAATACAACTGTACCTTCAAGGTTACCCAACACATCCTTTACCGATACCTCTTTCGACTTCATTCCGGGGAAAGAAAAACTAAGGACGGCATCCTTCGTTGTTTCAAGAGCAAAGTTACCTTTGGTATCTGTAATAGTACCGACATTGGTTCCTTTGATTATCACTGACGCACCGATTACCGGCGCGTTAAAATCGTCAATCACCTGACCTGTCACTTTCACGTTATCCCTTGGGTGACTCTCACCTCGGTAGCCTCTTTTTACTTCGGCAACAGCATCGGCAGCTATTTCCTTAGTAATACGGGCAACTGCCTCGATGTTGCTCAGCAGAAAGGCTGCCAGGGGAATAAATATCAGGTATTTTGTTCTTCCGATCCCGTGAGATCTTTTTTTTGTTCATCATACTAATTCTGTTTTTTTAGATGTAATACGTTAAAACTATTATATAATGTTGCTGCAGCCTGATAATGATGGGCAAGTCCTAACAGGTGATACTGATAGCTCTTGCAGTCGTATCCGGATTGGATAACAGTATTGTCTGCCAAATATTCCAGATTATGGCGTACCTCGCGCTTCAAAAAAGCCACGCAAAAGGATTCACCCAGCATATGACGGTAATCAGCTCGCAAATCATCACATCTCCCGAATGCCATTGGAACACATGGGTGCATTCGTGTGTAAGTATCTCATCTATCTCTTTATCCGAATGGCTTTCCGGATGTATGAATATCATTTGGAAGAACGAAAAGGGGCCGGCAGGTTTATCCAGTCTGTAAACCTCGACACCGTGAATAATGGTCCGTTTACTGCGGTAAGCCAACAGCAGGATGCTGGTCAACTGCACAAAAAGCGGACGAATAAAAGAGCCACGACACCCCAATAAATATAAGAACTTGCCGAAAGAAGCATATCTTTCCAGTCTGTTTTGACAACTGTTTCGGGGTGATCGTCACTTCCGGCATCATTGCCGAATACATCATGATCACTTCCGTCATCGGCTCCTGTTCCTTCACCCAATCCTGGATATTCAGCAGCGGGTAAAGCAATGCCAGTCCAAAGAAAGCAAGGGTGAAACCCGACGCAATTTAAAGAACGTATCTTTGTAAAAGAGCAGACGGTAGAAGGCGTAAAAGAGTACAAAGGCTACATTCACCTTCAAAAGTAGGCAAATTCCGGTGTCATGGTAATAAGGTGTTTAAAGGTTTATTCTTTTTCCTTTTTCTATCAGGTCGATGATATCTTTCAGATCATCTGCCGAAATCTTCTGATCTTTGGCAAAGAAAAGAAACCATTTTTTGTACGAGTCTTTCAAAGTAGTTACGAACAACACCGCTCATAAAAGGTACGCTTGTATTCACTTTCCGGTATCATCGGCGTGTACTCATACGTATTGCCGTAGCGTTTGTTCTTTACATACTTCTTACGTTCCAGATTCTTTACAATAGAAGCGAGCGTTGTATAGGGGCGGTTTCGGATCGTCATATTTCGCCAGTATATCTTTAACGAAACAAGGACCAATCTGCCAAATCAAGCGCATTACTTCTTCTTCCTGCATTGTCAATTTTTCCATGATTCTTATCAATTTACGATTATATCGCAAATCTACGAAAATATCGTATATCTGCAGACAAAACAGATAGTCGAGGATATTTTTTTTTCCGTTCTCTTCTTTCCACTTATCCCACATCTTCATGCGTTTGATCTGCAAATAGCGTAGCAGGAAGATTACGAACAGGGAAACTCCATCACCGAAAGATACTGTACCCAGTCTGGATCAGGTTGCTTCCCGGGCCATCCCCATACGCTCATAACAATCAGATAAACTAGCAGGACACCGGTTGTAATATTAATTCTTTTCATAACGGATTCTCTTTTTCACTTTTTGAACAGGCAAAGATACAAGATAGTTTATTTTTCATTGGGTCAGAACGCATTTGTGTTGGGCACGATAACTATCCGTAACAATATTAATTATATAAAAACCTGCAGGCAAAGGCAAAAGAAAAGGACAGAAGAGCCCGGTGAAACAGAATGATGGTAAACGATACGCCCCATAAAGTCAACGACCTGGACCAGGCCACCGACAGAAAGACCGGACAAGTATAACTCTTTTCCTCTTATCATACAGTCCTTCGTTTCTTCCTGCAAGCGGGAAGAATGGACAATAGCCCCGCCTGGTTCCACGCCGGACGAAGATAGCGTATACCCGGTTTTCAGACGGACAGCATTTTTCCGATAATACGCCGGAAGTAAGGTCTATCTCCGTGTCAGACGAGGCTTTTACAAAGAAAGCGGCGAAAGGGGGAAGAACATAATCACTGCCAATCGGATAGGATTTATAATCCGTTCCGTCATAAAGATAAATATTCCCGTCAGTGCGGGATCGGAAGCGATTTGCGACAATAACAATGGAGACGGCAAGGATTTCCGCAAAAGATACCAGCCGTAGTGCGCCTCATCGATATCAACAACGGAAGAAACACGAACAGGAATAGTTGACGTTTTGCCAAAGTCAGCAGGAATATTATCAGAACTGACAGAAAAGGTCAACGTATTATCAGACGCAGCGGCATCTAAAGAAACCAGATAACCTTTTCCTTTTTCAAAGACAAGTTCATCGGCAGAGACAGCCGGAGAAAGTACCGTCCAGTTACCGGTTGCTTTTTTATTACGGGCACGTTTATCACCATCATAAACCTGCACATATAAATAATTACCTTTTCGGAAAAACTTCCATCTTTCAGTTGAAAACGCTTATCGATACCTTTTATACTCACATCGAAAGGAAAGAGAGGAAATACCATTTACCTTTTTCCGGGGAAAGTGTAACAAACCGATAACTGCCTGGTAATAGAGTTTACCGACAACCGCCAGTAGATTGTCAGCAGATGTCAGTGCTTTGTCAGTGTTTGTCAGCGGAAAATCAGTCCGGTAAAGGATAAGCTCATCTGTTACAAGATGCCCTTTCTCTGTAATATGTAAACTACCACCACTCAGTGATACCTGTTTACATTGCATAACAGAATCAACTTCTACATCACCACTGATCAAAGCGCTTCGATAACGTAAAAGGCGGGAGATGCGACCAACGAATGGTATCGTTCAGTTTCCTCGACCTGAAAAAGAGTATTGACAAATCGTTCCGTAGCTGTAAACGCTATCAATCTGAAAGATAGCCGTTTTTAGAATACCGATAGGGTCAGATGCCAATAATTCAGATAATAATACGGTTTCCTTTTACTCCCCAAGAATAATGAGCATTATCCTCATTCGCCGAAACCGTATGCATAGACAATTTCCGTTTCTCTCCATTCCTATTACTGAATATAGCAAACAATGCCTCATCAGCAACCAGCGAATGAAGAGTAAATCCTACTACCATATGAACATCATCATAACAAGACAAGGCATATTCTTCAAAAGCAACAGAGGAAGACAACGGCATCTTCAACCCCTGCTGACTTTCGGAAACGGTCGCACCGTTTTTTCAGAATATACTTCCAGTTATTACGTTCTGCCTGCGTGAACAACTGCCAGCGGAACGTATCTATCACTGACGGATTAGCATCACTTTGTACAAAAAGTACTCCATGTTTCGGGATTTGTTACCTGTGCCTGGAAAGCGAATGGCACCATTAAACAGAAAAGACCGACAAAATATGTGTCGGAACACACGTAAATGTTTCTTTTCATAGCTAAACTATTTTGATCGTTATTGTGTTTGCAAATATAAAGAAATAATTGAAATGATTATCTTTGCTGCATGAAAGAATTTATTATATCAGAAGCACTGACAGAAAAGCGGTGCTCGTTGGTTTGATTACCCCCGAGCAAAACGAACAGAAGGTATAAAGAATATCTGGACGAACTGGCATTTCTTGCCGATACGGCCGGAGCCGAAGCCGTTAAACAGTTTTATCAGAAACTGGACTATCCGAACCCCGTTACCTTTGTCGGAACCGGGAAATTACAGGAGATAAAAGAATACGTCATCGAAAACGAAATCGGATTGGTTATTTTCGACGACGAACTGTCTCCCAAACAGCTTCGTAACATAGAAAAGGAACTTCAGGTAAAGATACTCGATCGTACTAGCCTGATCCTCGATATATTTGCCAGCCGCGCACAGACCGCCAACGCAAAAACGCAAGTCGAGTTGGCACAATACAAATATATGCTTCCGCGCCTGACCCGTTTGTGGACTCACCTGGAACAGCAGCGCGGTGGCGTAGGTATGCGAGGACCGGGTGAAACCCAACTGGAGACCGATAAACGTATCATCCTGGATAAGATAGCCAAGCTGAAACGTGACCTGGTGGATATCGACAAACAGAAAAAGCGTACAGCGAAAGAACCGTGGCAAGATGGTCCGTGTCGCATTGGTCGGCTATACCAACGTCGGTAAATCTACGCTGATGAACCAACTGAGCAAAAAGCGATGTGTTTGCCGAAAACAAACTGTTTGCTACACTCGATACCACGGTCAGAAAGGTGATCGTCGATAACCTGCCGTTCCTGTTGTCAGACACGGTCGGTTTTATCCGCAAACTGCCCACCGAACTGGTCGAATCGTTCAAGTCGACACTCGACGAAGGTACGTGAAGCCGATCTGCTGGTCCATGTAGTAGATATCTCCACCCGACTTTTTGAGGAACAGATCGAAGTGGTGAACAATACCTTAGCTGAAATCGACAAGACAGAGAAGCCTATGATCATGGTTTTCAACAAAGTAGATGCTTTCACTTTTGTACCGAAAGATGAAGACGACCTGACTCCTCGAAAACGCGAAAACATTGACCTGGACGAGTTAAAACGTACCTGGATGAACAAATTGCAGGATAATTGTATCTTCATCTCCGCTAAGGAACGTACCAATATAGATGCGTTAAAAGCATTATTATACGAACGGGTAAAACAGATACATATCACCCGTTTCCCCTACAACGACTTTCCTCTTCCAGCACTACGACGAAGAATAAGGCAATAGAAATAAAACAAGTTGACCAATGGAAAAATCAGAAACCTGCAACCTGGAAGAGATTGCGGCATTGCAATCTCAGGGTTGACATGCCGAAAACTGGGGAAAGGTGCTAGTCCCTTTTATGTTTTCGAGACCAAGATATATCCATCACGTACGTTTCTCAGGCACAGTCATTTTGGGACTTTTGAGAAAGAGTTTACTTCCCCCCGGCGGAATAAGAAAACACAGCGGGCTCAGAAATACAACATTGCATAATTGCATGCTGGGCGATAATATCCTGATCGAGAACACCCACAATTACATTGCCAACTACCGTATCAAAGACAATTGTTTTATAGAGAATGTCAACGTGATGGTCGTGGACAGGCAAAGTTCATTCGGCAACAACGTACTGGTTTCGGTACTGAACGAGACCGGAGGACGCGAGGTGCCTATCTACGATCAGCTTTCGGCTCCGATGGCTTATGTAATCGCACTTTATCGCCACCGCCCGAAACTGATCGAACGGTTACAGGAATTGATTGCCGGTTACACCCGAAAGATTCTTCCGATTACGGGAGGATAATCGGAGAGAACTAAAAATAATCAATACCGGAACGATCCGGAATGTCAATATCGGTAAACATGTGACTATAGAGAACTGTACACGCCTGGAGAACGGGACGGTGAACAGTAATGAAAAGGCCCCTGTATATATCGGCGACAGCGTTATCGCCCAGGATTTCATTATCTCGTCAGGTGCGGTAATTGCCGATGCGGCAAAAATCATCCGTTGTTTTATCGGGCAGGCATGCCACGTAACACATAATCTTTTCGGCTCACGATTCCCTGTTGTTCAGTAACTGTTCTTTTGAGAACGGGAAGCCTGCGCCATCTTTGCCGGTCCGTTCACCGTATCCATGCATAAAAGCAGTTTGCTGATCGCGGGCATGTATTCATTTCTGAATGCCGGAAGCGGTTCAAACCAGAGCAACCACATGTACAAACTGGGGCCTATCCACCAGGGTATCGTGGAAAGAGGTTCCAAAACGACCAGCGATTCATACATTCTCTGGCCGGCACGTATCGGCGCATTCTCTTTGGTCATGGGACGGCATCACCATCATAGCGACACTTCCGACATGCCTTTCTCCTATCTGATCGAGAAAGATGACGAGACTTATCTGGTGCCGGGTGTGAACCTGCGGAGTGTCGGTACGATCCGCGACGCCCAGAAATGGCCGAAGCGCGACAAGCGGACCGACCCGAACAGACTGGATATGATCAACTACAATCTGTTAAGTCCGTATACCATCCAGAAAAATGCTAAAGGCTGTCGATATCCTGACTAACCTGCAAACCCTTGTCGGCGAGACTTCGGAAATATATTATTACCAGAATACCCGCATCAAAGGTTCTTCCCTGCAAAATGCACTGAAGTTCTACAGGATGGCTATCAACAAGTTCCTGGGTAATTCGCTTATCAAGAGACTGGAAGGTACTCAATTCAGCAGCATTGAAGAGGTTCGCAGACAACTGGTTCCAACCACCGCCGAAGGAGCCGGAGAATGGGTCGATCTCTCCGGGTTGATCCTGCCCAAAGATCAACTGGACGGTTTGATTGAGCATATCGAGAACGGCCAAAATAAATACGCTGGAGATGGCATAAGCCTTTTTCCATCTGACGCACCAGTCATACTATGACATGAATGGACATGGGCGTACCGGAAGATAGAAGAATATTACGGCATCCAGCTGAACGAAATCACAGCTGATAAAATCATCGAACTGGTTGAAATATGGAAATCATCCGTTATCGGCCTGGACGAACTCCTTTATAAGGATGCTAAAAAGGAATTCTCCCTCACCTCAATGACCGGCTTCGGTGTAGACGGCACCCGCAAAGAAAAAGAAGAAGACTTCGAAGTCGTACGCGGCGCATTCGAACAAAACCCATTCGTCACAGCCGTAAAAGAACATATCAGCACCAAGCGGGCACTGGGAGACGAACTGATCGGAAGGATGAACCGTATCTGTAACCCGAAGGATAAATACAAAAGAAGTCATTCCCGGGGACGACTCCGGGGATGATGTTCCAGTATTTCTTTACGCAGGAACTGCCGGTCGATATGGGTATATATTTCTGTAGTCGTTATCTTTTCATGTCCCAACATGTCCTGGATGGCGCGAAGATTAGCTCCCCCCTTCCAACAAATGGGTTGCAAAAGAATGTCTGAATGTATGAGGGCTGACATTTTTATGAACCCCGCCATCTCCGTCTGCTGCTTGATAATATGAAAGACCATGATACGTGACAAGGCAGTTCCCCGCCGACTCAAAAAAACAGAATATCTTCAAACCCTTTTTCTTCACTACCACCCCGTTACGGTCCAACAGATAGTTCTTTATCTCACGGATGGCCGTGTCGGAGATCGGAACCAGCCTCTGCTTGCTTCCTTTCCCTTCCACCTTGATAAATCCTTCATCGAAATAAACATCCGAATAACGCAAAGGTGATCAACTCGAAAACACGTAAGCCGCAACTATACAACACCTCCAGCATAGCCCGATTGCGCTGGCCTTCTGGCAAAGAAAGGTCTATCGTATCGAATATATCATTTATCTCATTGACGGTCAGAACCTCCGGCAACTTTAATCCGATCTTGGGAGACTCCAACAATTCCGTCGGATCAACTGTTATATAGTCGTCCAGCAGCATGAAACGGTAAAATGACTTTTATACCGGATATAATACGGGCTTGCGAACGCGGGTGTATACCGATATCACGCAGTTGGGCAACGAACTGCTGTAAATCCTGATAGGTGATATCTGCGTACTCTTTCCCTTCGCTTTCTATAAAACGGGTTAGTTTATCGAGATCAGTCAGGTAAGCATCTATCGAATTGGCAGATAGAGACTTTTCCAGCCGGAGCCAGGTCTTATATTTGCTGATTATATCTTTTCCTTGTTGCATTGTACACAGGTCAATTATGTATGTGTCAAATAAAATCACTACCTTTGCCGGATATTTTCAGCCCGTACAAGGTGGTGCAAAGGTAATAAAGTTACAGCAAATGAAGAAGATTCAGATTATTAACGGTCCTAATCTTAACCTGTTGGGCAAACGTGAGCCAACAGTATACGGTAATGCTTCTTTTCGAAGGTTACCTGGACGAGTTACGCGCCCGGTATCCTCAATGCGAAATAGCATACTTTCAGAGTAATATAGAAGGCGAGATGATAAACAAAATCCATGAAAGTGGGGTTTTGAATACGATGGTATTATAATGAATGCGGGGAGCATATACACATACATCCATCGCATTGCATGACGCCATAAAAGCAGTAAATACCCCGGTAATAGAAGTACATATTTCAAACGTACATGCACGCGAATCGTTCC
>VOFD01002504.1_pt1 | contig 12077 bp, 24 predicted proteins | sample 5384101 | NCBI WGS metagenome assembly VOFD01 (sample SAMN12384723, study PRJNA508395) | human gut metagenome | isolation source: healthy gut C | host: Homo sapiens
ATATGATGAGCTGCCTCACGCACGCAGTCTTTGTAGTCACCAGATAGAAATACAGTACGACCACAACCAGGAAACGCTTCCAGATCACACCGGTGGCTGGTCAGAAATCCTGTGAAGGAATAGAAAATGATGATGGAGGCTGGGGGCCTGCACATGGTGGCAACTTCCACTCCCACATTGCACCACAGAATCATCAAAATTTGATTGAATTTCAACAAGCTGTGACAATTCACTGGTACCCATGTTGAAACAGATGCAATACAGAACATTGCCAGAATACTTGACCATCTTGCAAGTGCAGCATGCACAGCCGCTGGAAGAACCCGGCCATTCTCTACCATGATCATCATCTTCCTGCTAGATGAACACGCGGTCTCCCAGTGAGTTTCTGCGGATTGCCTGCCGTGTACCAGAAACAGAAAAGCTGCTCAAGTTCAAAAGTCCAGAATAGTACCAGTGTTTAGCAGCCTGAATAATGTGATAATGTGTTCTCCCCACTTCCGCTTCCGGATAACGATAATAACGCCGATCATATCGGCCTCGTTCTCGGACTGTTCTGTGGATGGGGGCTGGACTGGAACGGCATTCACGACTTAACCGCCAAATATGCCGATGCCGATAAAGTCTCCCATATGGACATTCCGCCAAGCAAATATCATTCTCTGGTGCTTCGTGAAGAAAATAAAGAAATTTCTGTCAATCTGGACGAGGTCACCGCTTGTCCGCCCTGCCTGCCACGGCTGTACCGATATGACCGCTGAATTCTGCGATTTATCTGTTGGCGGCGCCCGAAGCGCCGACGGCTGGGATATCGACAAAGGCTGGAATCAGGTCATCGTCCGTTCCGAAAAGGGCGAACAGCTTTTAAAGCTGGCCCGTGAAAAAGGTATTCTGGAATTCAAAGAAGTTCCGGAAACCGGCCTTGACAAAATCAAAATGCCTCTCTCGGCAAGAAACGCAGCGGCCTTAAGTATCTCCGCAGCCTGACCGGAAATGCCGATGATCTGGGTTACTTAAATCCGAGCGCCAAAGCTGTTTGAAAATCTTTAACGGAATCCTTTCAAAGACCATGGTTTTGAAAATAAACGATCAGAACCATGGTCTTTTTCTTGACATTTTTTCTCCATATGTTATTATGAATTTAGATAATTAGACAATTGTCTAATTATCTAAATTATTCAAATCTGAAAGGAAGGATTTTTATGAAAAAACATATCCTGTCGATATTTGTTCCCCTCATCCTTATTGCCGGACTGGTATCCTGCAGCAATAAAGCTCCGGAAACCGCTGTCCCGGAAAGTCCGGTCCGGGAAACGATGAACACCGCTGAAACGCCGGAAGGCGACTCCTCCGATGCTCTGGCAGAAAATCTTCGGGAAGTCGATCTGTCACTCCCGGTTAAAGACCATGACGGCTGGATGCTTCCGGGCACTCTCACCCTCCCTGAAGGCGACGGTCCTTTTCCTGCGGTCGTTCTTGTCCACGGTTCCGGCCCGAATGACCGGGACGAGACCATTTATGAAAATAAACCATTTAAAGACCTGGCTCAGAATCTGGCTCAAAAAGGCATTGCTGTATACCGCTATGACAAGCGGACTTATGTTTACGGTAAGGATATGGCTGCCGATATGTCCCTTACATTGGACGAAGAAACTGTTATTGACGCCGCAGCGGCTGTCTCCCTTCTGAAAAACCGGGAAGATATTGATTCCGACCGTGTATTCGTCCTCGGCCACAGTCTCGGCGGTCAGGCCATTCCGAGAATCCATGCAGCCCTCGCATCCGCCGAAAACCGTGCGGCCGGCTATATCTTTCTGGCTGCGCCGGCCGGAATCTTGCGGAGATCACCCGGGAACAATACGACTTTTTATATTCCTTCAACCCGGTTCTGACCAATACGCAAAAGGCCCAGAAAGAGGAAATCTATGCCCAGCTTGACCGGCTGGACAATGTCAGTGCCCTGGACGATTCCGAAGTCCTCATGGGCGCCTATGCTTTTTACTGGAAAGACCTGCTCGCCTATGATCCGGTTTCATCCGCTTCTGAAATCACGGAGCCCTGTTTCGTTCTTCAGGGGGAAGAAGACTATCAGGTAACCATGGCAGATTTCAGTCTCTGGCAGGACACCTTCGGAAACAGCAAAAACTGGTCATTCCGGTCCTATACCGGACTTACTCACCTGTTTATGCCTGGCGAACGGGCCAATGGCAATGCCGTTTATCTGAAAAAAACAGACGGTCGATGCCCGTGTGATCGCCGATATCGCAGAATTTATAAATACACACTAAAATATTCTTAAGGAGGCCTGACCATGAACGATGTTTTTAAGGCTCTCGCCGACCCAACCCGAAGGCAGATTCTGAAGCTTCTTCAGGAAAAGGAAATGTCTGCCGGAGAAATTGCCCAGTACTTTGACATGACAAAGCCATCCATCAGCCACCATCTGAATGTTTTAAAATCCAGTGGTCTCGTTCTGATGAACGGAAAGGGCAAAATATTATTTACAGTCTGAATATCACTGTGTTTCAGGATTTAATCCGATGGTTTTTGATTTCCGTCAGGTCGATCCGCCTGACGACACTTTAGAAGACAAGGAGACTTGAATATGAAAAAATTATTTGACAAAAAATGATCGTTCTTCTTATTATCGCTGTTATTTCTCTGATCGGTCATGTATGTATCTACCCGATGCTGCCGGAACGGATACCGATTCAGTGGAGCTCTGACGGCTCTGTAAGCAATTGGGGAGCAAAATATATGGATTTGGTCCTTGCTGCGCTCCCCATATTGATTTTACTGTTTATGAAGGCAGCGCCCTATATCGATCCACGCCGGGCGAATTACCGCAAACACCCGCATGCCTATGATATTGTCATCGTTGGCGTCACCCTGCTGCTCATTGCCTGCAGTTGGCTGAGCGCCTTCTCCGGCCTCGGTTACGATGTCAATATCCAGACACTGATTCCGGCAGGTATCGGCATTTTATTTATCGCTCTCGGAAATACCATGCCCCAGATCCGGCCGACCTATTTCTTCGGCATCAAAACACCGTGGACTCTGGAAAATCCAGATGTATGGCGGAAAACCCACAAATTCGGCGGTATTCTTTTTCTGCATCATCGGCGTATTTTTCCTCCTGTCCGCCTTTTTTGGCAGCGAGCTTTTTGTTCATGGAATTCTCGTTCCGATCATTTTAGGCTCTGTCGCCATCCTGTATATCTATTCTTACATCGTTTACCGGAAAATGCAGTCCTGATTTTCAAAGGCGGTTCTCTGATTCAGAAAACCGCCTTTTTTTATCATTCTGTCATATTTTTTTTCAAAACGGATGCCGGTCATCCATCAAAAACGCCGCCACGGCTTTGTTAAATGCCACCGGATTCTCTTTAGCCACAAAATGACTGCCCGGAATAAATCTCAGCTTCGCATCCGGCAGACTTTCAAAAATCTGCCGTGTGTGTGCCGTCTTAATCATATCCTTTGTTCCGGCAATAACCAGCGTCTTCATCGTCAGTCCTTTTAAACGCTCCGGTGGAATCTTCGGTTCTTTCACCATGAGGCCGAGGATCTCCGCCTTCCTTCCGGCTTCATAACTTCGGCGGGCCGCATGTGACGCTATCCAAAAGCCGATTTCCGTCGGTATCTGGACAGACGGCTTTACTCCTGCAGGAGAGATTTCCACCGTTCAAAATAAGTTTGCCGATCCGTTCCGGATATTTTAAGGCAAAAAGCATGGCAATATTGGCTCCATCCGAAAAGCCGAGAATATCCCCACTGCCAATCTGTCTCTCATCCATAAATTCTTTTAAATCTTCCGCCATCCGGGACAGAGTCAACGGCATCTGTCCCCTCGGAGAACCGCCATGGCCCCGGCTGTCCACCGCGATCACCCGGTAATATTTTGAAAAATACCGAATCTGGTGTATAAAATAGCTTCCGTCTTCACCATTGCCATGAAGCAGAATCAACGGACGTCCTGTGCCCGCCTCTCTGCAGTGAAGATGTATATCCATGCCCTTCACCATCTTTTCATTCTCAGATTTTCCGGATCATATCATACCATCGGGCGCCGCCATGAACAGAAGCGGAAACGCCGAGATTTTCATATCCAAACCGCTCATAATACGTGATTTTTCTTCCTTGCATGTCAGCAGTATATGACGGTAGCCGGAAGACTTCATTTCATTTATAAAATCTCCCATCAATCGGCTGCCCACGCCCATCGCCTGATATTCCGGCAGCACAGCCAGTCCCATGATCGCCTGATTTTCACCGGCGACAACGCCGCCGTTTTCAAACAGTTCATCCGTCAGCCGCTCATCATAGGTCGGCCGGGCATCAATCAGCCCGATAATACGGTAAATTCCTGTTCATCCGGTAATTCCGCCACGAAAAAGCTGTCTCCAAGATGTTCGAGACGCCACCGGAAAGAATCCCCGGAGGCTGCCTCCGCTGCAGGGAAAGCCGCCGCTTCAACCATCGTTACACCTTCTAAATCTGCCGGAACTGCCCGGCGAATTCGTAAATCATTGACTTTATTTTCTTTTGAGCCCATGTCTATCCACTCCTGTTTCTGTATTCTCCATTCATTATAATCGGCGTCTGCGGTCCCGTCCATATGTTTTATCCTTTTTTATTCTATTTAATCCGGCCCCGACATAGGATGTAACACAAAATAAAATTTAAGGAGTTCTTTATGCCAGATGATTCAAAATTTACTTTTTCCGCCGAAACACCTTATCCGGAAATTCATATCCACACTCAGAACATGTCCTGTGCCCGCTGGATGCTGGACAATCTCGGCGGAGTCAATTCGGAAATTTCCGCCGTCAGCCTTTATTTTTACAACCACCTGATTATTGATGAAGAATATGAAGAAATCCGAAACGCTTTTCATCAGATCAGCATTGTCGAAATGCACCATCTGGATATTTTCGGACAAATGGCTCTGCAGCTCGGTGAAAATCCACGGCTCTGGTTCGTCAACCGGAATCGAAAAATCTACTGGTCTCCTTCCTTTAACCAGTATCCAACCGAACTGAGCCATCTGATGCACCATGCTCTGGACGGCGAAATGGCAGCTATTAATAAATACGAAAATCAGCTTTGCCGCATCAGCGATGCCTGCGTGGCCGAAAACCTCCGACGGATTATTTTGGATGAAAAGCTTCATGTGCATGTCTTCGAACAACTGATTTCGGAATATCGTTTATGATATAAAAATAACCCGCTGATTCAGCGGGTTTTCAAGCGGAGACGATGGGATTCGAACCCATGTGCCGGTAACCCGACAAACTGATTTCGAGTCAGTCCCGTTATGGCCTCTTCGGTACGTCTCCATATGACAGGCGTTCTGAATATCATCAGAACGTCTGTTATTATACTACAAATCTCTTAACATTTCAAATAGATTTTTATCAAACTTCAATATACTTACCGGAAGCCACAAGCAAAGCGCCGACAAGAACCGCATCATCCAGAAAATAACTCGGAAGAATCCGATAATGCCCTTTTATTGGCGATGAAGGCCCGTTCATCCGTAAATCTTCGGATCCGGTCAAATAAAATGTCGCCCATTTTTGCCACACCGCCGCCGATAACAACCGTGTCTGCGCCCTGGGAAGCAAGAATATTTGCCAGTGACAGTGAAAATGTCCCGGCGATCCGGTCCAGTTCGTCCACAGCAAAACTGTCTCCTGCTTTCACCGCCTCTGCCAGGTCCATACAGGTCACTTTCTGAATATCACCGTCATGACAGGCAGCAAGGGCAGAATTCTTCGGAATATAGCCTTTCTGCCGCAGACGGTTTTCAATACTCCGACCGGAGCAGATCAGCTCTGTCCGTGTACAGGCCCCGGAATATTCGATGTCCAATCCGGCACGAGCATATTTCCGAGATAAGACGCACCGAATCCGCTGCCGTCATAATATTTCCTGTGGATATACAGACCGCCGCCGATTCCTGTTCCGATATTTGTATAAAAAGAAATTTTCCGAATCCTTTCCGGCCCCCATAAGGAGTTCCGCAAAGCCTCCGGTCACCGTATCATTAACGATAATGACCGGCAGCGCAAACTGCTCTTCAAACCAGCGTTTCAGTTCAAAAATCCTTCCATCCCGGCACCTGCAGGGCGAAAGTACCCGACCTGTGACGGTTTCCAGCGGTCCGCCAAAACCGACGCCGATTCCCCGGACCTTTCCGGCATAAGCCGCCATCGACAGATATTCCCGGATATTTTCTGAAAGCCATTCCAGAATGTCCTCAGCGCCCCGACGATAAACAAGCTTTACCTGACGGCTTTCAATGATTGAACCATCCGCACATCCGACAGCAATCTGCTGCTTGGTGCCGCCGATTTCGACACCCAGATAATAATTATTCATGCCATTTGGCGCCGTATTTCTTTTCAATATCTGAAATCATATCCACACGGGCAGCATGTCTTCCGCCTTCAAATTCAGCGCCGAAGAATTCATCCACAATCATCTTTGCCAGTTCCGGACCAACGACACGGGCACCCATAGCGATAATGTTTGCGTTATTATGCTGTACAGTCAGGCGTGCGGAATACGGCTCGCTGCATACGGCGGCACGGATTCCCGGAACCTTATTCGCAGAAAGGGAAATACCGATTCCTGTTCCACAGATCAAGACACCTTTTTCTACATCGCCGCGCATAATTGCTTCGGCTACTTTTAATCCGGTTCCGGATAATTTACTTTCACATTCGGGTCAAATGCACCGTAATCCACACATTCATACCCTTTTTCTGTCAGGTGTTCCATTAAAATGTTTTTCAGCTCAACGGCTGTATGATCGCATCAAATCCTACTTTCATTTCATATACCTCCTGAATACTTTTTGTTTATTTTTATATATGGTAATGTGTTCCAAAATACTCCATCGACTTTGCCTTGTCCCGGTGAATCTGATTTTTCAACGCCTCAACGCTCTCAAATTTCATCTCCGGACGTTCGAACCGGAAAAGCTGAACTTCAATTTCCCTGCCCGTAAAGGCTTCCTGAAAAGTCATAAACATAGGTTTCCATCCGTTTGCTGTTATTATCTGCCACGGTCGGATTAAAACCAATATTGGTCACGGAGTGATACTCATAGGCCCCAACCAGCGTCCGTGAAGAATACACGCCGTTCGGCGGCATAATCTTATGCATCGGCGGCGCTACATTGGCCGTCGGCATTCCGAGGGTCCGTCCGAGCTGGCGTCCGTGAATCACTTCCCCGCTGACAGAAAATGGTGTTCCGAGCATTTCTGTGGCAAACTCCATATCCCCGCGGCGAATGGCTTCGCGGATCAGGGTGCTGCTCACATCCCGCATTTCTCTGCGTCCTGTAAACTTTCCATCCTCATAAACCGGAGCTTCAATCTGAAGCTTATGACAGACATCCACTTCAAATCCGAGATTCTTTCCGAGACTCTGAAGCATCTCCACATTTCCCCGGCGTTCATGTCCGAAATGGAAATCACTTCCGGCCACGATCATTTTGGCTCCGATATCTCTCACAAGAATATCCCGGACAAAGTCTTCGGCCTCCATACCTGAAGTTTCTTTTGTAAAAGGAAACTCGATCAGTATATCAATTCCCATCTTTTCCGCCCATTTTATCCGTTCCTCACGGGTAAAAATCAACTCCAGAGGCTTGTGCTGAATAAATGATGCCGGATGAAAATCAAAAGGTAAACATGACGGCCTGTAACCCTCTGGACTTATACTGTTTAATTTTTTCAATTAATATCTGGTGTCCCCGGTGCAGACCGTCAAATTTTCCAAGGGCCACCGCTGTATTTTCCAAATGTATATCTCTGGTTCCTGTAATATATATCATGTCTAATCTCCTACTGATTACACAAACATTTTTTCATTTTTTAAATTTCCTGTGCCTTCTGTCATAGGTATAAACGGCACAGAATTTTCCTGACTGTCATAAACCCGGTATTTTCCCGCACCGGCTTCCGTCCGGGACTCCGCTTTCTCCGCCGAAAACGCCATCGGTTCCAGATTCGCTTTTTCCAGCATGTTGCCATTATAGAGCAGCCGGTCATCCTCCGGTTTTACACGAACCGCAGGCCATTCCTTAAAAGACTGTCGATCGATCGGATTTTTTTCGTCCACCGTATTTTTCCCGGACACAGGCTTCAACTTCTGCCAGAGTCATGGCTTCATGGATATCAAACACGCCTACCTGCGTGCGGACCAGTTTTTCCATCGCTGCGCCGCATCCAAGCGCCTCTCCGATATCGTGGCACAACGTCCGTATATAGGTTCCCTTGGAACAATGAATCCGCATATGCACATGCACACCGTCCGGTTCGATTTCCAGTAAATCCAATCCGAAAATATGAATCCTCCGGGCTTTTCTTTCCACGGTTTTTCCTTCTCTGGCCAGTTCATACAGTTTTTTCCCCTGAACCTTTAAGGCCGAATACATCGGAGGAATCTGGTCATACTCGCCCCGGAACTGATTTAACACCGTTTCAATCTGTTCCCTGTCAGCCTTTACCGGACTGGTTTTTAAGACTTTCCCTGTCATATCCTGGGTATCCGTAACAACACCCAGACGCATAATTGTTTCATAGACCTTGTCCTTATCTGTCAGCAGGTCGCAGACCTTTTGTCCCCCTGCCAAGGCAGACCGGCAAAACGCCTGTCGCCTCCGGGTCCAGCGTTCCCGTATGACCGATCTTTTTTCTGTTTTAATATTCCCCGAAGCTTTGCCACCACATCATGGGATGTGTAGCCCGCTTCTTTGTAAATATTTATAATTCCATTATACATCGGCCACCAACTGTCCTTCAATCGCTTCTAAAAATATTTTAAGACTTTCATTCCAATCGCCATGCACCGTACATCCGGCTGCCCGGATATGTCCGCCGCCGCCGCAGAGAGCCGCAACTTTATTGACGTCCATATACCGTTTGGAACGGAAACTGAATTTACTCGTCCCCTCTTCGGTTTCTGAAATAAGGATGGCCGCTTCAACGCCCTTGGTCAGTCGGAGCTGTTCCACGATGCCTTCCAGATCGTCGGGTCTGGCCTGAAATTTCCGGAACATCTCCCGGGTAATGACCGTGTAGATGCAGCGTCCCTCAAAAAGACGGACACTGTTTAAAAGCGCCTGTCCCAAAAGCTGTGCCTGAACATAGGTCCGTTCATAAAACACTTCGTCGATCAGACGTCCGCTGTCCACCCGAGATGCATCAGCCGTCCGGCAATCTGCATCGTATGTTCGGATGTACTGGCGTACTTTAAATACGCCGGAATCACAGATGATTCCCATGTAAAGGGCTTCCGCTACAGACAGGGTGATTTTTTTCAGGATCAAGCAGATCGTACAGGACTTCACTGGCTGAACTGGCCTCTGCCACAACGTGATTTGTCTGTGCAAACCGGGTATTGCTTATATGATGGTCCACATTGATGGTCGCCGCGGCGGCATCAAAATAAACCTCCATCCCTTTGTCATCCGGTCCTTCTGGCTGTTATCCAGGCAGATGAACAGATCATAGGCTTCCGGCCGGCCTTCCGGCTGACGGATTTCATCGGTCCGCTTTATGAGCTTATAACTCCCGGCAATAGGCTCCAGAAAAATATCCACCCGAATTTCCGGATAATTTTCAACAATATAATTATAAAGTCCCATGCAGGCGCCGACGCAATCGCCATCCGGCCGTGTATGACCGGTAATGGCAATCGTTCTGCTCTGCATGATCTGATCTTCAAGAAAGCTCATTATTCATCCTCTTCCTCATCCAAATCATTGTGAATATCTTTATTAACTTCTGAAATTTTCTTAGACATATTGACACCATATTCAATGGATTGATCCATAATGAACGTAATCGCCGGCGTATTCCGAAGATTTATGGAGTGCGCCAGTTCTTTACGGATATACCCCATCGCGCTGTTCAGGCCTTCCAGTGTCGCTTTCTGAACGTTTTCGTCGCCAAGAACACTGATATATGCTTTGCAGCTTTTTAAATCCGGAGCTACTTCCACAGCAACAACCGAAGTCAGGGAAGAAATCCGCGGATCCTTAATTTCCGGGAAATAATCCGGCTGAGTTCCCTCTGAACTTCTCCGTTGATTCTGGTATTCTTTATACTGTTTTTTCTCATAAAATTCCTCTCTATCTTGGAACTTCTTCCATGATGAACATTTCTACCTGGTCGCCTTCTTTAATATCGTTAAACTTCTCCAGGGACATACCACATTCATAGCCGGCATTGACTTCCTTCACATCATCCTTAAAACGCTTCAGGGAAGCCAGCTCGCCTTCATAAATAACGATATTGTCACGCAGCAGACGTACTTTGGAGTTTCGTTCAATCTTACCATCCAGCACATAACCGCCGATAATGGTTCCGACACCGGAAACCTTATAAGTCTGGCGCACTTCCGCATGGCCGATAACCTTTTCACGGAATTCCGGATCAAGCATACCTTTCATGGCTGCTTCCACATCTTCGATGGCGTTGTAAATAACCCGGTACAGACGCATATCGACTTTTTCGGTATCTGCTACCGTTTTTGCCATATTATCCGGACGTACATTGAAGCCAATGATGATCGCATTGGATGTGGATGCCAGGGTTACGTCCGATTCGTTGATGGCTCCAACACCGCCGTGGATAATCTTAATCGCCACTTCATCGTTGGATAATTTCAGAAGACTCTGTTTAACCGCTTCTACAGACCCCTGAACATCCGCTTTGACGATGAGGTTCAGTTCCTTAATCTGTCCGGCCTGAATCTGGTCAAAGAGACCATCCAGAGACAGCTTGGATTTTGTATCTGCCCGTAATTTTTCTTTTTTCTGGGTAATAAATGTTTCCGAAATAACTCTGGCTTCTTTTTCTGTATTTGTCGCAATAAATACTTCTCCGGCTTCCGGAACATCATTTAATCCGAGAATTTCAACCGGAATCGAAGGACCTGCTTCTTTCACGCGGCGTCCTTTATCATCCACCATGGCACGGACTTTACCGAAAGCAGAACCGATCGCCAGCGCATCGCCGACATGTAGCGTTCCCTTCTGTACAAGGACTGTAAATACAGGACCCTTGCCTTTATCAAGTTGTGCTTCGATAACAAGTCCTCTTGCATTACGGTTCGGATTTGCCTTTAATTCGCACATTTCTGCCTGAAGAAGAATGGAATCCAGCAGATCGTCAAGGCCTTCGCCGGTATGAGCGGACACCGGTACAAACAGGGTTGTACCGCCCCAGTCTTCCGGAATCAGTTCGTACTCAGTCAATTCCTGTTTAACTCTTTCGACATTGGCGCTCGGTTTATCAATCTTATTAATTGCCACGATAACTTCAATGCCTGCAGCCTTTGCATGGCTGATCGCTTCGACGGTCTGAGGCATAACGCCGTCATCCGCCGCTACCACAAGGATTGCGATATCGGTCGCATTGGCGCCGCGCATACGCATTGCCGTGAACGCCTCGTGTCCCGGAGGATCCAGGAAGGTGATCTGCTGTCCTTTGATATCCACCACATAAGCGCCGATATGCTGGGTAATACCGCCGGCTTCACCGGTGGTTACATGGGTATTACGGATTGCATCCAAAATCGATGTTTTACCATGGTCAACATGCCCCATAACGCAGACAACCGGCGGTCTTGCCTGTAAATCTTCTTCGTTCTCTTCTTCCTCTTTGAGAATTTCTTCAATTGGGTCGATCACGATTTCATGTTCACAGAGCACATCATATTCTAATGCGATTTCTTCTGCTTCTTCATAACTGATTTCTGTATTTAATGTCACCATCTTTCCGCTGAGGAACAGTTTCTTCACGATGTCTGCTGCGGAAATTTTCATCTTATCTCCCAGTTCCTTAATGGTTACCACTTCCGGAAGAATGATGTTGGTCACTTTTTCAATAACCGGCTTCGGCTTCTGTGTCGGCGGCTGAAGATTGATTTGCCGGAAGTCCGTCAAAAAGGCAAGGAGCAGGTCAAGGAGAAAGCACGAGATTCCGTTCTGCAACTGCTGAACCGCTTACAGGCAGAACAGGGGCAAAACAAACCAACGGCGCAACCCCGCAAACAGG
>VOFD01001459.1_pt1 | contig 12050 bp, 15 predicted proteins | sample 5384101 | NCBI WGS metagenome assembly VOFD01 (sample SAMN12384723, study PRJNA508395) | human gut metagenome | isolation source: healthy gut C | host: Homo sapiens
CGGTATTTCTGCCGAAGCCGGAATTTTTCAGTGACAATTTCGAGACGCCGCGGCTTCACATGCGTTGGAATACCATCCATCCCGCCGATAAGCCGTTTTATTCACTACCGAGCGCCCCGGCTGCCTGCGCCTTCACCTTTTGCCAGAGGTATTAAGTGAAATCTGCACGCCTGCCTTTGTCGGACGCCGCCAGCAGCACAGTGCTTTCCGTATGCAGGCTGCCGTTGATTTTCTGCCGGAAACTGCTTCTGAGGAAGCCGGGCTTGCCGCCGTCCAGGACGACCGCTACCACTATCGTTTTACGATCGGAATGGAAAACGGCACACGCATCTTAAAAGCTCGTCTCCTGCAAAAAACCACGCGGACACCATCCTTGCAAATGTGATCTTCCGCGGGAGGAGCGCATCTACCTTACCATTGCCGCCACAGAGGAGGGCTATCATTTTACTACGGCTGCGACGACCAGACCTTCCTGCCGCTGTACGAAAATGCCGATCCGACGCTCTTAAGCTCCCTGGTAAACGAGGGATTCACCGGCACGTATCTTGGTATGTACGCTTCCTCCAACCACCAGTCCTCCGGCAATCACGCCGATTTCGACTGGGTTCTCTACGAGGGCTGCCGCGGCTAAGTTTCGCATTATAAGCCGAAGGGCACAGCCGTAATATGTTACATATACGAGTTTGTGCCCTTTTCTCTGACCCTGTCCAGAATCGCTTCACGAAATTCGCTTGGTGAGCATCTGTTGAGCGCCTTGAACGTCCTGTCGAAAAGAGCTCATCGAGGAAAACCCGGAATTCATTGCCACATCGGTGATACTCATCTCCGTGTTGTAAAAAGCCCCTCCGCACATTTTACTCTCTTTTTTATTAAGATACTCATAAAAATGTCATATTCATATATTTCTTAAATACCCTGGTAAAATGGTATTTGGAAAAGCCTACGATCTTCGCCGTCTCCTCAGTGTGAGCTTCTCCTGGAAATGCTGATTGATATAATTGCACGCCTTCATCGCCACCTCCTGATACTCCCACTGCCGGTCATGCTTGCTGCGCCGCATATCGCGCATCTCAGCCTCTATGCTCCGTTCCCTGATCATGCGGCCGATCCCGGCAAACATTTCAATCAGCGATGCATAAACCAGTGCCCCGGCAAACGACTGCTGCCCGTCGTATTCCCGGATGATTTCTTCCATCTTCGCCCTGATAAGCGGATACAGCTCCGGCTCATTCTCTTTGTGACATAAAAAACCGATGGAAACAGCAAGAGCAGAGTTTCCATCTCCTTCAGAGAATACAAAAGCGCCGGGTCAAATTGAAGAATGATACGCTCTCCGGTGGGCGGTGCCTCCAGTGCGTGCGGCACACCCGAATTGACGATCAGGATATCACCTTTCTCCAGAACATATTTTTTCTGTTCCACGATCACCCCGTAATTTTCCGTCACCGGCATCAGGATCTCGATCCCCACATGCCAGTGCGTCGGATAATCCTCGTAATCCACGTTATGAAACAACCGAAAGTCCAGAGCATTCCGGTAATTGATGGTTTCTGTCATGCCGTTCAGTATTTCAATCATACTACTAAGCACCTTTCTTTCCCCGCACTGCGGGAATTTCTCGTTAAATTCAGTACCAATATAGCAAAAAAAGAAACGGTAGCTTTTCTTTGTAATTGTTGCTAAGCAGCTATGAATTATTGCTTCCATATATCGGCCATGCCTATCCATTCTGATGAAATTATTCGCAATTATTTATTATCCATTGCCTTTTTCCCATTATTTTGCTATAGTTAAGAAATAATTATTGAATGTATCCCGCAATTTCTCATAATTTTGCTGCTCACGCACGTATGAGAGCAGCAAAACATTAGAATCCGATATACAAAGGATGTGCGCTTATGATTGAAAATCTGAATGGACTTCACGAAACGGTAAATTACAGAAAGGATATGCAGATCCGTCTGCACAATAATGCTGAGTGTGAAAATTATCCCCCGCACTGGCATACGCCTTTTGAGCTGATCATGCCAACGAAGAACGGCTACACCGTGCACTGCGGAGATAAAGAATATGTGATGAACGAGGGCGATATCATCATTATCTGCCCCGGCGTCATCCATGAGCTGTATTCGCCGCCAACGGGCGCGCAGATTATTTTTTTCTTGCCAGTCTCTCACAGATCGATCTGCAGGAGCTGGATCTTGTGATCGCCATGATCAGCCCTGCTATTTTAATCAGCCCGAAGGAAGCACCGCAGATCCACCGTCAGATCCATCGGCTGATGCTGGAAATCCGGGACGAGTATTTCCGCAACCTGCCCTACACAGAATCTTCCATCTACTCCAAATTTCTGGAGATCCTGGTTTCTGATCGGGCGTTATCACGCAGAAATCACCCAGCACAATTTTGAAGTAAAAACAACAAACAGCAGGAATATATGGAGAAATTTCTCTTTATCTGCAACTATATCAACAGCATTATGCGGAGCCGCTCTCCCTGGAAAAGTCGCCTCCCTCGCAGGCTTCAGCAAGTATCACTTTACGCGGCTTTTCAAGCAGTACGCCGACACCTCCTTTTATAAATATTTAAACCAGAAGCGCATTGCTCACGCAAAGCATCTTCTGGTCCATAAAGATCTCTCAGTGCTGGAGATCCCCTGCAGTGCGGTTTCTCCAACCTCTCGTCCTTCCTGCGCATGTTCAAAAAGCTCACTGGATTTACGCCGACCGAGCTGCGGAAGATGTATGATGGGGATTTGTAAAATGCGGTTTCAGCTTAGCAGCGTATTAAGCAGGCCTGGCATTTCATGATAGGTTGTCCAGATTGGCACAATCCCGTATTTTTTCCAGTATCTTTGCTGGGCAAAACACAAATTAATCATCTGAACCCGCTCAAATATATAAGATGGATCCCGGAATATCTTTCGAAGTATCTTGTCTGTATCTGTTTCCCCCGATATTTCATGCTCTTTTTCAGTGCATTTGCAAAAATTTTTTTCACCAAAGAATTAATCCCAATAAAAATATAATGTCTCGCTTCCTCCCCATCCTTTAGCTCGTGGCAATTTTTGATAATTCTCCGAAAATTATAATCAGCCCCGGAAAATCCTACAAATACGCAGGACTTTTCCGCAAGCGCTTTTGCCTGTATAGAATTTGCCCAATTATAAACCTTACTTTCCATGGAATAATAGCTGGATTCTGTCAGAACAATATTATCTGATTCCCTTGGCTTCCATTCTGAAAACAAATGAATTTTCCCATGCGGATGATAGACACGTATCTTTTGATTTCCCGGATACCGGCAATTATCGCAGCCGATCCACACTTCCTTTTCTTCCAGACCTGCCACCCTTTCAGGCAAAATTCAAACAGATCATCAAAATTGTATACGATTGCTTCCCCCTGTCCGTGCCGTCCTAAAATTTTTCGCAATAATACCGGCGCACTCATTCTCTATTTTCCCCTTGAGCAGCTCACTTTCCTTCTTGTCCAGATCACCTGCCGAATATTGCATTCCAAGCCTCAAAGCTTCTTGTATCAGAGATTTCAAATTCATCATATCTGTTTTTTTCAAGATGGCTTCCTATGTTTTTTCCTCTATGATATTCCATAAATATTCCGCCGCTTCAAGTACGTTAATTCCTTCCAGATATCCAGTTCCTTTTCCGCGTATCTCTTCCGTGAATTTTTCAAGATATTCTTTTTTATATGAAGAATCCCTCTTAAGCTCACTCATCAACTTATCATAGGTACCTTCAAATACATCCGGTGCCTGACTTCCTGTTCTGTTGACCTCTGTCAGCAGTCCCCACATATTCATCAGCAGCAAATCCCACTGGGGCAGCCCTGCCGGGACGCTGATTCCCGCTCCCAGAATCCATGTCAGTTTATCTTCATCCAGTTTTCTTCTCATATTTTGCAGATACTTTTTATTTTCACTATCAATATCTTCTCCAAGAATTTCTTTAAGCTCCAGCATTCTTTTCATCCCCCGCATATTTTTTCCACGAACAATTCATTTCCTTCAGAAAAAAAGCTGCAGATCTCCTTCGTTCTCAAAAAGCAGCATACCTGAATATTTCTCTTTCATATTGAAATTTTCCCAGCTCTTCCTGCATCTTCTCAATGCATATTCTCAGATATTCCTCCACAGGTTCCAGCAGGCAGGCATACGCCTCGTGTTCTTCCTTCCCAATATTTCCTATCACTCTTTTTAAATAACATATCCCTGTCATTTTCATTTTGACACGCGCGAGTCTCATACCCATTTTCAAGCCAGCATTCAATCCGTTCCTTCATGTCTTGTTCAACCAGCTCCGGTTTCTTATACAAGACATCCATTTCCACCATTCTGCGCAGCTTTTCAAAATCTGTTGCCGGAAAAGCACGTTCGATATCCCATGTTTCGTAAGCAATTCCCATTATGATATCTGTGATATCCGCTCCGAGAATTATCGCCGCCATACAATCCGCATAGCATTCCTTAAACATAAGCTTTAATGTTTCCACCAGACCGGAAAAGCCTATTTTATCCGTTTCCGCGAGCCGAAGATAGCGGTCCTCCGTTCGTTTTCCCATGTAATATTCCATAAAGCTGTCTATAAACCACTGATCTTCTATGACATATTTTCCCTGCTTTTGCATATCCAGCTTTTCTCTGTCTATATTTTCAATAAACTGAGCATTACTAAAAGGTATCTCCATCGGCTCCTGCCTTAGTATTTCCGTCAGCTTTGACGATAAGCTTATTCTCAGCCTCAGAAAAGCTTCATACAGCGAATAAAAGAGACTGTCCTCCCGCACTTTCTCATTTATCGGTACTACTGGGACAAAAACTTCGTGTACAGCAACAAGCTCGATAAATTCATATAAGTATCTGCCGTAATAATCCTCTTGGCTCATTTCCATATTTTTCAGGAAATTCTCTTTTTATATGTTCCTTTAAACGCTGTTCCTCCTTTACAGCTTCTTTTTGTATTTCTGACTCCCAGGTTTCTCTCACTTGTTTCAAAGTTTCCTCCGGAAACATGTGCGTCAGATTCTGGTACACGCTCTCATCAAGAAAATCCTCCATCTGTTTTATAATAAATCTGCAAAATGTCATTGCTGAATAGGCGGACACCGCATCAATAACCAGCTCATATCTCTCCTCGCGTTTTCTCTCTCCGCAAAAATGAAGGCATTCATGGAGAAGCCGAAACATGGTTCCTCTGATATCATACAAGCTCATCTCCGGGATTGTCAGAACAATAATATCCTCCTTTCCCTCTAGCGTCGGGTCTAAATGCGAAAATAAGTCATGCGCAGCTGTCACGTCGCTTCCGCCGCTCGTCACAAGGAAAACATACTTCTGCTCTTTAGAATCCTCTTCACTTTCAACAAGCTTTTCCGCCACTTCAGAGACAAACCGGTTATAAAATAACAGCAGTTTTGTAGATGAACCTATTGACTGATGAACAAGCGTATGTCCTCAATGAGCGAACGGTCTGAGCGTCGCATATCACTCAGGTAATCGCCCACATACTTTCGGAACAGCCCCAATGCGCTCCACATATCCGCAATACTTTCCTCTTTCTCTTTTTCTTTTCCTCCCATTTCGTGTAACTGCTCAATAGTCTCCAAATTAATGTTAATATTCTTGGACAGCGCACCAAACATTTTTCCAATTACCTCTTGCAGATCAAAACAATGTGAAGATCGGATTAAGTCCAGGAAAGATTTCATAACATTCTGAAGCCCATAAACCTCCCGAATCGGTATCCTGTAATCATCAGCGCTCTTTTCCAGTTTTTCTATCAGTTTTTAAACTCCGCTGCGTAACTTTGTATGTACGCCTCTTTTTCTTTCTTTCGATTTTCTATGTCCTCATCACTTTCTGCCAAAGAAGGCTCCATAGCACCACCATTCTGGTTACCGATTCTGATAGAAGAACGCATATTACAAATATACTTCTGAAAAAAATACTTTGTTTTGAGGATCAAAAATTTCTCTATTAAAATATAGCGGTATGCAGTCTCCAAATAGAACATCCGGCATCACCAGACAGTCAGAGCTTCCAAACAAATGATAAATCTTACTTTTTTTCAACTCTTCCGGCACGTCATTCATTGTTTCTATTTCATTTTGGAATTGTCTGTTTGATACCCTTCCTGCAAATTCACACGTATTGATATCCATACATTTGTTATCTTTGATTTTTTTATCTGTTCAAGCCCCAGCGGTTCAAACCCTGTTAGCGGATAAAAATTTGAGATTGCCGGAAACTTCTGTCCCGGCACCTTCGCCTCCTTCAGATGATCCAGAATCGCCATCACCGTCTCCGGCGTTTTGCTGAGGAAAAGCAGCACATAATCGCAAAACCCAAAAGAAGGAAACACCGCTCCATGAACCTCGCTCAGGAATATTCCTGCGCCCTCCGCTGCATCTATCATACACTTTCCTACCTGGCTCAGCAGTTTATCCATCTTATTATCCGCCTGTTGATTGGCCTGTTTTACCATTGGCTTCGATACATTCAGAAATACAAGTGATAAAAAGGATATTCCGAGCAGAGCCCTCTATATTTTCCTGCTTATCAGGATCTGACTGTTCATCATCTTTAATCTGCGCTATAATTTTCCATGAATCATAATCCATTTGATTTTTCTTTTCCTTCGACAAATCGCAAAGCCCTTTTATCTCATCCTCATCAGGAAAATAAACCTTTAATACGTATTTATCTCGATAATCATCTTTTAAAGAAATATTTCCCTCCCGCTCTCTCACTCCATGCGGCCGCATTTGATACCACTGCTCTACCAGATGAATATCCAGGCCATCGTAATGTCCAAATACCTTAAACTGGCACTTATCGCCCGTCTCCGCACATTTCATACGCTTTTTTAATATCAGCAGCATTCCCAGATAGTTTTCTTTCATTTGTTTCCGCCCTCCACACATGATCTTTCGTATACAAAAACCCATATCTTATATTATATACTAATAAATTGTACCATTACTCCCATATTTGGTATTAAAAAACCACCGCATCAAATATGATCTTTTCAATCACATGATACAGTGGTTTTTATACTTGTTATTTATAAGCCCGGCTATCCCTTAATCCAGCCAATTGCGCCGTCATCAGACGGAGGTATCACTTACTCTTTTCATCCATCTTACCTACCGGAATATTAATATTATCCAACGGCGATAAAATGTCGTTTCTGTTGCCGCACGGACTGAACTTGTTTTACAGGCCCCTGATGTTCTCGGATTTTTCATATTGTCCACCCTTCCATTTTGCTTCAAAAAAATCTTTTCTTCCCAGTATACGCTCTGTTGAAGAAATACTTTTCAAAAGCAAACTGCAAAAACACCAGTTTTTACTTACCTGCCATCTGCTTTGCAACTTCTGCCGCAAAATCTTCTTCCTTCTTTCGATACCTTCTCCGGTCTCGAAACGAACAAAAGCCTTTACGGTGATCTTTGCGCCAGCTGCTTTTGCTACAGAATCCCACATAAGCCTGTACGGTCTGTTTGCCGTCCTCTGCTTTTTACATATACCTGATCAAGCAGGCAGATTTCCTTCAGTTCTTTGTTGATACGTCCGTTAATCATGCCGTCGATTACCTTCTGCGGCTTTGGGACTCCTTCGATCGTTCATGATCTGAGCCAGAAGGATTTCCTTCTCATGCGCAATATACTCTTCGCTTACTTCGCTTCTGTTGGTGTACTGCGGTCTGAGCGCTGCGATCTGCATTGCAACGTTCTTGGCCATTTCTTTAACTTCATCGTTTACTACGTCTGTTACAACATCAACCAGAACACCGATCTTGCCGCCCATATGTGTATAGGAAGCAACGAAACCGTCTGCCTCTTTCTACTTTCTGAATCTTCTGATGTTCATGTTCTCGCCGATGATCGCAACTGAATGGTTTAAGTGTTTCTGTTGCTGAAGTGGAAGCTGCTGTTAAAAAAGCAGTGAAAGCAAGCGGTGCTGAAGCTACTGATGTAAAGATCTATATCAACGCTGCTGAGCAGGCTGCATACTACACTGTAGATGGTGCCGGAGATGCTACCAATAAAGTAGATCTGAAGACACTGTAATCTATCTGTAACATGTCATGAAAGAAGCTTCCGATACAGTTTTTCTGTTCCGGAAGCTTTTTTCTATGTCAAAAAATTCTCTTCTCTTTGCTTTTCCGATACTGAAACGGAGTGCATCCCATCTTCCTCCGGAATATTTTTGCAAAATACGCTGGATTGGAAAATCCGGTCATTCCTGCGATCTGCGTCACATCCAGCCTGTCATCCCGCAGAAGCGGAAGACTTCTCTACACGATAATCCAGCAAATAGTCAAAAATCGATGCATTCATATATCGTTTGAACAGACGGCAGCTTTCGCTGCGGCATAGATGAATCTGTTCCGCCAATTCTTCCAGCGTGATCTTTTCCGCATAATGTTCCTGAATATACACCATAATACACCGGATCCGCTCCGTATCCCTGTCTTGTCCTGACTGCTCCTCTGCTCCCGGCTCCACATGTTCATAGATCAGAAGCCAGATCTCCATCAATGCAATCTGTATCTTCAGTTCCGAAGCTTCTGCTTTGTCTGCAGATAATCTCTGAATCTTACGGATCTGTTCCAGTACCTTCTTCTGCCAGTCAACTTCAGGTTTAAAATGAATGGATGCCAGTTCAGGATCTCTCAGTATTCCTTCCATATATCTGTTCTGCATCAGACTATTGTTGTACCCATACAGAAGTCGTGGATGGAAAGTGACTGACAGATAACTACAGTCTGCTGAGTTTCCATGACGTCCTGCATGCAGAACATTGGTATTACAGAACAAACCCCTCTCCTGCCTTTAACAGACAGCTGTTGTCATTGACCCTGATAAAGGATCTCACCCCTCCAGAATCAATGTCAGCTCGATCTCCGGATGCCAGTGCCATGGGAACTCTCCCGTATCAAACCAGGACAGACGCTCCGGACTGACCAGCACCGGAAATCCATATGTTCCATGTGCCTTTACTTCTTTTTGCTTCTGATCAATCTGTAACCGCATAAAATCTCAATATCCTTTTTTTTTTAACAAATATACTTGTTGAAATATCTCCTGATTCTCATTATATTGATATTATACAGGATGTCAACGGACATCCGTCAGAAAAGGTTTTTATGGAATTTACACTTGCACAATTAAAAAAAAAATTTACAAGCTCTTCGGAAATGACGGTGAGCCAAAACTTTATTTTGCGCCAGGTCGTGTCAACCTGATCGGCGAACATACCGATTATAATGGAGGACACGTATTTCCCTGTGCACTGACCATCGGAACCTATGGTGTGATCCGCAAACGAGAGGACCGCACGATTCGTTTTATTCTTTGAACTTTACAAATAACGGCATCATCACCACCTCTCTCGATGATCTGGTTCCAAGCGAAGCAGCCGGCTGGACCAATTATCCAAAGGGGAGTAATGTGGACCTTTGAAAAGCGGGGCTATCATCTGACTGCAGGTGCTGACATTCTGATCTACGGTGATATCCCAGCCGGCAGCGGACTGTCCTCTTCTGCTTCCTAGAAGTGCTGACCGGACTGATGCTGCCGTGACACCTTTGGATTTGACATTTCTATGATCGATCTCGCACTGATCGGTCAGTATTCTGAAAAACAACTTCAATGGTATGAACTGCGGAATCATGGATCAGTTTGCTTCTGCCATGGGTAAAAAGGATTGTGCGATCTTCCTGGATACCAACACCTTGAACTATGAATATGCACCGGTAAAACTGCCAGATGCAAGAATCGTGATCACCAACAGCAAGGTAAAAACACAGTCTGGTATCTTCCGCTTATAATGACCGCCGGAGAGAAAGTGAAACTGCTCTGAAGGATCTGCAGACCGTTGTAGATATCAAGACACTTGGCGATCTGACAGAAGCTGAATTCGAGGCTCACAAAGATGCCATCAAAGATCCTGTCTGCCGGAAACGTGCAAAAGCATGCCGTATATGAGAACCAGCGCACCATCCACGCGGTGGAGGCTCTGAAAATAATGACATCGCCAACTTTCGGAAAACTGATCAACGAATCACACGTATCTCTGCGTGACGATTATGAGACTTTCCTGCAAGGAGACCGGATATTCTGGCTGAGCTTGCATGGGGCAGTTCCAGGTGTCTATGGTTCCCGTATCACCGGCGGCGGATTTGGCGGCTGTACTGTCAGCATTGTAAAAATGATTCCATCGACCAGTTTATCAAATCTGTTGGCGATACTTACAAAAGAAAAGACCGGTCACACACTGCAGAGTTTTTATGTAGTGGATATTGAGACGGTGCACGCTCTCTTGACTGATAATTATTGAGGCTGTCGTGCTGACAGCCCTTTTCCATGACTATATAAAGGAGTAATCTACTATGACATTATCCGAATCAATCGCAGCACTGGTAAACTACGGTATGGAAACCGGTCTTACCCTGCCTGTGAAAAAATCTACACAACCAACCTTCTTCTGGACATTTTTCATGAAGATGATTATGAAGAACCATCACAGATTCCATCCCTTTCTCTGGAAGAGATTCTGAAAGAACTGCTGGATGAAGCAGTCAGACGGGAATTGATCCCTGACAGCATCGCTTACCAGGATCTTTTGACACCCGATTGATGAACTGTCTGCCCCACGCCCTGCTCAGGTTCAGGCAGACTTCTGGAAACAATACGAGATATCTCCAGAAGCAGCTACTGCTTTCTTTTTACAAATTCTCTCAGGACAGCGACTACATCCGCCGTTACCGGGTATGTAAGGATCAGAAATGGAAGATCTCCAGTGATTATGGAGAGATCGACATTACCATCAATCTGTCCAAGCCGGAAAAAGGATCCCAAAGCCATTGCCGCTGCCAGAAATGCAAAAAGCAAGTGCTTATCCCAAATGTCAGCTTTGCATGGAAAATGAAGGCTATGCCGGACGGCTCAATCATCCGGCCAGAGAAAACCACCGGATCATCCCCATCACCATCAACGACAGCAAATGGGGCTTCCAGTACTCTCCATACGTATACTATAATGAACACTGTATCGTATTCAACGGTCAGCATGTCCCTATGAAGATCGACCGCGCCGCATTTATCAAGCTGTTCGATTTTTTGTGAAACAGTTCCCCCATTATTTTCTGGGTTCCAATGCAGACCTTCCGATCGTAGGTGGATCCATCTTAAGTCATGATCATTTTCAGGGAGGACACTACACCTTCGCTATGGCAAAAGCACCGATTGCCATTCCAGTGACGATTCAGGCTATGAAGATGTAGAAATCCGGTATTGTAAAATGGCCGCTGTCCGTCTTACGTATCCCACAAGGATGAAAAACGACTGATCGATCTGGCGGAGCACATCCTGAAGTATGGCGTGACTATACCGATGAAGACGCCTTTATCTATGCATACACAGACGGACGAACCGCACAACACGATCACTCTATTGCACGAAAAGTCGATGACACCTATGAACTGGATGCTGACACTTCGCAACAATATCACTTGAGGAACATCCACTGGGTGTTTACCATCCTCATGCGAAGCTATATCCTCATCATATCAAAAAAAGAAAACATTGGACTGATTCCTGCCGCACTATACTTCCATCACAAGAAGAAAGAGACCATCGATCGAATCCTGGAACAAGGAGATCGGCAAGGTCTTTAGCACACAGGTACTGGCAGGCGCGTCTACAAGCTATGGACGGAAGAAGGTCTTCTGCCTTCTTACGTTTTTGGCCTGAAGCTTTTAATTTTGGCAGGTACTGCCCACTTTCCAAGCCTTTCCGCTAATATGGAATTTTAAGAACTTTGCACGACTGGAAAGCAGACTTCTGTCTGTGGTGAGGGCGACAGGAAGTGCAGCATTACATTAAACAGCTTGAAACCGCTGGGCGCATGCAGGATCGTCCATGCACTCAAGGCGGAATGCTCTTATTTACCATTTTTATTTACAGGAGGTACCTTGAAGCTTTTATCTCTGGAACAGGAACTTTCTATCAGCAGCCAGTAGCTTGT
>VOFD01000957.1_pt1 | contig 12024 bp, 21 predicted proteins | sample 5384101 | NCBI WGS metagenome assembly VOFD01 (sample SAMN12384723, study PRJNA508395) | human gut metagenome | isolation source: healthy gut C | host: Homo sapiens
TCGCGGCGCAGCTAATCAATCTCTTCGGGAACAAAACTCATAAAAACAAGTAAAAATGCACCCAGAACCGAAAAAACATCCGAACGCGGCACGCCGCGAGGCTTGGATGCCCCTGCTCGGATTGCTGCTGCTCGGATTCGCCCTTTTTTCATATTCATCCGGAATATGTATTTCCGGCCGAGCAGCGAAAGCGGGTCATTCGTCCCGACGATAATAGCCGTCCTCATCGCGTTTTGCGGCGGCGGACTGATCCGGCGGTATGCCCGGCGGAGAAACGAAGAAGAAACGAACTAAAAATTGAAAACCATGTCACAAGTAGGTATCATCATAGGACGCGAGTTCAACGAACGCGTACGCAAAAAATCCTTCATCATCACCACGCTGCTGATGCCCGTGCTGATGATCGCCCTGATGGCCGCCCCGATGCTCATCATGAAGTATTCGGGCGGCGACAGAAACATATCGCCGTGATCGACGAGAGCGGGCTGATAGCCCCAGGCTGCAAAGCGGCAAGGAGCTGATATTCGAGCCCACCGACCTTTCGACCGAGGCCGCGCGTAAGGAATTGACCGACAAGTTCGGCGTGCTCTACATCGGTTCGGACATCCTCACCAACCCCAACAACGTGAAACTGTATGCCAATTCGTCGTCGTCGCTCGCCCTCGAAAGCAACATCACGGGGCAGATCGAGGATATCATAGAGGCCGAGAAACTCAAGTCGTACAACATCGAAAACCTGTCGCAGATACTTCAGGAGGTGAAGACCCGCGTCGGTATGCAGACTTTCCGCAACGACGAGTCGCAGGAAGAGGAGGCGCACGCCAAATCGTCGGTGGTAGCCACGGGGACGGGCTTCGTACTGGGCATGATCCTCTACATGTTCCTGCTGATCTACGGTTCGATGGTCATGCAGTCGGTGATCGAGGAGAAGAACAAGCCGCGTGCTGGAGGTGATGGTTTCGTCGGTGAGGCCCTTCGACCTGATGCTGGGCAAGATCCTCGGCGTGGCGTCGGTGGCCGTCGTGCAGGTGCTGATCTGGGGCGCGCTGTGCGTCGTAGGGGCGCTTGCGGTGGCGCAGATGATGCCGCCCGAAATGATGGAGGGCGTGCAGGCCATGCAACAGGGGGTTCCCGGCGCAGCGGCTGCGATCGACGTGAACCCGGAGATGTTGCAGGTGATAGCGGCCATCACGGACTTCGGCTTTATCCTCCGCATCTTCGCCTACCTGCTGCTGTTCGTCTTCGGCGGTTACCTGTTCTACTCGGCGATGTTCGCCGCGGTGGGTTCGGCCGTGGACAGCATCCAGGACGCGCAGCAGTTGCAGACACCGATCACGATCCCGATCATCCTCGCCCTGCTGGTGATGATATCGGTCGTGAACGACCCCAACTCGCAGATGGCCTTCTGGTTCTCGATGATCCCCTTCACGTCGCCCGTGGTGATGATGGCGCGTATCCTTACGGCATCCCCTGTGGGAGATAATCTCTCGCTGGTGATCCTCTACGCCTCGTTTACGGCGATGGTGTGGTTTGCGGCGAAGATCTATCGCGTGGGTATCTTCATGTACGGCAAAAAGCCGACGTTCAAGGAACTGTACAAGTGGATGCGGTATAAGTATTAGTCCGCACTGCGAAACGCGGAATAACCGGGCCGTACGTTGTCGTGCGGCCCGGTTTGTTTTCGTGCTGCCGGGCCGACCGCCCCGTGCGGGATCGGCTTGTCCGGGATCGGTGTTGTGCGCGGGACGTCCCGCGGCGGATGGGCCGGCGGCCGGCTCGTGCTGCCCGGGCGTGCGGGTGCGAAATCGGCGGGTGCCGGTATTTCCCCGGTTTTTACTATCTTTGGGGGTATGAAAGAGTCGAAATTCGTCAAAACCAAGATCGTCGCAGGCTATGTCATCCTGATTGCGGTATGCGTCCTTTCGGTAGGGTATGTTTACCGGGCGGTGGTGCGTTTTTCGACCTCCGACGGCAGTTATTCGCTGCTGCATACCAAGCGCAATGTCGTGGGACAAACCCTTTACCACCTTTACCAGGCCGAGAGTTACGGCCAGCTGATGATCGCCGGCTACCAGTCCTACGAGGCGCGTTACAAACGCGAACTGCGCACCGTGCGCGGCTATATCGACTCGTTGCGCGACCTGACCGGGGAGCAGGATTCGCTGCAGACGATGCGTCTGGACAGCATCGAGAGGCTGCTGGGCGACAAGGAGCGGCGGACGATGAACCTGCGGCGGACGATCCGTTCGGCGGCTACGGCCAGCCTGCTGGACAAGAATATCCGCGAGCTGATCGGCCCGGCGGACAGTGTGGACAGCGTGGGGTTCTGCGCGACAGCGTGTCGGTGCGTACGGTGGTGCAGGATACGCTGTCCGTGGCGGTGCCGCGGGCGGCAATTTCTTCCGCCGTTTCGCCGACCTGTTCAGTCCTCCCAAAGAGGATTCGAGCATCGTGATCTCCCACCGTGAGCGGGCCGTCGATTCGCTCCCCGCGACGGCCGTGAAGGATACGATCGCCATCGTCCTCAGGACGTTGCAGGATGGGTGACCAGCGACCGCATCGGCATTTACGACCGGGCGTGGGATGAAGGGATGCGCCTCCGCTACAGCAACGAACTGGTGAATACGAAGATCTACCGCCTCATCATGGATTTCGAAGCCGAGGATACGGCGTTCCTGCTGGGCAAGATCGACCAGACGGAGGCTATCCGCCGCCGGTCGTCGTACGTGTTGGGCGGTATCGCCATCGTCGCCGTCGTGCTGATGCTGCTGTTCGTGGGTATCCTGCTGCGTGATATCAACCGCAGCACTCGCTACCGGAGGGCGCTCGAGCGGGCCAACCGCGACAACGAGGCGCTGCTGGCCGCGCGCGAGAAGCTGATGCTGGCCATCACGCACGACATCAAGGCTCCGTTAGGGTCGGTGATGGGCTATATCGATCTGCTTTCGCGCCTGACCGACGACAAACGAGAGGGAACTTTACCTGCACAATATGAAGGACTCCTCCGAACACCTGCTGGCGCTGGTCAACAGCCTGCTGGACTTCTACCGGCTGGATATCAACAAGGTCGACGTCGACAACGTGGCGTTCTGCCCGGCACAACTGTTCGAGACGATCCGCGAGGGGTTTGCGGCCATCGCGGCCGATGCAAAGGGCATCGCCCTTGTGCTCGAAGCCGGGCCGGGGGCCGCGGGACGAGGTGACGGGCGATCCTTTCCGGATCCGCCAGGTTGCCGATAACCTGATATCCAATGCGCTGAAATTTACGGACGAGGGCAGTGTGACGATCCGGGCTGACGTCGTGGAAGGACGGCTGGTATTCTCCGTGCGCGACACCGGGCGGGGCATCGGCCGCGAGGAGAAAGAACGCATTTTCCAGGAGTTCGTACGCCTGCGTTCGGCGCAGGGCGTCGACGGGTTCGGTCTGGGGCTTTCGATCGTCGACCGTCTGGTAAAACTGCTCGGTGGCAGCATCTCGCTCGAAAGCCGCCTGGGCGAGGGCAGCAAGTTCATTGTCTCGGTGCCGGTAGGCCGCAGCCGGGCCCGGCGGCCCGCCGCAGGCCTGGGACCCGCACGTCCGTCCGTCCGGACTTGAAGGTGCTGCTGATCGACGACGATCCGTTGCAGCTGGAGATGACCGCCGCGATGTGCCGCCGGGCGGGGATCGCCGCCGAGTGCTGCCAGTATCCCGAATACGCCGCCAAACTGGTGGCCGGAGGGGTGTTCGACGCTGTTTTTTACCGATATACAGATGCCGTCGGCCGACGGGTTCAGCGTATTGGCCGCGGTGCGCGGGGTCGATCCCCTGCAATTCCCGTGGTGGCCGTTTCGGCGCGCGGGGAGATGGATGCCGGGGATTTCTCGGCACGCGGGTTCGCGGGATGCCTGCGCAAGCCGTTTACGGCGAATGAACTGGTTGCCGTGCTGAACACCGTCTGCGGGGCGGATGCCGCGGTGGCGGTCCCGCCGGGGGCGGGGTTGCGGTCGGGGCGGAACAGGCGGACGGAGTGGATTTCAGCGCCCTGACGGCCTATGCGGGTGACGACACGGCGGCGGCACGGGGAATTCTGGAATCCTTCGCAGAGCAGGGCGCGGCCAATGCTGTGCCCTGCTGGAGCGGGCGCTCGATGACGGCGATGCGGCGGCGCTGAAAGCCGTGGCGCACAAAATGGCCCCGATCTTCACGATGCTCGGGGCCGTTCGGAGGTGGCGGCGGCGCTGCGGACGGCGGAAAGCTGCGAGGCCCCCTGACCGACGTTATGCCGGGAGGTACGCACGGCGGCAGAAAATATCCGCGCGATTGTCGCGAAGCCGAAAAAACGGTATCTTTGTAGTGTTATGGAAGAGCGGATTCTGATCGTAGACGACGACATCACCTTTGCCCTGATGCTCAAGACCTGGCTCTCGAAAAAAGGGTTCGGGACACAGACTGCAGCCAGTGCGGCGGCAGCCCGGACGGTCTTGCGGAAGCCGAGGGTTCTCGCTGGTGCTGAGCGATATGCGTCTGCCTGACGAGGACGGCATCGCCCTGCTGCAGTGGATGTCGGGGCGGCGTGACGAAGTGCCCGTGATCGTAATGACGAGTTATGCCGAGATTCAGAACGCCGTGCGCTGCATGAAACTCGGCGCCCGCGACTACGTCGCCAAGCCCGTCAACCCCGACGAACTGCTGAAAAAGATACGCGAGGCGCTCGATGCCCCTGGCGCCCGTGGGCGATGTCCCTCCGGCGCCGGAAAGGCGCCGGCGCCTTCCCGGGCTGCGGGCGATATGCCCAACTATATCGAGGGCGCAGCGACGCCGCGCGGCAGCTGTACGAACACATCCGGCTGGTGGCCCCGACCAATATGTCGGTGCTGGTGAACGGTGCGAGAGCGGCACGGGCAAGGAGCACGTGGCGCAGCTGATCCACCGGGAGAGCAAACGGGCCGGAAAGCCGTTCGTGGCGGTCGATTGCGGCGCCATACCGCGCGACCTGGCGGCATCGGAGTTCTTCGGGCATGTCAAGGGTCGTTCACGGGGCTGTCGGCGATAAGACGGGCGCCTTCGAAGCGGCCAGCGGCGGCACGCTCTTCCTGGATGAAGTGGGGAACCTTACCTATGAAACCCAGGTGCAGCTGCTGCGGGCCTTGCAGGAGCGCCGTATTCGTCCCGTGGGCAGCAACCGCGAAGTCCCTGTCGACATCCGGCTGGTCGCAGCGACCAACGAAGACCTCGAAGCGGCGATCGCGCGCGGGACGTTCCGTGCCGACCTCTACCACCGTATCAACGAATTTACGCTCCGCATGCCCGAAGCTGAGGCAAATGCGCGAGGATATCATGCTGTATGCCGATTTTTTCCTCGACCAGGCCAACCGCCAGCTGGACAAGCATATCGTCGGGTTCGACGGCGAAGCCGCTGCGGCCATGGTGCGTTATGACTGGCCGGGAAACCTGCGGCAGATGAAGAACACGGTGATGTCGGCGACGCTGCTCTGCCGGGGCGATTATATCTCCTGCCGCGAACTGCCGGCCGAAATCGCCGGGGTTTCGGCGGCGGAATGCGGCTGCGGTGCCGTTGCGCAACCCGGCCGGCGAGGAGGAGCAGATACGCCGCGCCCTGTCCGGTCGGGGCAACAAGTCGCAGGCCGCCAAACTGCTCGGCATCGACCGCAAGACCCTTTACAACAAATTGCACCTCTACGGGATCGAGTGATGCGCCTGCGTGTGGAATTTTTCCACATCCCTGTGGCGCAATTCCACACTTTTCCACATACCGCCGGTTCTGGCGCATCTTGTTAACCGCTGTCTGTCAGCGGATTTTTTGTTTTTGTCCGGATGGCACGCCCCCTTGGACTTTCGAAAGTCGGAAAGGTTGATGAGACAAATTACGAACCTGAGGAAATGAAGTGGAACCTTAAATCATTAAGAGCTATGAAAAAGACAATTGTAACGATGGCAGCTTTTGATGCTGATGGCTGGAGGCGCATTCGCATGCGCACAGCAGCCCGAGAAGAAGGACGCCTCCGCGGCGACCGAAGCTACGGCTCCCGCAACGGAGTCCCCGGCTACCGATGAACAGGAGAAATCGGAGTCCGGCGATGCGGAAAAAGACTGATTCGACTGCCGGAGAATCAGCCAAGGAGGAGAATAAGGTTGAGAGTACAAGCACAAGTGAGGGCAACTCCTCCTCCGCATCGGAAGCTTCGGATTCCGCTAAGTAAACTTTGCGGGATAATCATCAGTTAAACAATTGTTTGCCGGGGTACCCCGCCTTATGGGCGGGGTACTTTTTTGTGCGTCCGGGGCCGGGACAGCGGCCTGTGCCCCGGCATGCACGGACACAAAGCGGCCGATTTGCCCCTTTGCGAAAGGGGCGTCGTGCGGACTACTCCTCGATGAAGTCGATGTTCACCTGGCGCTGGAACGCCTCCTGCAGCGAGATCTGCGTCTCGGTCGAGGCGACGCCCTGGATACGCAGGATGCCGTCGAAGATCGTACGCATGAGGTTCGTTGTCCACGCAGTAGAATCACGGCACAGATGGCTGATTGCGTAGGCTTGATGTCGAACCGGCTTCGAGCATCCGCTTGCACAAAGTAGTCGGTGTTGGCGTGCACGAGCTTGTCCTGCAACTCGTTGGTGGAGTCCATGATGCGGAACATCTCGATGCCCGCCGCCGCCACCATGGGCGGTATGGAGTTCGAGAAGAGGTAGGGACGCGAACGCTGGCGCAGCAGTTCGATGATTTCCTTCCGTCCGGTGGTGAAACCGCCGATAGCACCGCCAAATGCCTTGCCGAGCGTACCGGTGATGATTTCCATCTTGCCACGTATGTTGTAGAGCTCCGTCACGCCGCGGCCGGTCTTGCCCAGACGCCTGCCGAGTGGCATTCGTCCACCATGACCATGGCATCGTACTTTTCGGCCAAGGCATATATCTTGTCCAACGGGCCACATTGCCGTCCATGGAGAACACGCCATCGGTCACGATGAGGCGGAAACGTTGCGCCTGCGCCTCCTGCAGGCGGGCTTCCAGCTCGGCCATGTCGGCATTGGCGTAACGGTAGCGTACGGCCTTGCACAGACGCACCCCGTCAATGATCGAGGCGTGGTTCAGGGCATCGGAAATGATGGCGTCCTGTTCGGTGAGCAGGGGCTCGAAGACACCCCCGTTGGCATCGAAACAAGCGGCGTACAGGATCGTATCCTCCGTGCCGAAGTACTCCGCGACGGCCTTTTCGAGCTCCTTGTGGATGTCCTGGGTGCCGCAGATGAAGCGCACGGACGACATACCGTAGCCCGGTTGTCCATGGCTTTTTTCGCCATCCAGGCGCGGGTTGTCCGAAAAGCCCGAGGTAGTTGTTGGCGCAGAAGTTTGGCGGCCTTCGATCACGTTGGGTTGTCGCCCTGCAGCCTTGACAAGTTCCCAGATGTTCTTTGTTGGCGCATTTTCGAAAACAGCCACCGCCCTCCCGCTTTTTTTCCATGTCGGGGTTACAAATTTGTTAGCTTCCGTGGCCGGGACGGACTTTCCCCCGCTCCTGGCAGGCCGTCGGGCGATCCCCGGGTACGGCGTCCCGCCGCATGTCCCGGCCGCAGCCGCAGGGCAGGCCGGAAGCCCCTCCGAAAGGATTTCCGGCGGCGGCCGAGGTTTTCGGGGCTAATTGGCGGACGAGCGTATTTTTTGATATATTTGTAGTTCGAATAAAAACCGTCAACTTATGAAAAAATCGTGTGTTTTGGTCAGCGGCGGCGCGGGCTATATCGGTTCGCATACCGCCGTGGAATTGATCGGTGCGGGGTACGACGTGGTGATCGTCGACAACCTCTCGAACAGCGACATGGATGCAGTCGAGGGCGTGCGCAGGATCACGGGCGTCGTCGACGTCCCGTTCGAAAAGGCCGACTGCTGCGACCGCGACGCCTTTGCCCAGGGTGTTCGAAAATACGAATTCGACTCGGTGATCCACTTCGCGGCGTCGAAAGCCGTGGGCGAATCGGTCGCCAAGCCGCTCGAATACTACGGCAACAACCTCACTTCGTTTATGAACGTCATCGGCCTGATCAGAACATCGTCTTCTCATCGTCGGCGACGGTTTACGGCGAGGCTGACGTGCTGCCCGTCACGGAGCAGACGCCCCGCAAGCCCGCGACGTCGGCCTACGGCAACACCAAGCAGATGTGCGAGGATATCCTGCGCGACTCGGTCTCGGCCTACGAGGGGCTGAAAGGTATCGCGCTGCGTTATTTCAACCCGATCGGGGCGCACCCGTCGGCGCTGATCGGCGAGCTGCCGCGCGGCGTGCCGCAGAACCTCGTCCCCTTCATCACGCAGACGGCGGCCGGTGTGCGCGAGTGTCTGAGTGTCTTCGGTGACGACTATCCGACGCCCGACGGTTCGTGCCTGCGCGTGATCTTGAGCGTCAGGACGGAAGCTTTGATGTCGTTCGAGAACTTGGCGTAGCTCCCGACCGTGACTTGGCAGTTGTTGCGGCAGTCGACGGGCGCCTGTGCCGACCCGTAGCTCGAAACCCGCAGCTCGCAGTCGTTGCAGCGTACCGAGCCCGAGAATTTGCCGTAGCTCGACACGTTGAGCTGGGCGGTACCCGGGGTGTCGATGTCGGCGATGACCGATCCGTAGCTCGAAACGGAAACCGCGACCGAGGGCCCTTTCAACGGCAGCTTGCAGGTCACCTTGCCGTAGGAGCCGGCCGATATCTGGCGCAGGGCGGCCGACGCGGGAACGACGACCGAAACCGAAATGTTCTCCGTATTGTTGGCGTTGACGCGGAATTTCAGCGTCCCGCCGTCGCGCTCGAGCACCAGGTAGTCGATCACATTGTCGTCGGCCGTCACGCTGATGGTTCGTGCCGTGGGGCTGACCGTGACGTCGAAGAACGCCGCGGCCGAAATGCCCGTGTAGTCGCCCGCCTTGCCCCAGTCCTGCGTCACCATGCGCCCGCTGCCTTTCAGCCGCGTGTTCTGGTTGCGGCGGCGGTCGACGGCGGCACGTTTGATGTTGGTGCCGATTTCGCCCTCCGTGTTGTAGAGGCGGCGGATCTGCTCGGCGGTGAGCACAGCGGCGAATTTGTCCACGTAGTCGCGTTTGACCTGCGCCGTGGCGGCGATGTTCGAGAGCTTGGTTTTGAGTCCCTGCCGTTGAGCGGCCTCGTCCGTTCCCGCATCCGGGGTATTGACGGCCTTGTCGAGGCGCCTCGCGGTAGGCTTTGTAGAGCGGTTCGAACTCCTTGCGCTGGCGCGAGGTAAGCCCCAGTTCGCGCACGACCTGCTCGCGGGCGGCCTTGTTCAGCTCTTCGATCGACTGGTTGGCGACGGCGGCCGTTTCGGCGGCGTCGATGGCGGGCGCGCTTCGGCAATGGCGCGGTCGATCTCGCGGTCGGAGGCGTTTACGGCGCGGCGCGCTTCGGACAAGGCCGGGAGACCTCCCGGTCGGCCGCGTTGTCGGCCGTGTTGACGATAGCCCGGGCTTCGGCCAGAAGCTGTTTCAGTTCGTCACCGGCGGGCGCGGCCTTTGCCTGCGAGGGCGAAGAGGAGCGCGCAAAAAGAAAAGTGAGGAGTTGTTTCATAGCGCATGGAATTTTAAAGTTGCTGGTTGTAGAGTATGTCGTCGTAGTTCTCCGCCGCAGCCTGTTGCAGGGTTTCGGTCGGGGTCGTGGCGAGCATCTGCTCGATGTCCGGCAGCGGGGCCTCGGCGCGGTGGCTGAGGTGTCGGAGAGGAGGATGCCGTTGCCAGGAGGGCTGCCGCGACACTCACCCCTGCCGCCAGGTAAAGCCGGCGGGTGCGGGCAGCGGGTGCGGGCCGTGCCGCCGTATTGCGCAGGATGCGTTCGTGCAACGCTTCGAGGCGATGCTCAGGCAGGTCGTAAGGCAGCCGCCTGCCGATATTTCCGAATTCGTGGTTCATAGTTCCCGTGTTAGTTTCTCTTTCAGTTTCTGTACCGCATGGTGGTAATTGACCTTGAGCGTCTCTTCGCGCTGCCCCCAGCACGCGGGCGATCTGTCCGTAGGGCATCCGGTCGTAGTAGCGGAGGTTGAAGACCAGCCGTTGCTTGAGCGGCAACTCCAGGATCGCCTGCTGGAAACGTACCAGCGTCCGGTCGGCATCCTCGCCGCACTCCTCCGCCACGCGGCTTGCCAGGATGCGGCTTACGTCGTCGAGCGAGGAGAAGAGCCCCGGCCTGCGCTGCCGCAGCATCGTCAGTGCGGTGTTCGTGGCGATGCGGTAGAGCCATGCCCCAGTTCCCCGGCTCCGCCCCGGAAGGTGCCGATCTTGTCGTAGGCGCGGATGAAGGTTTCCTGTACCACATCCTCGGCATCCTCGTGGACGACGACCAGCCGTCGTGCGTGCCAGTAAAGCGGCCGCAGGTATGCCCCGACCAGACGGTCGAACGCCCCGCGCCGGGTGGCGGGATTGCGTAGCGCCGAGAGTTCTTCTGCGGGTATGTCGCGGGTCTCTTCCATGAGGGTTTGTCTGTAAGACGCGTTAAAGTTGCAAAAGTTAAATCCCAAACCGAAATTTTTTTGCCCGGAAACGAATTTTTACGGTTGATTTTGATTCTTAATATTTTACCTTATCTTTGCGATCCGAAACAGGCGGAATTGGGGCGCGGCTTGCGTGGCCGGGCTGAGAACCGCCGGTGGTAACACATTAAAAACAAACGTATTATGAAAACTATCTCTGTAAAGGCCGTTAAGCGTGATGAGTACGGCAAGAAAGCGGCCAAGGCCGTACGCCGCGAGGGTATGGTACCCTGCGTACTGTCGGGCAACGGCGAGTCGGTTTCCTTCTCGGTAGACCCCCGCGAGATCAAGCCCCTGATCTACACCCCCAACTCCTATATCGTGGAGTTCGACATCGAGGGCAAGAAAGAGTTGGCCGTGCTGCGCGAGGCCCAGTTCCACCCCGTCCGTGAGGAGATCCTCCACCTGGATTTCTACCGCATTGCCGAGGGTAAACCCGTATCCATCGCCATTCCGGTACGCCTGACGGGTAACGCCGAAGGTGTGAAGGTCGGCGGTAAGTTGACGCTGTCGGCCCGTAAGCTCGTCGTGAGCGCTCTGGTCGAGAACCTGCCCGACGAAATCGTCGTAGACGTGACCACGCTGGGTGTCGGCAAGACCATCTTCGTCGGCGACCTCTCCATCGAGAACCTGAAATTCGTGACTCCGGCATCGACCGCCGTGTGCGCCGTCCGCGTGACCCGCGCATCGCGCGGTGCGGCGGCACAAGCCTAATCGGTAGCGTATGAAATACCTGATTGTTGGGTTGGGAAATATCGGCGCCGAGTATGCCGGAACCCGGCACAACATCGGATTCAAAGTGTTGGACGCCCTCGCCGAGGCGTCCAACGCTGTTTTTACGACGGCGCGTTACGGCGATGTGGCCGAGTTGAAGCATAAGGGGCGTACGCTGATCCTGCTGAAACCCTCGACCTACATGAACCTTTCGGGCAAGGCCGTCCGCTACTGGATGGAGGCCGAGAAGATTCCGTTGGAAAACCTGCTGATCATCTCGGACGACATCGCGTTGCCGTTCGGCACGCTGCGCGTGCGTCCCAGGGGAGTGCCGGGGCACAACGGGCTGAAAAGAATAGCGCCGAGCTGCTGGGAACGGAGGAGTACGCCCGGATGCGTTTCGGCGTGGGCGAGGGATTTCCCCAGGGGCCACCAGGTCGACTATGTGCTGGGGGAGTGGTCGGACGAGGAACGCAAGGCGCTGCCCGAGCGGCTCAAGGTGTTCGGCGACGCGATCCTTTCGTTCACGACGATCGGGTTGGAACGGACGATGAATTTCTTCAACAAGAAGTAAATAAACGGTTGAAAAAGAGCCGATGGGCTCGAAATAAAAAACGGACGGATATCGTGCTTGCATGATGATACGTCCGTTTTGGCGGTCGCGGAAGACGAAGACCGTTTCGCGGGGGATGTTGAGCTTGTCGAGTTCCGATTGCGGAGTGATGTTGCGACAGTAGTCGGGGACGTTCTTGGCCGGCTGGCGGCTCGACACGTAGCCCACGACTTCGAAG
>VOFD01001657.1_pt1 | contig 12021 bp, 10 predicted proteins | sample 5384101 | NCBI WGS metagenome assembly VOFD01 (sample SAMN12384723, study PRJNA508395) | human gut metagenome | isolation source: healthy gut C | host: Homo sapiens
GAAAATATATGGGGCAGGAATGAAACCAGGGATCATCGCAAGAAAGAAAGAAAAGAGGAAGAGAGAAATGAAGAAAACAGGGGTTGCGGTTTTTGGCGTGGATCTTGGCAGTGCTTATGACGGTGCAGGTGGCGCCTGTGGAGGTACGGGCGGAGGAGGCCGAGGAAGCCAGGCGGCGGAGGTTTCAGGGGGCCTTCACGGAGGAAGTGGGGAGGAAGGGGAGCCGTGTGCTGGGAGAGGTGACGGAGAAATGGATGAGGAGGAGAAGCACCTTCCGGATGGAGGACAGGAGCCGTAGGGGTGAACACGGGGTGCCGGTGCACTTGAGGGGAAGAGTGGAAGGACATTGACAACACGGTGATCAAGGAAAAGCAGGATGCGGACGGCGGCGCAGGAGGAAAGGGGACGGAGGCGCTGCGGTATGTGGCGGTGAACGGAGAGGAGAGCCGTGGGTTTGCGGGAGGGAATTTGGGGAGCAGTTTGTTTTCGGCCAACACGGGGGAAGAGGGATGGAGTTTTCCCTGGTAAGCCCGGAGAGAAGAGACAGTTCCGGCCACGGAAGTCGTGAGACGGTTCCGGAGACGGGAAGCAGCTACAGAAGGGGCGCGTGACGGTTCCGGAGACGGAAGCAGCTACAGAAGGCGATAATTCCGGAGACGGAAGCGCTACGGAAGCTGCGACGATTCCGAAAGGGAAGCAGCCACAGAAGGAGCAACGATCCAGAGACGGAAGTTGAGCGACCGAGGCGGCGACAATTCCGGAGACGGAAGCGGCCACAGAAGGGGCGACGGCTCCGGAGACAGCGACCGAGGCGGCAACCGTCCCGGAGACAGAGAGGGCGTGGAGCCAGGAGTGCTTCCGGAAAGGCGGAAACGGCCTGGGGAGGCAGCGGAGCAGGCGGCTCTGACGGAGGAGCCGGTGGGCGAAAGCGGGAAGAGGTGGCCACGGAGCCGGAGAGACAGACCAGTTACCGGGCTGGAGGAGGCCCAGGAAGTTAAGAGACGGCGCAAGCGGGGGAGGCCCGGAGGAAACGGTACCGGAAACCATTGCGCCCACCACGGAAGCCACAGAGCCGGAGGAGACGGAACCGGAGACGGAGGGGCCAACTGCCCTACAAACTCGGGAGGCGGTGGCTGGATTTCTTACCCGGATCAGGAAGGGAAGTGGCTCCCACCGGTTTTGCTGGTCTGGTTGCCCGGTGCAGAATCTGTTCCGGGAGAGGCCGGCGAGGAGGAAGCGTCTCTGAGTCAGCAGATTACCCCACCCGTCTGCGGACTCAGGTGGTGTATGAGGAGGTTCACCCCGGTGTGGGACTTCCAGTATGAGCTGTACAGCTACCACATCAGGAGACCATTCTGGTGAAGGAGCCTCTGTCCAGCGGCTACGCCTTTTCCTTCCGCCTGAATTCCAGGGGCTCACTCCGGAGCTGCTGAGGATGGCTCTGTCGCCTTAAACAAGGAAACCGGAGAGAGGGTATACTGATTCGGCCCCCACATGGAGGATGGACAGGGCGCCGTTCCGAGGCAGTGGAATACCGCCTGACCCAGGAAGAGGAGGGGAGCTGGATTCTGACGGTGACGGCAGACCGACCTGGATGGAGGCGAGGACCGGGTTTACCCGGTGGCCATAGACCCCCCCCTCATTGACCAGACCAAGTCCACAGACTTCGAGGGGACGGTCTGCACCACTGGCATGAACTATGTCATTAAAGATGAAAAGTTTGCCTGTGGGTATCACGGAGACGGACAGATGGAAGTCTTCTTCCGCCTGAATCAGTACCCGGATATTCCGGAGGACATACGCTGGTGCGGGCCTATGCAGGGCTGTATCAGAATGACTGGCGCTCGGGCGTGGATAACAAGTATGATGGCAGTGCGATTTTGTATATGCAGGCCAACACGGAGAACAAGACACTGGACAGCAATCTGCGGTGGGAGACAAAGCCCAAATGCGGCCCGGTGCTGGACTATGTGGAGGCCAGCTATCATACGATTAATACCATTCATTTATGGGATATCACATCGGCAGCGAAGGAGTGGTATGCAGATCAGAGTAGCAATTACGGTTTGGCGCTGACCTCCAACGCAACGTCCAGCAACAAATGCCGGGCTTGGTTCTCCTGTCACAACGTATATTTCGTGGTGGGCTATCGGAGCACCAACGGCATAGAGCCTTATTATACATACCAGACCTACGGGCAGGGCAACGGCGGCACGGCATACCTGTCGGATTACACGGGACAGCTGACGGTGTGCAAGGAGCTGGCGTCCTACGCCTCCACGGTGAACCCCTTCAGCCTGGAGCTGGTGTACAACAGCAGCTATGCCATGAAGTATGGGGAGGAGAATTACGATGTAGCAGGTCAACAGGGCCTGGGGATGCACCTTTGGTGCGGGGGTACACCTGAATGTGATGCAAAGGGTGGAGAAGGTGGAGCTGCAAAGCGACATCGAGCCGGACCAGAAGAAGACATACCTGAAGTATACAGACGGAGACGGACAGCCCACTATTTCTCCCAGGATGAGGAGAAAAAGGACGGTCTTTACTATGACGAGGATGGCTTGGGACTGAAAATAGACGAATATGTTCCCAATTACTATCGGATGACAGATGATAAAAACAACGCGCTGGTATTTGTCAACGGGCATCTGCTGCATATGGAAGACGCCAACGGGGAATCTGATTCGGCTTTACTATGTGTACAGCGATGGCACCAGCGCCAGCAACGGTTATCCCAGCAGCAGCGGGAGCCGAATCACCCGGATTGTGCAGAAGAATCAGGGGCTGCTCGGAAATCACGGTGGCAACGCTGAACTATGACAGCGCCAAGTATCTGACCAGCGTGAAGGATGGTGCGGGGCGGACCTACACCCTGGGTTACAAGGACAAGAAGCTGGTGAGCATCAGCCGGATGGGACGCTGCTGGCGCAGTATGGCATGTGCAAGGAGAACTCCACATCACCGGACACGCGGATGCGGTATGTGCGACGCGGAGGCCCACTATGGGGTGCAGTTCCAGTACAAGGACGGCCAGGTGCGATGGGTCCAGGAGATCACAGAAGCAACCTCATACACAAGCACAGCCCAAACGGGAGCGCTGATAGAGATGAACCACCGGGTGAAGGGGCAGACGAAGTACCGGGACTACGGAAACGACCGGCGATACAACACCAGCGACGACCTTCTGACGTATTACACTTTTTGACTACGCCGGCCGGACGGTGAATGCGTACACCACGGACAATGGGGGAAGCTGTTGGGAGCCAGCAACGCAGTGTACAGCGGCGTGGGGACCCCGGACCGCCGGAACAACCGGACGCTGAAGACGGCGACAGTAGGCGTATCGGCCATGAACGAGCTGCGGAACCACGGGTTTGAGAAGAGCAGCCCGGCGTGGACGCTGACAGGAGCGAACGGAACGGATAGCAACATTGTAATGAAAGCCATGACAGGAAGCGAGCTGGTACGGACAGGACAGAACGCCTGTAAAGGGTGGATACGCCCGGGGAAGAGCAACACCATATCTGTCACCCGGAGCAGCGAGCCGCTGGCAGGAGGGCATGCGTACACGTTTTCTGCCTATGTGAATACATCCCAGTGTACATCTTTCAGCGGCAAGGGCGTATACCTGCAGGTGACAGGGAATGGAATCAACCAAGAGGGCGAGTATTTGAATTACCAGAGCAGCCAAGAGGTAGACGGAGGCTGGGTGCGGTTGAGCGTGACGTTTATCCCGCCGGAAAAAGGGACATACACGGTGGGGATCTATAACAACGGAGCAGGGCCGTACTTCTATGTGGATGATGTGCAGCTGGAACGAGGCGAGGCGCCATCCAATGTGAATTTGGTGGAAAATGGAGATTTGCAGTACTGGGGCGTGGACTGGACGGAAGGGCCTGCATCCAAGTACTACAAAGGTGTTGGGTTATTTGAGGAAGGAGAATATGCGCATAGCATTCGCATCATAGGAGACGCATATACGGAGAGCTGCGGGTATCAGGAGATCCCGATATACCAGACGGGAAGAGACCTATGTGCTGTCCGGGTGGGCAAAAGCGGATGCTGTGCCAGACAACGAGGAGAAGGCGGAAGGAGAGGATGCGGCAGCCCGGGATAAGTACAAGCAGTTTGGCCTACGAGCGGAGGTGACCTATAGCGACAACAGCAAGGAGTATCACTATGTGCCCTTCAACCCGGATGTGAGGGAGTGGCAGTATGCCTCCCTGGCCATTGTGCCGAAGAAGGCCAGCACCCAGGTGAAGAGCATCCGTGTGATCTGCGCCTACGAACGGAACGGGAACGTGGCGTATTTTTGACAACCTGTCCCTGACCCAGGAAGTGGCGCAGACGATGAAGTACGACAAGGACGGGAAGCTGGTGTCGGTGAAGTCCACAGGGAACGAGGAGAAGAGCAGCAGTATGAAAACAGGAAGTATGAAAATCAGGAACCTGAAGGAGCTGGTACCCAGACGGAACTTGACCCATGGGGGATGGGGACGTATCACTACGACTATGACGACAAGCATCTGGGGACGGTGAGCTATGATTACACGAAGTCCCTTCTGACGAAGATCACCCGGAGCGCCAGCGGGAAGAGCCAGGTGTACAACCTGACCTATGATGCCTTTGGGAACATGACGAAGATGGCGGTGGGAAGCCGGACCCTGATGACCTACGAGTACGGGGGAAAGAATGGCCTTCTGACGAATCAGACCTACGCCAACGGAGCCAGCACCAGCTTCCAATATGACGCCCTGGGACGGTCCACGAAGACGACCACGTCGGATGGGGACCAATACACCTACAAGTACACTGGGGACGGACAGCTGTATGAGATGACGGACAAAAATGGAGGCAGCCCCATCCGGTACCTGTACAGCTACGACACCCTGGGCCGCCTGATCGGCACAGGCCAGACAGGCGGCACGTCAGAGCTGCGTGCGGCGTATCAGTACGACACCAACAACCGCCTGACGCGGATGAGCTACTCCATCCCGGGAGTGGTTGACAGTGGGGTGGAAAGCTTCTATTATAATGGGGACGGAAGTAAGGTGGTAGGAGACCGAGCCAATGTAGGAGAAGGCACATTGAAGGCCATGGCACTGTTTTCCAACAGCTGGATCTATTACCACTATGATGACCTGTCCCGGCTGAACAAACGAGAGGTGGGCGGCATTCTGGAGGAACACTACACCTACCTGGCGGGAAGCGAAGCCGGAACAACGACCACGCTGCCGGAGACGTACGATACCACAGCGAAGGGAAGCAGCACGAAGCTGTCGGGGATATCGATATGCATATGATGAGCGGAACAATATTGTCCAGGAAACAGACCTGAATACTGGAAAATACTGGAAATATGCATATGACAAGCTGGGACAGCTGCAATATGCCACAGAGTATGCGGCAAATGGCACAGGGCAGAAGCGGTATAAGTACTATTACGACCATGCCGGGAACCTGACGTCCTGGCGGATTGAGGATGGGACGGCAACGAACACCCAGGAAGAGCATACGTATACCTACGGAGACAGCAACTGGAAGGACCTGTTGACGGCCTTTGATGGGAAGGCGATTACGTATGACGCCAACGGGAACCCGACGAAGTACTACAACGGAGGGACAATGACGTGGCGGAACGGGCGCCAGCTGGCAAGCTACAGTCTGGGAGGAAAAACCTACCGCTATGAGTACGATGTAAACGGCCTGCGGACACGGAAGAGCAACGCAGACGGAGGGTATACGGAGTACTATATCATAGACGGCCTGGCAGTGGCAGAGAGGCGGTATTATTCCGGCGGAGGCGTGCAATACACGCTGCGGTATCTGTACGATGAGAGCAACAACCCGGTGGGCTTTGGGATGCAGTATCCGAATTCGACGAGATGGACCAACTATTACTTTGAAAAGAATGTCCAGGGAGATGTGATAGGGGTCTACCAGAAGGAAGGAGACGGGAACAGCGCAACCCACATTCTGGCGGCCCGATACAGCTATGACCCATACGGAAACCCCACCAGCATGACCAACGGAGCCGGAACAGCGGTGAGCCAGACGTCAAATACGATTGCGGCGATCAACCCGTTCCGGTACAGAGGGTATCCGGTATGACGGGGATACGGGGCTGTATTATTTGCTCTCCGAATTCAAGTACGAAGGAAGAACCCAACATGGAATCCCTGCATGCTTTGTACTATGACAGGCTGATTCAGGCGGCAGAGGAAGCGTTTCGGGAACAGGTGGAAGACCCTGACCTTTTGGAGGCGTTCCCATACCTGCCTGCGCTGTATACCTATGTGTCGCCAGAGGGGGAAACGGTGTACTTATTTGGCACGTCCCAGGCCTATGATCCAGATACGCCCTGGTTTCCGGATTATGTGAAGTACGCGCTTGAGGAGAGCCGGTGCGTCATTACGGCACACCCGGAGGTTAATTACAGCAAAGAAGATCTGGCTTATGCGGAAGAATGTATGGCGCAAAGCCCAGTAGGATTTTCGGATGAGTTGCTGGAAACGCTAGAAACTTACCGGGAAAAACGGGGCCTAGCTGGGCCGGAGATTACCCAAGTTCGTCCATTGTATTGGTTTCTGGCGAAGAAATGGGAGTGGCCAGAGATGCAGATGAATGATGTCATCTGGAATATGGCAGAGGGCAAAGAGCGCGTGCTTGCCTATGATGGAAAAGACGTCATTGACCGGATGAATCAATTGGACACCAAGACAGAGGCGATTCTGGTAGTGTCTGGTATGGCACGAAATTCCAATTCAGACCGGGCGATGAGCACTGCAATCAATCGGTATGGAAAATGGCTCGTGTATGGGTACTACGGGAACCTATACACCGATGATTGGTGGGATGACCGCTTCTTTTGCGATGGTATCCCGGAGAACGGGGAGGAATTTGCAAAGGTCGCGGGAGTTGCTTCCAATACGTCCTGCAATGGAGCGAACTGCGCAGAAAACATTTTGCAGATGCCTATCAGCAGTATCAGGAAATGGTTTTCCAGCCGAACTGCCAGGACATTCTGAAGGCCATTCAGGACCATACCTCCTCCAACCCTGTTTTTGTGGCGGTGGATTTGGCATACCTTTACGAGGTGGCTTGCGGCTTGGTAAGGGCAGGGTGGGAGAAAACTGCGCGCGAGCCTATCCTGCGAGATGAATAAAAACACTTCCAACTTGCTAGAAATACTTTTGGCATTTTTGAATTAGTTTGCTAATTGGCATAGTATGTTTGATATTATGATAGTAATATAGTGCATTTTTGAAATATCTCAGTAGAAGGAGGACACTATACTGTGAAAAAGTAGCAATTTTGTTCATTTTAGCTTTGCTGTGTGGCTGTAACGGAGTAAGCAGCAAATTAGTTCCTTGCTCCGATACAGATCTCACCTGAGCTGAGTTGGTAACGGGAACTGTGCTCTTTTCTGATTTGGAGCATGCAACCAAAACGAAAAAAAGTCTATCGAGTCGTTAAATAAGCTCATATATTAGCATGATTTGAGTATTTAGCGTATAATATCAAATGATAAAGCTAAATATAAAATGAGAATGCAAAGAATGAAGAACGAAGTTCCCAGTGGCCGGGCTTGATTATGAGTTTGGCCACTGGGGGAGTTTTTTTAATATTTCAAAAAATTAACCACCGGGCAGCAGGAATCAAGTTGGCGAAGGAATACAAAAGTCAGGTTGACAATATATGGAAAAGGTGGTAGAGTTCAAGGAGAAGAGATGGTTCCAGGGAAAACATATGGGGCAGGAAAGGAAAGCTGGGATCATCGGAAGAAAAAGAAAGAAAAGGGAAGAGAGAAATGAAGAAAACGGGGTTGCGGATTTTGGCGTGGATCTTGGCAGTGCTTATGACGGTGCAGGTGGCGCCTGTGGAGGTACGTACGGGCGGAGGAGGCCGAGGAAAGCCAGGCGGCGGAGGTTTCCGGGGAGCGCTCACGGAGGAAGTGGCCCCAGGAGAAGCGGGGGGAGCCGTGTGTTGGGAGAGGTGACGGAGAACCGGGAGGAGGAAGAGAAGCACTTCCGGATGGAGGACGGGAGCTTCGTAGGGGTGAACTACGGGGTGCCGGTGCACTATGCCCAGGGGGAAGAGTGGAAGGACATTGACAACACGCTGGTGATCCAGGAAAACGGGATGCGGACGGCGGCGCAGGAGGAAGGGACGGAGGCGCCCCGGTATGTGGCGGTGAACGGAGAGGAGAGCCGTGGGTTTGCGGGGAATTTGGGGAGCGGATTTCTGTTTTCGGCCAACACGGGGGAAGAGGGGATGGAGTTTTCCCTGGTAAGCCCGGAGGAGGAAGAGACAGTTCCGGCCACGGAAGCCGAGACGGTTCCGGAGACGGAAGCAGCTACAGAAGGGGCGATAATTCCGGAGACGGAAGCGGCTACGGAAGTTGCGACGATTCCGGAAAGGGAAGCAGCCACAGAAGGAGCAACGGATCCAGAGACGGAAGGAGCGACCGAGGCGGCGACAATTCCGGAGACGGAAGCGGCCACAGAAGGGGCGACGGCTCCGGAGACAGCGACCGAGGCGGCAACCGTCCCGGGAGACAGAGGGCGTGGAGCCGGGAGTGCTTCCGGAGGCGGAAACGGCCTGGGAGGCAGCGGAGCAGGAGGCCCTGACGGAGGAGCCGGTGGGTGAAAGGGAAGAGGTGGCCACGGAACCGGAGACAGACCCGGTTACCGGGCTGGAGGAGGCCCAGGAAGCCACAGAGACGGCGCAAGGGGGAGGCCCCGGAGGAAACGGTACCGGAAACCATTGCGCCCACCACGGAAGCTACAGAGCCGGAGGAGACGGAATCCCAGCCGGACTATAACCGGAAGGCGGTGGCTCAGATTTCTTACCCGGATTGGAAGGAAGCGGCTCCCACTGGTTTTGCCGGTCTGGTTGCCTCGGTGCAGAATCTGTTCCGGGAGAGGCCGGCGAGGAGGAAGAGTCTCTGAGCCAGCAGATTACCCCCACCCGTCTTCGGACCCAGGTGGTGTATGAGGAGGTCTACCCCGGTGTGGACTTCCAGTATGAGCTGTACAGCTACCACATCAAGGAGACCATTCTGGTGAAGGAGCCTCTGTCCAGCGGCTACGCCTTTTTTCCTTCCGCCTGAATCTCCAGGGGCTCACTCCGGAGCTGCTGGAGGATGGCTCTGTCGCCTTAAACAAGGAAACCGGAGAGAGGGTGTACTGGATTCCGGCCCCTATATGATGGATGGACAGGGCGCCTGTTCCGAGGCAGTGGAATACCGCCTGACCCAGGAAGAGGAGGGGAGCTGGATTCTGACGGTGACGGCAGACCGGACCTGGATGGAGGCGGAGGACCGGGTTTACCCGGTGGCGATTGACCCCACCCTCATTGACCAGACCAAGTCCACAGACTTCGAGGGGACGGTCTGCACCACCGGTATGAACTATATCATTAAAGATGAAAAGTTTGCCTGTGGGTATCACGGAGATTACGGACAGATGGAAGTCTTCTTCCGCCTGAATCAGTACCCGGATATTCCGGAGGGACATACGCTGGTGCGGGCCTATGCAGGGTTGTATCAGAATGACTGGCGCTCGGGCGTGGATAACAAGTATGATGGCAGCGCGATTTTGTATATGCAGGCCAACACGGAGAACAAGACGCTGGACAGCAATCTGCGGTGGGAGACAAAGCCCAAATGCGGCCCGGTGCTGGACTATGTGGAGGCCAGCTATCATACGATTAATACCATTCATTTATGGGATATCACATCGGCAGCGAAGGAGTGGTATGCAGATCAGAGTAGCAATTACGGTTTGGCGCTGACCTCCAACGCAACGTCCAGCAACAAATGCCGGGCTTGGTTCTCCTGTCACAACGTATATTTCGTGGTGGGCTATCGGAGCACCAACGGCATAGAGCCTTATTATACATACCAAACCTACGGGGTGGGCAACGGCGGCACGGCATACCTGTCGGATTACACGGGACAGCTGACGGTGTGCAAGGAGCTGGCGTCCTATGCCTCCACGGTGAATCCCTTCAGTCTGGAGCTGGTGTACAACAGCAGCTATGCCATGAAGTATGGGGAGGAGAATTACGATGTAGCAGGCTGGCTGGGCCTGGGGATGCACCTTGGTGCGGGGGTACACCTGAATGTGATGCAAAGGGTGGAGAAGGTGGAGCTGCAAAGCGACATCGAGCCGGACCAGAAGAAGACATACCTGAAGTATACAGACGGAGACAGGACAGCCCACTATTTCTCCCAGGACGAGGAGAAAAAGGACGGTCTTTACTATGACGAGGATGGCTTGGGACTGAAAATAGACGAATATCTTCCCAATTACTATCGGATGACAGATGATAAAAACAACGCGCTGGTATTTGTCAACGGGCATCTGCTGCATATGGAAGACGCCAACGGGAATCTGATTCGGCTTTACTATGTGTACAGCGATGGCACCAGCGCCAGCAACGGTTATCCCAGCAGCAGCGGGAGCCGAATCACCCGGATTGTGCAGAAGAACCAGGGCTGCTCGGAAATCACGGTGGCAACGCTGAACTATGACAGCGCCAAGTATCTGACCAGCGTGAAGGATGGTGCGGGGCGGACCTACACCCTGGGTTACAAGGACAAGAAGCTGGTGAGCATCAGCCGGGATGGGACGCTGCTGGCGCAGTATGGCATGTGCAAGGAGAACTCCACATCACCGGACACGCGGATGCGGTATGTGTATGACGCGGAGGCCCACTATGGGGTGCAGTTCCAGTACAAGGACGGCCAGGTGCGATGGGTCCAGGAGATCACAGAAGCAACCTCTTACACAAGCACAGCCCAAACAGGAGCGCTGATAGAGATGAACCACCGGGTGAAGGGGCAGACGAAGTACCGGGACTACGGAAACGACCGGCGATACAACACCAGCGACGACCTTCTGACGTATTACACTTTTGACTACGCCGGCCGGACGGTAAATGCCTACACCACGGACAATGCCGGGAAGCTGCTGGGAGCCAGCAACGCGGTATACAGCGGCGTGGGGACCCCGGACCGCCGGAACAACCGGACGCTGAAGACGGCGACAGTAGGCGTATCGGCCATGAACGAGCTGCGGAACCACGGGTTTGAGAAGAGCAGCCCGGCGTGGACGCTGACAGGAGCGAACGGAACGGATAGCAACATTGTAACGAAAGCCATGACAGGAAGCGAGCTGGTACGGACAGGACAGAATGCCTGTAAAGGGTGGATACGTCCGGGGAAGAGCAACACCATATCTGTCACCCGGAGCAGCGAGCCGCTGGCAGGAGGGAAGGCATACACGTTTTCTGCCTATGTGAACACGTCCCAGTGCACGTCTTTCAGCGGCGAGGGTGTGTACCTGCAGGTGACAGGGAATGGAATCAATCAAAAGGGCGACTACCTGAATTATCAGAGCAGCCAAGAGGTAGACGGGGGCTGGGTGCGGTTGAGCGTGACGTTTATCCCGCCGGAAAAAGGGACATACACGGTGGGGATCTATAACAACGGAGCAGGGCCGTACTTCTATGTGGATGATGTGCAGCTGGAACGAGGCGAGGCGCCATCCAATGTGAATTTGTGGAAAATGGAGATTTGCAGTACTGGGGCGTGGACTGGACGGAAGGGCCTGCATCCAAGTACCAAAGGTGTTGGGACTATGTAAAGGATACTTTGAGCCATGACGGATGGGAAATGTCCTGAGTTCCACCATAGAGTCAGCCAAAACCAGCGCAGGGAAGATTGTAAGCAGTAGCAGTTACACAAACAGCGGGAACCTGCTGGGGAGCGTCACCCAGCGTGGGAATACCACCAGGTATGGGTACAGCGGCGCGTTCCACAAAATGACGGGCCTGAAGTCAGAGGTGACAGACCCCAGCGGGTGAAGGCCAGCTATACCTATGACGCGGCAGGACGGCCTAAGAGCACCAGCATCAACAGCGGGAATCTGGGGACGGTGAGCTATGATTATACCAAATCCCTGCTGACCAAAATCACCCGGACTGCCAGCGGGAAGAGCCAGGTGTACAATCTGA
>VOFD01002278.1_pt1 | contig 12019 bp, 13 predicted proteins | sample 5384101 | NCBI WGS metagenome assembly VOFD01 (sample SAMN12384723, study PRJNA508395) | human gut metagenome | isolation source: healthy gut C | host: Homo sapiens
ACCAGTGTACTTCGTTCAGTTACGTATTGCTCATGGAACGCCTTGATGACCACTGCGACGCCGCCTGAACCTGAAGCAGTCCGCGGGCGCTCAAAATGCTTAGTATCAGTTGGATGATGTCAGCTGATTTCGCTTTACCTTAATATATATAGATAGTATGGGGGCGTGACAAAGACTGACCACCAGCAGGGAGGTAGGAGGGAGCGTGACGACTTTAGCCAGCGCGGCAGAGCGTTCAGTATGAACCCCATCAGTCGCTTTGTCTGTTCGACGGCGAGATATTCCCCCCTCGCATGCCGCACACCTTCACCTCATGGCGCAAATCGTATAAAGTCAGACAAAGCCATCGGGCGGGAGCACGACATGAATGCCCCCATGAAGAAAACCCGGTAGCCGGCGGCACGCGGGCGGCGGACGGTCTCCGGTCGCGACAGGCCGCTCTCCGAGACAAGCACGTGGCCACGTAGCAGCTGTTCCATATGCGGAAGGAATGCTCAGGTCAGTGACAAACGTACGGGAGGCGGCGTTGTTAATGCCCACCATGTGGGCCTCAATTCACATACATTGGCCATCCCGCAACCATCGTGCAGTTCGCAGGACTTCCATACGCAGCTCATGGGCCAACAAGGCGGCGAGCGGCATTCCCTCCGGCGGCGAGGGGCGGCGGCGATGAGCAGGATGACGTCCAGCCCCGACTTGACTTTCGACTGCCACACACACCTGATGAGGGGTCGATGATGAAATCACGCACCTTAAGCGGGACATCTAACCGGGTGCGGACACGGCGAGGTCGGACGAGCCTCCGAAGTGGGGGTATGCAATCGCACGGACGGGGCCAGACTCTCCCCCGCGCGCACGTGGCGGGAACGAAATCTGGTTCCGGCATTGGCCGCCTCCGTATCCGGCGCTGAGGGGCGAACGGCGATGATGCCCGTGTCGGAGACCTCAGGGCACAGCGCATGCTACAGGCGAGTGCCGGGTCTTGCTGACGATGTGTTCACCGAGCTGGGCGAGGGGTATGAATCGGGGCGAGAGGGCGGCCGAGTAGTCGAATCCCTTGCACACCTCCCACGGCAGGCCGCGGGCTATGGCGTCGCGCTGCAGGTCGCGGGCCGTGAAGTCTATGCCGAGCCCCACCTCGTCATAACAGCGGCGCGCGAAGCGGCGGTCGATGCACTTGGCCAGACGGTTGATCTTCACCACAAGCTCGCACTCGTAATGTATCTCTCGCGAGAAGGAGGGGATATAGAACGGGTCGTTGTTGCGCAGCAGCGCCGTGTCGGGCTTGAGGAAGAATACGGGGCCCGTGATACGCAGAGGATCTGTATCGTTATCGTTATTATGTCCGTTATGCTCCTCCTGCGGGTCGTTGCCGCTCTGTGCGGCGGCGCGGTCGCCCGTGTCGAGACCCGTATCGTGGTGCAGCTCGGCCGCATGGGCGGCGTAGTTGCGCGCTATGCATATTATCTTCATACTCTTTGTCGTATTATCGTTTGCCGGTCGTCTTCTGCGTACGGAGTGCGGCTACCATGTCGGCGGCGAGGCGGTCGCTGACCCCCTCGCGTCCCATCATCTCGCGCAGGCGGTCGAAGTCGCGGAGCATGCTTTCGCGCCGCGCGCCGCCCGGGAGTATTGCCCGCAGTTCGGCCTCGGCCTCGGCGGGCGAGGGGTTGTGCTCCACCATCTCGCGCACGGCCTCGAAGCCGAGGTTGAGGTTTACGAGCGAGACGTATGGTATCTTGAGAACGTAGGGCTTGAGTTTCTCGTAGAGCCACGGCACGCCGTAGACGACAAGTTCGGGGATGCCGAGCAGGGCTGTCTCGAGTGTGGCCGTACCCGAAGTGACGACGGCCGCCTCGGAGATGCTTAGAAGCTCGTATGTGGCGTCGCATACGGTCGCCACGGGCATGTCCCGGGTCATACGGTCATACTCCGCGCGCTCGATCCACGACACCCCCGCCACGACAAACTGCCGGTCGGGCATGCGTCGTGCGATGTGGGCCATGAATTTGAGGTTGGCGCGTATCTCGCTGCGGCGGCTGCCTGCGAGCAGCGCCACGATGGGGCGGCTGTCGAGTCCGTGGTCGCGGCGGAACTGCCCGGGCGAGGGGAACGAGGGGCGTCGTGCGGCTATGGCATCGGCCAAGGGGTTGCCCGCGAAGTGGGGCTCGATGCCCTTCGAACGGAAATACTCCCCCTCGAATGGGAATATCGTGTAGAGGCGGTCGACATATCGCCGCAGCTGCCTAACGCGCCACTCCTTCCATGCCCACACCTTGGGGGCGATGTAGTAGAAGACGGGGATGCCGCGTTCGTGTGCGAAGCGTGCCATGCGGAGGTTGAAGCCCGGGTAGTCGATCAGTATGAGCACGTCGGGCGCGAAGCGTTCGATGTCGCGGCGGCACTCGCCGAACTGCCCGAGTATCGTCGGCAGGTTGCGCACGACCTCGGCGATGCCGAAGAATGAGGTGTCGCGGTAGTGCTTGGCGAGGTTTTGGGCTCCGCCCGCCGCGGCCATCATGTCGCCGCCCCAGAAACGGAATACGGCATCGGCATCGGCCTTGAGGATGCCGCGCATAAGGTTGGCGCCGTGCAGGTCGCCCGAAGGCTCGCCGGCTATAAGGTAGTATCGCATAGTGAATCCGAATTTATGCCGCCTTACTCCTTGCCGTTCTCCAGAAGGTCGGGGCGCAGCCGTCGGGTGCGTCCCACGACTGTTCGTCCTGCCACGCCTCGATCTCGGCGAAGTTGCCCGACAGCAGCACGTCGGGGACGCGCCAGCCGCGGAACTCCGCCGGCCGCGTGTAGACGGGCGGCGCGAGCAGGTTGTCCTGAAACGAGTCGGTCAGCGCCGACGCCTCGTCGCCGATGGCGCCCGGGGATGATGCGCACGACCGAGTCGGCGATGATGCATGCGGCCAGCTCGCCCGCCCGTCAGCACATAGTCGCCTATGGAGATCTCGCGCGTGATCAGGTGGTCGCGCACGCGCTGGTCGACACCCTTGTAGTGTCCGCAGAGGATGATGATGTTCTCGAGCGTCGAGAGGCGGTTGGCCTCGTGCTGGTTGTACTGTATGCCGTCGGGCGAGGTGTATATAACCTCGTCATACGTGCGCTCGCTCTGCAACTGCTCGATGGCGCGGAATATGGGTTCGGGCTTCATCACCATGCCCGCCTCCCCGCCGAAGGGGTAGTCGTCGACGGTGCGGCGGCGGTCGAAGGTGTAGTCGCGCAGGTTGTGGATGACGATCTGGACGAGACCCTTCTCCTGCGCCCGCTTGAGGATCGACTCGTTCAGGGGCGAGACGACCAGCTCGGGTACTACGGTTATGATGTCTATTCTCATTGTTCGATAGGCTCTTTGTAACGGAATATTATGTCGCGGCCGTCATCGGCGGCCGTGTCGAGGGGGTGTTCGTGGCCGTCGTCGCCGAGGGTGAAGGGTGCGTATCCCTCGCTGCCGAACTGCGCGATAAGGCTCCGGCGGTTGTCGCCGCCGCTCTCGACGAGGATCGTGGGGCGGTGGCGCCGCACGAGAGGCATCATCTCCCCCAGAACGACACACTCGTAACCCTCGATGTCGCACTTTATGAAGTCTATGCGGTCCACATCGGCGAAGAGCGAGCTTCCGCGCCGCATCTGCGCCTTGAAGCGTATGGCGTCGCCACGGGCGTTGCGGCCGTCGTCGACGAAGTTGCGTCCCGTGCCGAAGTATCCGGCCGCGGCGACCGAGTCGTTGGCCATCTCGACGGGGCGGTCGCCGTCGCCGAGGGCGCAGTTGAGGATGCGGACATTGTCGCGGCCGCGAAGGTTGCGGCGCAGCACCTCGCAGATTACGGGTACGGGCTCCACGGCATAGACCCGTCCCTCGGGGCCGACGATGCGCGACATGGGCCGCGTATAGTATCCGAGGTTGGCCCCTATGTCGATGGCCGTGTCGCCGGGGCGCAGCAGCCGGGGCAGGTGGTAGGCATACTCCAGTGCGCGGGTGTGGCGGCCGCGCCCGAGCGCCAGCGTGAGGAAGTAGAGGCGGCTGACGGCGAGCAGGTATGCGCGCAGCGGCAGCAGCCGGTAGAGAAGCCTGTGCAGCAGCCTATTCATACCGCACCTCGTTGTTTAGCACCTCGACGATGAAGGGGTTGTAGAGGGCCTCGTGCCCGAGGTCGCTCTGGTCTCCGTGCCCCGGGTATATCTTCACGTCGTCGCCCAGCGGCATGATCTTGTCGAGGATCGAACGCATGATCCACGAGTAGTCCCCGCCCGGCAGGTCGGTGCGGCCGATCGACTCGCGGAAGAGCGTGTCGCCCGTAAAGAGGATCTTGGCGGCGGGGTGGTGGAAGACCACGTGTCCGGGCGTATGTCCGGGTGTGGCGATGATGTCGAGGGTCGTCTCCCCGAAGGAGATGGTGTCGCGGCCGTCGAGGTCGATGTCTATTGTCTGGGGCATGGGGCCCGCATGCACGCCGAAGAGCTCGGCCCCCACACTGGCCGTCTCGAGCAGGAAGCCGTCGCGCGAGGAGAGGGCGAAGGGCACGCCGTAGCGGCGGCGCAGGAACTCCACACCCATCGTATGGTCGAAGTGCCCGTGGGTGTTGAGTGCGAGTACGGGTTTGAGGCCCCGCTCGGCGATGAAGTTCTCGAGGGTATGGTTTTCGCGCTCGTTCATGTTGCCGGCGTCGATGACGACGGCCTCGAGGGTGTGGTCCCACACAACGTAGGTATTCTCCTGTATGGGGTTGAATACCATTCGTGCTATCTTTATCATTGCAAAGTCTTCTTTGGGCGTCGCATGACGCCGGTTATACGGGTCAAAGTTAGCAATTTTGCACGAGACGGCCCCACGGCGGCGGACAAAATCGGATTCAAAGTCCCGTTTTGCGCCGTTCCGGCCCCGACGTGGCAGGCAAACCTGCATTTGCTCCCGCGTCGGGCTTGTTTTTGCCCTTGTTTATTCGTATCTTTGTCACAGGATCGCGAGTCCGCCGCAGTCGCCGTGCGCGACATCTTTTCCCGCGGCCGCCGCGTGCGGCACGAGGGATGACTGTCCGCGAAAGCGCGGATCAAGAGGGCATCTGTATGTATTGTGCGGATATACGACTGACGGGGTGATTCCGATCAAGGGTCAAATTATATCAATTTGATTTGTTTTAAAGGCAATGTCATGCCCTTGAAGCTCAGGAGGAACGTATCCACATTCCTCCTGTTTTTTCGATGATTCGTTATGCTGGTTACGGTACAATACCCCGTGGTCGACTGCCGCGGACTCGTGAGTGAGGAGTCGTACAAGCTGGTGAAGCCCTACTTCGCCAACCCCTCGCCCAATGAGTTCATGCGCAACTTCGGGCGTGTGGGTCGGCGCGACATCTCCTATCGTGACTACTGCCGCAACGAGGATATATTCTGCCATGCCGACAATGCGGTGCACATGCCGGCGATGTACCCCGTCTCGGAGGGTGTCGTGGCGGCGCGCGCCCGCAGCCGCATCTTCAGCAACGGGGCCAACCTCTACCGTGTAGAGGTGCGTATGGAGGTCTATGCCGCCGAGGGTGTGGCGTGGCCCGAGGATCTGCTCTGTCGCATGGCGTCGGTGCCGCTCAGGGTGCGCGGGGAGGGTGGACGTTACGTCACGTGCCGCGTGGCCGATGCGGGCGAGGCGTTGGCGCAGCTCTACCTGCGGTCGACAACGTCGGCGGCGCATCTGGCCGAGGTGCGGCGCCACTGGGTGAGCGTGGGCGAACCCGTCATGATGGTCGAGACGTGCGGGGCTTACGAGCAGCCCTTCGCGGCGGCCGCGGCCGAGGTTGCGGGCCCGTGGTCGGAGTGGTGCGGACTCTCGTTCTGCCGCGTGGCGACTGCCGCGGCGGCGGCTGCCCCGCAGGGCGTATCTCCGGCGGGCGGCGTGCAGGGTGCGGCGGCGAAGAGGACGTCGGCACGTAAACCGGCGCCTAAGGGGCCGGCGGTGCCTGCCGCGGGCGGGAATGCTGCCCTGTCGGGCATGGCCTGCTGGGTTGTGGCGCGCCGCGACATGGAGACCGGGAGCCGCCGGATACCGGTATTGAGGACGCTGCTGTTCCGCATACATGGCGAGAAACAGAGCCTGCTGCTCACGGCGCGCTTTATCTCGATGGCCTACGGCGGCGCGGGCACGGGCATCAATGCGGCGCGGGCACGCGGATATGTGGCCGGCACGATAGACGGCCTGCTTCGCAACCGGCGGTTCAACATGCCTCAGGGCGAGCTGGTGGATTACGCCTTCGCCATCGACAACAACCATGCGCGCGAGGATTACGAACGCATACTCGATGTTGTGCGGCAGTGGCAGGACCAGTTCATGGAGGAGGATCTGGTGCTGCTGTTCCGCAGGATCGACTACGACAAGATTATAAACGACATCGTGGCGCTGCCCGACTACTATGTCAATACGTTCTGGCACGAGGTGGTGTCGCGGCTGAGGCAGCGCAACAAGGTGGGGGTCAAGAGCCTGCTGCGCAAGTCGCGGTCTCTGGTTGCGGCCCTTGCGCGCGATATGGCCACGGGTGCCATCATCAACATGCTGCTCGGGGGCTGATGCCGCCCGCATGCCGCGCGGGGCGCAGAAAACGCCATACTGAACAACAATATACGGAGACGCCATACGGAGACGCATACGGAAACGGGCGGGAGATCTCTTTCGGGGAGACCTTCCGCCCGTAATGCCTTACGTGCGGCGCAGCCGTCGGCGGCACTGTCTGTGCGGTTACTTGGTGTTGAGCACGAAACGTGCCGAGACGTTGTAGGTGATAGTTATCTGCTTGATGTCGACCTCGGGCTCGGCGCCTGCGGCCATGGCCTCGTCGGTGGCCATCGAGTTCTTCATCATGAGGTTTGCACGCATGGCGACGGGCTGGGTGTCGGTCGTGTAGTCGGTGATCTCGTAGCAGGGGCCTATCGACTGCCCGATGGCTCCGGCCAGCTGCTCGGCACGCTCCTTGGCGTTGCGCCGCACGCGGCGGGTCGGTTATTACTATGTCAGGGCGGCCGTTTGCGGCGATGAAGCCGTCGGTCAGTATATCTTTCATGTCTCCGGCATAAAACAACGTGTTTTCAATTCCGTTGATTTCGGAGTTGACTTTGGCGTCCTCAATGGCTTCAGGTACATACTCTATCCCGACAACCTTACGCGCATTGCGCGCTACGAAGTTTGCAATAGTGCCGGTGCCGGTGTACAGGTCGTAAACGAGTTCATTGCCGGTAAGTCCGGCAAAATCGCGAACGTATGGAAACCGATGGCGTTCATCTGCGTATATTCTGTACCGGCCGCAATCTCCTCTTTCGTAAGCCACCGCTTGTTGCAGCAACCGAACTCAAGTTTGTTGCGGTAACCGAAAGTCTTTTCCGAACCGAGAATGGGCCTTATTTCGGGCAACTCAACCTTGCCTATGCGTGTAAGCTGGTCGCGCACCTGCTTCTGCTTCATCTTCAGCTGCTCCGTGTATGGCACATTCTGCCACTTGCAGCCGCTCAGGCCGAGACCGAGTCTGCCGTGACGAGCAGCGTCACCGCCCCGATGATCATGACTATGGCGGCGAATATGCGCAGCGTCATGGGCTCGGCGAATACCAGCGTGCCGCATACGACGGCCGTGACGGGCTCGAGGGCGCCGAGGATGGATGTGGCGGTGGAGCCTATGTACCGCACCGAGACCACGAGCGATGTGCACGACACCACCGTGGGCACTATCGCCAGCAGCAGCACGAGACCCCATGCGTCGGCCGAGGGTATGGCTTGCAGGTGCGAGCCGAATCCCGTGCGGGCGAAGAAGATGAGGGCGCCCGAGGCGAGCGACCAGAATGCCACCTTGGAGCCGCGGAGCGAGCGTACGCGCGACTTGTTGACGATGATGATGTATGCGGCGTAGGCGAGGGCGGCGGTGAAGGTGAGGGCCAGACCTGCGGGGGGGATATCGTGACATGGCCGCCGCGCAGGTAGAGCAGGGCGATGCCTCCGACGGCGAGTGCGAGCGAGAGCGAGCGGCACCACGTCATCCGCTCGCCGTAAGCCGCGGCCATGATCAGCGCCACGAGTATCGGGTATATGAAGAACATTGTCGATACGAGACCCGTGGGCATGTAGTCGAAGGCCATGAACATGAGTATCGACGAGAGGGCGAACAACACGCCGAGGGCGGCGATGAAGGGTATCTCGTCGCGGCGCAGGGCGAAGTCGCGCCCCTGCAGGCGGGTGATTATGCCGAGCACGGCGGCGGCGATCAGATATCGGTAGAAGAGCAGCGAGTCGAAGTCCACGCCGCGGCGCAGCAGCGGCAGCGAGAAGAGGGGTATAAGCCCGTACGAGGCGCCCGAGACGGCGCCGCAGAGGTATCCTTTGATCTTGTCGTTTGTCATGTGGGTCAATGGTTGTCGTGGCGGCACGTTGGGGTGCGCGCCCGTTTCCGGCGGCAAAGATACTCAAAGCCGCGGGCAGAGACAAATCGGAAACGCAGTTTTCGGGATCCGTCTATAAGGGGCGTTATCTTATCGGACGCTGTCCTGCGGTGTGCTGTCTTGTCTGGTGTTATCCTGCTGGGAGCTGTCGGACGTGCTTTTGTTGTCGGGGGATGTATCCTTACGCTGTCGTGCGCGTTCCCTGAGGGTTCCGACCCAGTATCCTGCGGTGAATGGCAGTCCGAGCACCACTATGGCCAGCAGCACGAGCCATACGGCCACGCGGCTGACGATGGCGGGCACTTGGTCGAGGGCCTGCTGGACCATGCCCTGAGCCGACTCGGCGGTTTGGCGGATTATGGCCTCGCGCTCGGCCGAGACATAACGCTGGAGTTCGCTGCGCTGCAAGTCGACCTGCCCGAAGACATAGTCGAGGCTGCTCTCGAGCGAGGCGAGCACCTGCTCGACATGCTGGTTGAAGCGCACCATCACCGAATCGGATATTTCGGGTATGTTCTCCATCACCACGACGATACGTTCGAAGCTGCGGTCGAGGCTGTCCATCTGTGCGGCGACGTATTGCGACATGCTGTCCCTCTGCCACTCGATCTCGAGTATGTCCTTCGACCAGATGAGGCTGTTTGTGAACTGTCCGGTCTGGCCGCTCATCTTGTCGCTCATGTCGGATACGACGTCGGCGATGGATCCCGAGTCGAAGCTGACGTCTATGCCCTTGCTCTTCATGAACTCGATCCACGCGAGGGTTGTGTTCTGCGGGGTGACGTTCTCGTCGGCGCGGGGGCGGTTGCGGCGTATGTACTGCTCGACATACTCCTTCATCAGATCGTATCGTTCGGCCGTGAGGGCCTCGTGCGCCACGGAGTCGACCTTGAGTTTCATGCGTTGTGCCGTCTGGCGCATCATGGGGGTGTAGCGCCCGAAGAGCAGCGAGTCGGGCAGGCGGGTGAAGGCGCGGTCCATGCGCGTGCAGAGGATCCACGTGTCGGCCAGCGCCACGTCGGGGATGGTCTGCATGGCGGCCGAGACGGCGGCGCGCGTGATGCGTATCTTCCAGCGTATGGCGCGTATGCGCAGGTCGATGTCGGCGTCCTTGGCCACGGAGTCGGCGGCCGTGACTATGTCGTTCGAGAGGTCGTAGTAGAGGGCGCGTGTCATGACCCGCACGCGGGCGTCGTCCGGGGATATTGGTTCGCCCGTCGAGAGCGACACCTTGAGCAGCGAGCAGCCCGTCATGGCGGCGAGGATGACGGCCGAGAGTGCGGTGCGCAGGAGTATGTTTTTCATATCGAGGGTGTTTCGGGATGTTTTGGCTGAGTTTGGCTCCGCGCTCGGCGCGCGGCCGCGGCGGTGATGTCCAAAGATACGAAAAATTTGCATCCGACGCGGCTCCGCAACCCGCCCGCAGAGGGAAAAATTATAATCCGGCCCGCATATTTTGAATCTTGCGCCGATTGTTGTATTTTTGTTGTTGACCAAATATCCGACGCCATGAAACGGGAGATGAAATTCGACTACGAGAGCTATGACGCGTCGCACCCGCTGCCCGAGCAGGACCGGCAGCTTGTGGAGGCGGCCGAGCGCGCCACACGTGATTCCTATGCACCCTATTCGCACTTCCGCGTAGGGGCTGCGGCGCGGCTTGCGAGCGGCCGCGTGGTGAGCGGCTCGAATATCGAGAGCGAGGTCTTCCCCTCGGGGCTGTGTGCCGAGCGGACGCTTCTCTACCACGTGGGGGCATGCCATGCGGGGGATGCGGTCGAGGCCGTGGCGATAGCTTCGGACCCCTCGCCGCGCGAGTGTTACCCGTGCGGGGCGTGCCGGCAGACGCTGCTCGACGTGGAGCGCCGTCAGGGCTCGCCCATACGTATCATCATGGCGGGCGGGGGCACGGCGACGGTGGTAGGGTCGGCGGCCGACCTGCTGCCATTCACATTCAAACTCTGACATTGGAGACATGTTCACACCCGACGACATACTCTACGAGGACAACCACCTGATGGTGGTGAACAAACACTGCGGCGATCTGGTGCAGCCCGACCGCGAGACGGACGATGCGCTGGAGACCGAGATCAAGGCCATGATCAAGGTGCGCGACCACAAGGCGGGCGGAGTCTTTCTGGGCGTTGTGCACCGCATCGACCGCCCCGTGAGCGGGGCTGTGCTCTTCGCCAAGACCTCGAAGGCACTGACGCGCCTTAACGACATGATCCGCGAGGGTCGCATCTCGAAGAGCTATTGGGCCATTACGGAGCATACGCCCTCTCCGGAGCAGGGGCGGCTGGTACACTACATCCTGCGTGACGGACGCACGAACCGCTCGCGTGCGCTGGATGCGCCGCGCGGCGATGCGAAGCGTGCGGAGCTGGAGTACCGCGTAGCGGCCCGCGCCACGAACTACACGCTCGTGGAGGTGCGGCTTCTGACGGGACGCCATCACCAGATCCGGGCGCAGCTCTCGAAGATCGGGTGCCCGATACGCGGCGACCTGAAGTACGGGGCGCGCCGCTCGAACCCCGACGGCGGCATCTCGCTCCACTCGCGGTGTGTGGAGTTCACGCACCCGGTAAGCCATGAGACGATCCGTGTCACGGCCCCCGTGCCTGCGGGCGACCGCCTGTGGGCCTTCTTCGAAGAGTCGCAGCGATGATATCCAAGCGATAAATCCATACGTAACGGACAATGAGAATCCTTATACAGAGAGTAAGCTGCGCCACGCTCTCGATCGACGGGCGCGAGTATTCACATATTGACGGCGGCCTGCTGGTATTCGCGGGCGTCGAGGCCGCCGACGGCGACGACGATATCGCATGGCTTGCGGGCAAGCTGCTGCGGCTGCGTATCTTCGACGATGCGGACGGGGTCATGAACCTCGACGTGACGCAGGCCGGAGGGCAGATCATGATCGTGAGCCAGTTCACGCTCTTCGCCTCGACCCGCCGCGGCAACCGCCCCTCCTATATCCGGTCGGCGCCCGAGGCGGTGTCGCGGCCCATATACGAACGCTTCGTGGAGAGCGTGCGCTCCTCGTTCGGGGGTAAGGTCGCCACGGGGGTGTTCGGCGCCGACATGAAGGTGGAGCTTGTGAACGACGGCCCCGTTACGATATGGATCGACTCGCGCAACCGCGAGTAAGCGTCCCCGAATAGACCCTTAGAGATATGGTGAGAAGAAGAACCCGCAGGATGAGCGCCCGCCGCCCGATTGTCTACCTTGCAGTTTTGGCCGTCGTGCTGTGTGCCGGATACCTGTACGACCATTCGGATACGGTATCCGCGGTGACGGAAGCCCTTCGCGAGGGCACGGTGCTTGTGGAGCCTGCCGACAGGGGAGAGCAGACACCTGCCGACAGCCATGCCCCGAATAGTGAAACATCGACCGAAAAAAACGCGTCGGAAGGGAAGCCCGCGACGGGAGAAGAATCGGCATCGGGCGAAGAGCCCGTATCGGGCAATAACAAGGATATTGACGGGACGGTCTATCGCACGGGGTGGGCGGAGCTTCCCGCCGAGCGTGCGGACGGCGACAGACGCTATGTCCACCACCTCTGCGGCGGGGGGGGCGTCGGCCTCGTGGCG
>VOFD01001595.1_pt1 | contig 12012 bp, 23 predicted proteins | sample 5384101 | NCBI WGS metagenome assembly VOFD01 (sample SAMN12384723, study PRJNA508395) | human gut metagenome | isolation source: healthy gut C | host: Homo sapiens
CATTGCCACGGCCGCCAGCCAGTTTGTGGGCGGCGGCGTACCGCTGCTGTATTTTGCCCGGCCCAACCGCAGCCTTTTGCGGCTTGGAAAACGAAGCTGGACAGCCGTGCATTGCTGAAAGCCTGCACCAATGGCTCGTCGGAGCTGATGACCAACCTCTTCTTCACTGGTGACAGTGCTGTACAATTTTCAGCTCATGCAGCTGGCGGGGAGGACGGCATTGCCGCCTATGGCGTCATCATGTACGTCAACTTTATTTTCATTGCCATTTTCATCTGTTATTCCATCGGCAGCGCGCCCGTGGTGGGATACCATCATGGAGCGGGGAACAGCACGGAGCTGAAAAAAGCCTGTTCCGCAAAAGCCTGCTGCTGGTGGGCGCGGCCGGAGTGGCACTGACTGTAGCCGCCGAGGCACTGGCTCTTCCGCTGACAAGGATATTCGTGGGCTATGATGCGGCGCTGCTGGCGATGACCTGCCGCGGCTTTCGTTTGTATTCGCTTTCGTTCCTGCTCACAGGCTTCAACATTTTCAGCTCCGGCTTCTTTACAGCGCTGAACGACGGCTTTGTTTCCGCCGTTATCTCGTTCCTGCGCACGCTGGTGTTCCAGACAGCCGTGGTTCTGGTGCTGCCCGCTCTCATGGGGACGGACGGCATCTGGCTCGCCATCGTTGTGGCCGAACTTCTGGCTCTGGCGGTGAGCGCCTGGTTTCTGTGGCGAAAAAGGGGAAAATACCGCTATGCCTGAACGGAGCCGGGTCAAATCACATAATGGTCGGCGGACTGGGCCTCGGCTGTCAAATCTGCCAGCGTGACGCCGTCCAGATAATCCTGCACCAGCGCGTTCAGCTTCCGCCACATGGGCAGGGTGCGGCACTGGGCCATGCGGGGGCATTCGATCGGCTCCTGCTCCAGGCAGGCCACGGTGCCAGACTGCCCTCCGTCAGACGCAGGATGCTTCCCACCGTATACTGCTCGGGCGACCTTGTCAGCCGGTAGCCCCCGCCCTTTCCGCGCACGCCTGTCAGAAACTGGCTCTGCACCAGACTTTTTGAGGATGCTCTCCAGGTATTTTTCCCGAGATATCCTGACGCCGGGCAATGGCTTTGAGAGGGATATATCCCTCTGCCTGGTGCTCGGCCAGGTCAATCATAACACGCAGCGCATAGCGCCCTTTGGTGGACACCATCGCGCCGTTCCTCCGTTTCTTTTTTGTTTTTCTCTGCCGCGGGCTTTTTTTTCGCGGCCTTTTATTGCTCCGCAATAAAAGCTTATCTTACTGACCGCGGGCCGGGGACGTCCCGAAAGCCTAAAACAGCCTGCGGCTATTTTTATGGATTGTATAGACGGAAATTGCCTTATAACATCTTGCGAGTGTTTATTGAGGTGCGGAAACTGCCTGCATTTTCAACCGTTTTCCCATTTCCGCTTGTACCTTCTCACATCGCCGTATAGGTTGGTTTGTAGAGTTGGATACCATTTAACACTACAGCTAAGATAATACAGAACAGGCACAGGGGATGCAATTACGCCTGCAAAGGCATTGAGATAACTTTCTGTTCCTTTGAAAACGCCATTTAGCTGCGCAATATATCAAAAAAAGACCCTGCCTTGAGATTATCATTTCCTTTCTGTTCCTTTGCGAAAAAGTGGAAAGTGGAAAGGGGCACCCTTCCGTAAAAATCACTCGTTTTCATCTACGACAGCATACAAATACAAATTTATTAAATTTCTCTTATCGGAAAATACATATAACCCTTTCCCGTTGCTGGGTCGGTATAGTCGTGAACTGCTCCGACCAGCGACATACCTTCCTCATTCATTTGTTTAATGGTATCTTCAAACGCTCCATTATGGTTTTCAACAACTATATACTCATAACCTGGTATTATCCATTTTGTCCATCCAGCCGGTGCTTCTGCATTATCAACACATTCCACTCCCGCCAGATACAAGCCTTTGCTAAAGCCATCTTCCCAAGCATTAAATGCGTGAGAACCATCGGACATGGCCCCCCATATTCCCACAATATTTCCGTTTGTATCTTTCTTCGCCAGATGTGCTACTTCACTGAAGTGACCGTTTGCATCATCCCACAATTTCTGAATAAAGCCCGCGCCGTCTAGCGTTGAACCCTCTTTCCCCAATGACAACAAACGCTTTTTTTTATTACTTTAATCATTGTTCGCCTCCTCGATAAATTTAAAGTTGGTGCCTTTTATTGCCCTAAGAAATTCGGGCAACCCGGGGACGCCAAAGTGCCAAAGTCATTGTAATTTTTATGTCTTGATACACAAAAACCAGTATTTGCAAGGGTATTTATGTTTTAAAACTTTTCGATAGCAAAAGTTCAAACCCTGTTTTTTATTTCTCTGCAATAAAAACTTATCTCAATGGCCGAGGACTGCCCATAGTCCAAGACCCACCAAAAGCTATTTTTTAGATTTCCACATATAAACCTATTATACTGTTGGGTTAATAGGAATTCAACTGCAGACCTCGGCAAAACTTCCTGCTTTCTCCTTGACAAGCGGACCGGTTCGGGTTATAATCCCTATAAACCTATCTGAAAGGTTGGTATTTATGAAGCCTCACACCTCAGATCCTTTCCGCACACAGCCGCCGGGGCGGCTGTGCCTGTGCTGGCGCTGTTGCTGACAGCCCTTTCCGCCCGGCTTTGCCGGAACATCAGCTAAGCACATCATTCAGGGGAGGAAATTTTTATGAGCCGTATCTATACATCCGCTGACCAGCTGATCGGGCAACACCGCTGTTGGAGCTGTCCCATTGAACGGGAACACAGGCTGAAGGCCCGCATCCTTGCCAAGCTGGAATATTTTAACCCGGCCGGTTCCGTGAAAGGACCGCATCGCCAAAGCCATGATCGACGACGGGGAAGCCCGCGGCCTGCTGAAGCCCAGTTCCGTCATTATCGAACCCACCTCCGGCAACACCGGCATCGGCCTTGCCTCTGTGGCAGCCGCGCGGTTACCGAATCATCATCGTCATGCCTGACACCATGAGCGTTGAGCGCCGCCAGCTGATGAAGGCTTACGGTGCAGAGCTGGTGCTCACCGAGGGTGCGTTGGGCATGAAAGGCGCCATCGCCAAAGGCGGAAGATCTGGCCAAAGAGATTCCGGACAGTTTTATCCCCGGGCAGTTCGTCAACCCGGCCAACCCCTGCTGTACACAAAGCCACCACGGGCCGGAAATTTGGGCCGATACCGACGGCAAGGTCGATATCTTTATCGCAGGCGTGGGCACGGGCGGCACCGTCACCGGCGTGGGCGGCTTATCTCAAGGCGCAGAACCCTGCCATCCGCGTAATAGCCGTGGGAGCCTGCGGCCTCTCCCGGTGCTGAGCAAGGGCACAGCCGGGCCGCACAAGATCCAGGGGCATCGGCGCAGGTTTTGTGCCCGAAGTTCTGGACACTCTATATTTATGACGAGGTCATACCCGTGGAGAATGAGGACGCCTTTTCCGCAGGCCGTCTGGTGGGCCGTCTGGAGGGCGTGCTGGTGGGCATCTCTCGGGCGCGGCTGTCTGGACCGCCATTCAGCTGGCCAAACGGCCGGAAAACGCGGGCAAGACCATCGTGGCACTGCTGCCCGACACCGGCGACCGCTATCTTTCCACACCGCTGTTCGCCGACTGAACGCTGCCGGAAAGGATGAGCATATATATGGCTATGACGTTTGAGGAAGCGGAAGCTCTGCTCACCCCGGCCCAGCGGGCTGGCGCGCTGTGCATTGGAGGACGCGCCGCTGCCAAGCCCGTTGTCGGAAGTACAGCGTGTATTCTGCTTCGGCCTTTCTGTGCTGTGTGAATACGAGCAGCGGGATGAAATTTTTCGCTATCTGCTCTGATCGTACATCCCGCCACGGTCATCGAGGTCGTTTTTCAGGCCTTGCATGCCGTCCCGCGTCCAACCGGGTAAGCATTACGGAACAATCAAACCGCCGCCCGCGGATTCCTCTTATGAGGGCTGCGCGGGCGGCGGTTTTTACAGTTGCCGCTCTCCTTTATCTCGGGACGGGCGCGTATCAAACCCGTCTGTGCTCAAAACGCGGCGCGCCGTTTTCCACCATGACCACACCATAGCTGCCGCGCCCCTGCACCCGGAAAGCGCGCCGGGGTTGAAAAGCACCACACCGCTCCGCTCCTCGCAGCCAGCACAGTGGGTATGTCCATAAAGCGCTGCGTCCGCACCGCGTGCACGTGCCGCATCAGCAAGTGTATCCAGTTCGTTTTTACATTATATAAATTACCGTGTGTATAATAAAATAACACACCGCCGAAAGCGGCCAGCCCGTCCGGCGGGGCAAAGGAGGCATAATCGCAGTTGCCCCGCACGCTGTAAATCTTCAGCTCCGGGCGCATATCCTGCAGGTCCTCCGCTTCCGCAGACCGTCTCCCAAAAAATAACGGCGTCTGCATCCGCTTCGGCATCCACCGCGCGTTCCAGCGCGTCCAAATCTCCGTGGACGTCGGAAACGACCAGCAGCTTCATATGCTTTCCGCCTTTCAGGCCGCGCCTTACTCCAGGCAGCGGCGGTAAATTTCGCTCTTGGAAAATGCACTGTGCGCAGCGGCATATTTTGCCGCCGCCGTGGCGCTCTGGCCCGCGGCCATCTGTTTTCGCGCCAGGCCGACGGCGTCGTCCAGCGTCAGTTCCTGCGCAGGGGCATGGCTGTGCGCCGGCCATCACCAGCACAAACTCGCCCCGGGGCGGGGTTTTCTTTATAGTAAGCGCTGGCGTCCCCCACGGTGGTGACACGGATCTCCTCGTGCAGCTTTGTCAGCTCCCGGCAGATGGTCAGGCTCCGCTCCGGTCCGAACGCCTGCTCCAAGTCTTGTAAAGTCGTGGGCAGTTTATGAGGTGCCTCGTAAAAAATCACGGTGCGCTCCTCGTTTTGCAGTGCGGCCAGCCGCTCCTTTTTCTGACGGCGGTTGGTAGGCAGAAAACCTTCGAACACAAACCGACCCGTCGGCTGCCCGGAAACGCACAGCGCCGTGACAGCGGCGCTGGCCGCGGGCACGGGCACTACGGAATGCCCCGGGCGTGTGCGTCCCGCACGATGACCTCCCGGGGTCGGAAACGGCGGGCATACCCGCGTCGCTGCACAGCGCGCAGGATTCCCCGGCCTCGATGCGGTCCAGAATATAACCGCCCCGCTCTTTCAGATTGTGCTCATAATAGCTCACCATCGGCTTTTTTCAGGCCCAGGTGGTTCAGCAGCTTCAGCGTCACACGGGTGTCTTCGGCGGCAATAAAATCCGCTTTTGCAAAGGTTTCCGCCGCGCGTGGGGGTAAGGTCGCCCAAATTGCCGATGGGCGTTGCCACGATATACAAAGTGCCGCTCATGGGGCCTCCTTTTTCGGTTCTGTTCCGTAAATTTCCAGCATGGCCGCGCTGGGGCGGCCGTCTGCCCGCGCGGTAACGAGCGGGGCCGGCACGCGCAGGCCCGGCGCGCGGTTTTTCTGGCCTTCCACCAGCACCAGCCAGGGCGCTTTTTCAGGCCGGGCCATAACAAATTGCAGACGCTTGGGTTCAATGCGCGCGCCGCGCATTGCGCACAGCACGTCCGCCAGGCGTTCCGGACGCTGGCACACACAGCCTGCCGCCGTCTTTCAGCAGCAGACCCGCAGCCGCGCATACATCGGGCATCGTACAGGAAAGCTCATGGCGCGCACCCGCCCGCGCCGTGTCCGGACTGACGCGCCCACCTGTAAAAATAGGGCGGGTTGCAGGTCACGACATCGCGGCTCTGGGCATATGGGTGCAGGCCTGCAAGGTCCCGCAGATCTGCTGTGACCGGCGTGATATGCCAGGCCTCCGCAGCCTGCACCGCCGCGTGCAGCTGCGCTACGGCGCCGGCGCGATATCCAGCGCAAGGCATGGACCGCGGTGCCCTCTGTCGTGCCAGCGCAGGGAATGACCCCGCAGCCGGTGCCCAGATCGCACAGCCTCGGCGCGGCGCACGCGGCAAAAGTGAGCCAGCAGCAGTGCATCCTGGCCAAAACGGTGGCTTTGCGTGATGAAAACGGGTGTGCCGTTGGCAAGGTGTTCCTGCTGCAAAGGCGGAGGCTCCTTTTCGAATCGGTTTCAGCGGCACGCCCAAGTAGAGGAGGCCGCTCAAATCAAAAATTCAGGCCCCTCGCGGATGCAGAGGCCGAAATCGCCTGAATAAGGAAAAAGCAAGGCGGGCACGCACGGTGCCCGCCTCTTTTGTTGCTTTGCTCTGCTTTTCCCGGGAAATCAACCCTCGGAAATAGCGGAAACCGGGCATTCGCCGGCGCAGGTGCCGCAATCCAGGCAGGCGTCCGCGTCGATGACATACTTGCCGTCGCCCTCGGAAATCGCAGAAACCGGGCACACGCCGGCGCAGGCGCCGCAGGCGATGCAGTCGTCAGAAATTTTGTAAGCCATAAGTATCCATCCTCTTCTCCGCGCGATCGAATTTTTTACGGCAGCGTGCGCGAGCGGCGCGGGTCAGCGCATGCAGCCGCCAGAGGCTGTGCCTCCATGTGTTCTCATTTTAACATAAAATGCGGATTTTTCAAGGGGCGCAGGGCCACTTTCACGCACTTTTTACACGCCGGGAAACAGCTTTTCCCCGCACGGCCCGGCAGACTCAGACCTACGCGGGGCAAAAGCGTTCATTCGGTGATCTCTTCCGGCTCCGGGTCCGGCGCGATGGGTGCGCGCTTGCCGCCGCGCAGATACTGGCATTCGTCCTTGTGGAACGTTTTGAAGCCGGTGGCTGGGGGTCCATCCGCACGCGCAGGGTACCGGAGATGACATTGGTCTCCACCACGGCGCCCACTCCCTCAGGCGTTTTGACAATGCTCCCCACGCCCGGGTGATCCTGTTCAGATACTCATATGCCGGCTGCTCGTAGGCAAGACAGCACATCAGGCGGCCGCAGCTGCCGCTGATTTTGGCCGGATTGAGCGAGAGGCCCTGTTCCTTGGCCATTTTGATGGACACCGGCTGGAAATCCCGCAGAAAACGGCTGCAGCAGAACGGCTGGCCGCAAATACCCAAGCCGCCCAGCATTTTGCTCGTCCCGTACGCCGATCTGCCGCAGCTCGATGCGCGTGCGGAACACACCGGCCAGGTCCTTTACCAGGGCACGGAAGTCGATGCGTCCGTCGGCCGTAAAGTAGAACAGGATCTTGTTGCGGTCCAGCGTATACTCCACATCCACCAGCTTCATGTCCAGCTTGTGCTTGGCAATGCGCTCCTCGCACACTGAAAAGGCGCGTTTTTCGTCCGCGCGGTTCTGCTGCATGCGGCGCATCCACGGCGTCCGCCATGCGCGTGACCGTCTTGAGCGGCTTGACGATGCTGGAATCCGGCACGTCATGAGGGCCTTTTGCTACCTCGCCGCACTCTGTTCCCCGGGCCGTTTCCACGATAACGTGGTCCCCCTGTTGGAGCTCCAGGTCGCCGGGGCTGAAATAGTAGGATTTGCCGTTCGCTTTGAAGCGGACGCCGATCACCTTTTGTCATAGCTTCTTTCCTTTCGCCGCCGCTGCAATGGGTGTCAGTTCCGCCGCCCGCGGCATTTGAAGCGGCGTTTTATCAAGAGAGTGGGGGCGCGGGGAAGAAATATCCGCGCAAAGTCTCCGCCCGCCGGCAAAGCCCTCCCGCCCAAAGCGCAGGCTCATGCCGTCAGGGCGCGCGGCAAGGCAGGTGAGCGCCAGCTTACCGCTGACATTGCCTGCCAGCAGCCGGGCCGTTTTTCCGGCTTCCCTGCGCAGCGCGCGGCGCGGGCCGGGCTTACAGGGGCTTTGGGCCGCCTCGCTGCCCCGCAGTGAAGCACTGCACACGTTCAGCAGCAGGCCAAGAAGCGCCTGTGTGCCCGCGCGGTCTTTTTTCATATTTGGAAAGCAGCGCCAATGCGCCGTAAACGTCCTGTTTTTCGGCCAGGCCCGCCAGCTTCAGCGCGTCCAGCAAAAGCGTCCGCCCGGCCGCGTCCTCCAGGCAGCGCTTCGCACTGCCGATCTTCCCACCGAACAGCGCCGCATACCGAGCGGCCTCAGGCTCCTTTGGAAAGTGCTTCTTCAGATACGCCGCACACCTCCTCGGCCACGGGGCAGGGAATAAACAGGCAGCAGCAGCGGCTGCGGATGGTGGCCATCACGTTCGCCTCGCTGGGCGCCGTCAGGATAAACAGCACACCCCCTCAGGCGGCTCCTCCAGCACCTTCAGCAAGGCGTTGGCACTGGCGCCGTTCAGCTTGTCCGCGCCTTTGATGTGCACGGCGCGTCCCCAGCGGAGAGCGCGGTGTTGAATATCTCCCGCCGCACCTCGCGCACACGGTCCACGCGGATATCCCCGGAAACGCCTTCGCCCGCCAGCAGCAGGTATTCCGGGCTTTGACCCGCCAAACCTGAGCGGCGGAGGCGCCGCCGTTTGGGTAAAAGGTAATCCGCGGCCAGGCAGCGCGCGGCAAAGCCCGCGCCTGTGCCTGCCCGCCACAAAGCAGGATACTATGAAAGCCGCCCGGCCGCAAAGCGCGGCCGAGAGGCTTTCCTTGAGTGTTTCATTTCCGAGCAGGGAATCCAGCGCAGCCATTACAGCTTTTCAAAGCGTTCCACGTTGGTGACGAACACCGTCGCGCCGCCCACAGTCACTTCCAGCGGATAGGCCGTCGTGACACCGATGCCGTAGCTGGCGGTGCTGGGCACCACCTCTTTGCGCTGCTTGGAGCAGGAGGCGATCAGCTCAATGCACTTATCCACCTTTTCATCGTCGGTGCCGATGAGCAGCGTCATGTTGCCCGCCATCAGGAAACCGCCCGTAGTGGACAGCTTTGTTACCGAAAAGCCGCCCTTCGTCAGTGCGTTACAAACAGCATTTGCGTCTTCCTTGTTGACGATCGCGGTAATCATTTTCATAACAATACCCCCCTAAACATTACAGGGCGCGGGGTGCGCCTTCTGCTTGCTTTCATTTTAGCACAGATCGCACGAAAAATCCACTGCCGCGCGGGTGCAGGCACAAATTCCCCGTGTCAGCGCCAGTTACTGCGGTTCTGGTTCTGCCAGGTACGGCGCGTCTTATGGTATTTGATCTCCTGCTTGACCGTGCGGAAGAAATCCCCGCCGAAAAACAGAAGAAAGTTTGCCAGCGAGAGCAGCACCGCCGCCCGGGTGCTCCAGCCTCCCATCAGCAGGTCGATGAGACACAGCGCGCCCGAAAACAGGGCCATATACTTCATCTTAATGGGGATGATGAAGAACAGCAGCACCTGAAAATCAGGGTAGAGCATGGCAAAAGCAAAAAAACAGCGACAGGTTGATGTAGTAGCTGGTGCCGTAACCTGTGAGCGCAGCCGCCAAGATGGCCCCGAGCATGCCGCACAAGTAGTAGACGTTGAACTGGAAATCGCCCCAGGTATTTTCCAGTGTGTTGCCGATGAGATAGTAGAAATAAAAGCGTCAGCACAAGGCCCAGCGGGCTGGTGCTCTGGGGAATGAACACAAAGGTGAGCAGCCGCCACACCTCGCCGTGCATCACGGCGGCCCAGTTCAGCGAAAAACGGCTGAGCAGCAGGATGTCTGGGTTGAGCAGATTGGCCAGATACACCATGGCCTGCCCCGCGATGATGACCAGCATCAGATGGGGAATGCAGATGCGGCCGAATTTCCGTTCGAGCTTATAGACCCATTTCATGAAACGTTTGGTTCCTTTCTCCACCGCCCGCGCCGCGGGCGGATATTGCTTTTTTTGAATCCGCCGCGGGCGGAAAAACCGGCGGCGATATAAAGATATTGTATCAAAACCTCTTTCAGTATTCAACAATTAGTTATGTACAAACTGTAACATTCGCGGAATATTGTGGAAAACCGGGGCCTATTTTACGCCCTTTTCAACGCTTTCCACAGGGTTTTCAACAAAAAGCTGTGGAAAACCCGCTATACTCGGTGTAAAACTCGGTTGAAATGTTGAAAGTTTTCTTGTCCGTGTTGAAAAACGCTCCGCGCCGGATCCCGGCGCGAAGCGAAGCATGGCATGTACTTTTGTTTTGAAGTATGCAGTTTGGGCGCATATATTTGAAGCTGCCGCATGAAAATATATATTTTCTAGAGATGGGGGCTTCAAATCTTTTTCTCACGGCTTACCCACAAAAATATTGGGGGTGTGTTTCGCCTTATGCCGACGCATCTTTATCCGCATTTGGAGAAACCGCAGTTGCGGCAGATGACACAGCCTCCCTCATGCTCCACAGGGCCGCCGCATTCGGGGCAGATATATCTCCGACGCCGCGGCGAGGCACATAACTGCCGGGGGGTCCGGCCGTGGCCGGCCGCCGGCCGCCGCGCGGCGCTGCCTGGGCGTGGGCTCCGCCTCAGGATGCTGGACAGCGTTGTTGTTTCACGGATGAAACGGTCCACTTTGGCCAAAACCTTAGCGATGGCGTCCGGGCAGGAGGTGCAGCTCATGCCCTGCTGGCGGATTGTGGACGGGCAGCGGATGCCCTTTGAGCTGGTCGCCCACTTCCTCCACGCTGATGCCACTGCGCAGCGCCACGCTGGCAAGGCGGGCCGTTGCCTCGCTCTGGCTGGGGCAGCCGCCGGCCCGGCCGGTGTTGGTGAACACCTCGCAGATGCCGTTTCATCATAGTTCACCAGACGTACAGATTGCCGCAGCCAATCTTCATACGCTCGGTAAAGCCCATAGTGATGGCCGGGCGCGGGCGGGGCACGATGCGCCAAAGGGATGCTGTGCGGCGGCTCCTCCTTCTTTTTTGACGCTGCCGATGTTCAGCACGGAAAGCGGCCTGCATCCTGGTATGATATACCGGGCTTACGTCGTGGGCACAAACAAACACACGGCGGATGTCCTCGGGAATCTCCGCGATATGGGCGATGGTACCTTTTGGCGATTTTGCGCATCAAAGCGTCGGAGTACAGTCCGCGCTCCTGCAGCTTTTCCTCAGCACCGGGTTTACCTCCAGCATTCCGTACCGTCCATGATGTTGCGGATATACACATAGGCAAACACAGGCTCCACGCCGGAGGAGCAGCCGCCGATGATGGACAGGGTGCCCGTGGGCGCGATGGTGGTGACGGTGGCATTGCGGTAGGGGCCTTCGCCGCGCTGGGGGAAGACGGATTCCGCATAGGCCGGGAAGGGCCCGCGCTCTTCGGCCAGACGGGCCGAGGCGGCGTGGCCTTCGGCATTGATGAAGCCCATGATGCGCTCGGCCAGGGCGATGCCCGCCTCGGAATCATAGGGGATGCCCAGCTGGAAGAGCAGGTCGGCAAAGCCCATGACGCCCAGGCCGATCTTGCGGTTGCGGCGCACGGTCTCGTCGATGCGTTCCAGCGGGAAGCGCGAGGCGTCGATGACGTTGTCCAGGAAGCGCACGGCCAGATGCACCACCTGCTTCATGGCCGTCCCAGTCGATACCGGCCGCGGCGGGATCTTCGTCATGCTCGTGGCCGGGCACGAAGAAGCAGGCCAGATTGATGGAGCCCAGGTTGCAGGCCTCGTAGGGCAGCAGGGGCTGTTCGCCGCAGGGGTTGGTGGATTCGATCTCGCCCTGGGCGGGCGTGGGGTTGTCGCGGTTGATGCGGTCCAGGAAGACGATGCCGGGGTCGCCCGTCTGCCAGGCGCGGCAGACCAGCAGGTCGAAGATCTCGCGGGCGCGCAGGCTGCCGGTGACCTTGCCGGTGTGGGGATCGGTCAGCTCGTAGTTCTCGTCGCGCTCCACGGCCTGCATGAAGGCTTCGGTCAGGCCCACGGAAAGGTTGAAGTTGTTGAATTCCCCTTCCTTTTCCTTGGCCCGGATGAATTCCACGATGTCGGGATGGTCCACGCGCAGGATGCCCATGTTGGCGCCGCGCCGGGTACCGCCCTGCTTGATCTGTTCCGTGGCGGTATTGAAGATGCGCAGGAAGGAGACCGGGCCGGAAGCCACGCCGCCGGTGGAGCCCACGCGGCTGGCCTTGGGGCGCAGGCGGGAGAAGGAGAAGCCCGTGCCGCCGCCGGA
>VOFD01000017.1_pt1 | contig 12001 bp, 23 predicted proteins | sample 5384101 | NCBI WGS metagenome assembly VOFD01 (sample SAMN12384723, study PRJNA508395) | human gut metagenome | isolation source: healthy gut C | host: Homo sapiens
AACTGCAAATCTTATATCTATAGAATACCAGACCCTGCCGTATCCGACAAGTCTCCGCAGAATCAGCCTTTGATGGCCCCTGCTGTCAGTCCCTTGATAATGTGCTTCTGCAGCATCACGTAAACAATAAGTACAGGAATAACAATAAGCACAACGGATGCAGCCATCAAACCATAGTTCACCCCGGCCTGGGAGCTGATTTCATTCAGCAGCAGCGTGATCGTCTTCTCCTTCGGAAAACGCAGGAAAAAGTTCTGAGTAAACAGGTCATTATAGCTCCACAGGAAGGGAGAAAATAGCCACCGTGGCAAATGAAGATTTGGCCGCTGGCATGATAATATGGAAATACACCTGGAACACGTTGCAGCCGTCCACATAAGCGCTCTCCTCCAGATCGATCGGCACCGACTGAATAAACCCCATCAGTACAATCGTTGCGAAACACAGATTGCCTGCAATCTGAGGCAGAATAACCGCCAGAAGACTGAGCCAGCGGTTACCGGTGCTGGCGATTCCCATAGCCACTTCCATCCGGAATACCGGAATGATCGTCGAGAACACCGGGAACATCATCCCGGCCATAATCAAACTGTATAACAGGTTACGGCCCCGGAAACGATACCGGACCAGACCATAGGCTGCCAGTCCCGCCAGCAGCACAACAACGATCGTCACCGAAATCGAAACCAGAAGGCTGTTGAAATACGCATTGCCAAAATCAAACCGGTCCATAGCAAGTTCGTAGTTGGCCAGCGTAAATCCTTTGCCCGGCAGAGGAATGGAAAAGGAATCCTTACGGATCAGTCCCTTTTCACGGAAGGAATTGAGAATAACCCAGATAAATGGGTACAGGGTAGTAAGACCCCAGAAAATCAATACCGCATAGGTCACAATTTTTGCCGGTTTTATCGGCTTATGAACCTTTTTCAAAACGCTCCCCCCTTTAAAGATCGTCACTTGGCCGGAACACGCGGTTCGCCACATTGGATAATATAACGCCAAGGATGACGATGAGCATTGCGATTGTCGAACCATAGTCAACATTTCCCCGGTTAAAGGTCTGATCGTACATATAAGTACCGGTCAGCCATCCCTGGTCCTGAGGCATGCCCGCGCCGAACATAACCCACGGCAGGTCAAACACCTTCAGCGCACCTGTAATCGCAAGCACGAGACATGTACACAACACATTGCGTAACAGCGGCAGTGTGATATAGCGCACCCGGGCTAGACCGGTACAGCCATCCAGGGCCGCCGCTTCATACAGATCTTCCGGGATGTTATTCAGCCCGGTCACAATAATGACAAAATAAAAGCCCACATACTGCCACATGACCGGTGTAAACATGGTTACAAGGAAATGCGGAAGAACGCCAAAAACAGGCCGTCGTCCTTCCAGTCAATACTCTTGGCAATGAGCCCCGCATTTTCCAGAAGCTGATTCAGCATACCGCCATTGTACAGGAAAATAAGGTTAAACATCAGTCCCAGAGCCGTCGCAGAAATGACGATTGGAAAAAAAAATAGAGGGTACGGAAAAGCTGTGCCCCCACCCGGATGGAATCTACCAGGAGCGCCAGAATCGGGGCGACGCCTACCTGAAACACCACCGTGCAGATGGTGAGAATAATCGTATTAAAAAGAGCCGTGCGCAGCTTCGGGTCTGTAAACAGGGCCGCATAGTTGGCATACCACGGACTGTTTAAGCCCGCCGAAGGCGCCCCCAGTCCGGTAATATCCGAAAAGCTGTTAATGATATTCTGAACAAACGGATAATAAAGAAATAAAAGTAAAAAGATAAACGCCGGAACCAGAAACACGATCAGCGGTGTTTTCCTTTTATAGAGGGTAGAACTCATACCTATTCACTCCCTTTTCTTATCGAATAAAAAAGGGCTGATACGCAGCCCCTTTTTCCGGTTTCAAATCATTCAGTTAAGGGCGATGGCGGAAGCGATAGCTTCTTCAGCCGTCATTTCACCAGTAACTACATGCTGAATATTTGCAAACAGATCTGTTTTACATTCACTTGTGATCGTATCCTGTACAGCGCCGGTGATGCCGGTAATATTGTTGTTTGCATCTGCAGCAGACTGCTGGAGACTGTTCAGGCCTTCCGGAGATGCACCGTTTTTTAAGTGCTGTAACTTCTGTCGTAACGAATGTGGACATGATTTCATCGGATGTCATATGTTCTACAAATGCAACGGCTGCCGCCTGTTTTGCAGGATCATCCCAGGCTTTCTTTGTAATAAAGTAACCCATGGAAATTCCACCGAGGGCTTCTGTGGCTTTACGTTCGCCCTTTGCAGGAACATAAGAAATTGCATAATCTTCCAACTGGTCCGCATAGTTGTCTACAAAGTGACCCACTTTCCAGGAACCGTCGATTAAGAATGCTGCTTCGCCTTCTGCGAATAACTGAACCGTATCCGCATCTTTAGCAGTCAGCGTGTTTTCCGGGAAGAAACCTTTTTTCATAAAGGTCTTTCATATCATTGAGACCATTAACCCATTTTTTCAGAAACAGCGTCTTCAACGAGTTTTCCGTCGGCGTCTACTGCAGGAACTTCTAACTGATTTGCCATTGTACCGTTGTTCATAAGAACGAACTCGAACCAGTAATGAGGTACTTCAAACAGAGAAACGGCGATCGGTGTATATCCTTTATCTTTGATTGTCTGACAGTCTGCAAGGAACTGATCCCATGTGTAATCCGGTCCGGGAACTTCAATATTACAATCTGCAAGAACTTTTTGTTTACAAACATGTTTTCCCAGAATCCTGAGGACGGAACTGCGTAGTTCTTTCCATCGGCTGCAGCTGCCATCATAGAATCCTTCATGTTATCTGCATATTCCGGATATGTTTCACGGATTGTTGCGATATCTACAACTTTGCCGGCTTCGATAAACGGCTCAGCATCTGCGTTTGTGAAGAAGAATAAAACGTCCGGTTCTGTACCTGTTTCAAAGTCTGTGAGAACTTTTTGCTTTCCATTCTTCATTCGATGTTGCAGAAGCGTCCATCACCGTATTTCCTGTGGCTTCCTGGTAGGATGCTACAGCGTTTTCATAATTCTGACGGTTACCGTCATCGCCGCCGTAGGATGTAACGACTGTGATTTCCGTAGGTTCTGCTGCTTTTGCATCTTCCTTACTTTCCTCTGTCTTTTTGTCGTTTCAGCAGGTTTTCTGTTTTGCTTCCGCATCCGGCGAGAAGAGACACGGACATAGCAAAAACAACCAACATTGCAACTAAACTTTTTCTTTTCATAGTACAACCTCCCTAATTTTTTAAAAATTTTCCTTCTCATTTTGTATAAATTTAATATACAACAGTTTCGTCAAAGAGCAAAGCGTTGGCGTTGCTATTTGTTGTACCTTGTTGTTGGAATTGGACAGCCAGAGTCAGTCTTTCTCTTCGGAGACGGAAATCCTGAGCCGTGCAATGACCTGACTGCCCTCGCTCCGGAAAATCGACAGACCGCAGCCATCCCCATAAAGAATCCGCAGACGCTGATTCACATTGGCAATGCCGATATTTCCGGAAGTTTCCCGTCCGGCATCGTAATCTGCCGCCAGAAGGCGCTCAATATGCGCCTCATCCTGAGCAGAAAGTCCGCCCCCATTCTCTATCTCCAAGATCAAACAGCCGTCCGCTTTATATCCCCGTATTGAAACCGTTCCATGACCCGACGGACCGATCCCATGCTCTACCGCATTTTCAATAACGGGCTGGAGAATCAGCCTTGGCACTTTGAAATCCATCAACGCCTCCGGTAAATCTATAGAGACATTGATTCGTTTGCCAAAACGCTCGGTAATGATGTAAAGATAGGCGTTTACATAGGTCATTTCCTCCGCCAGACGCACTTCCGGTTTCCGGTTCCGGTCCAGCGCCGCATCCAGCACGGTGGAAAGGGATTCAATCATTCTGGAAACCTTTGTATTTTCGCCCATACGCGCCTCCCAGTTGATAATTTGCCACCAGATGCGAAAGCTGGTGGCAGTTTTTATAGACAATTAAAAAAAAAAAAATTTCTAAAAATGGTAGTTTTTACTACCAACATATATTGTTCATGTTTTTCAAAAGGAGTTAATACCCCCAGATTTCTTTGCAATCGTTTGTTATTGTAATACTCGATATAATTATCGATCATAGTTACAAGAGATTCACGATTATTAAATTTTTTGCCGTAGTAACGTTCTCTCTTTATGATTCCCCAAAAGCCTTCCATTGGACCGTTATCAATACATTTAGCAACTCTGGACATACTTTGAGTCATTCCAGCAGCCTCTAATTTTGCATGAAAAGTGCGACTTGTGTATTGATAACCTCTATCAGAATGACACAATGGATGCGTGTTAGGATTACTTTCAATGGCTTTGTCAAAGGTATCAAACACTAAGGCGTTATTGTTTGAATCACTAATTACATAGGATACAATCCTTCTGTCATAAAGATCTAGAATGGCACTTAAATATACTTTTTGTTTTTCTTGGCCGATATAATATTTAAACTCTGTAACGTCAGTAAGCCATTTTTCATTTGGCGCATCGGCGTAGAATTCCCGATTCAATACATTTTCTGCTATGAACTGTGGATTTGAAGCCTGACGCGTACATCCGTTGTTCGAGTATTTAATTGTTGATTTAATATTCTTTTTCCTACAAATACGAAGTACTCGTTTATCATTCACTTTTATATCATGATAGCGTTCCAGGTCATCCCGTATTCTTCGGTAACCTTTATCCGGAGATTCTGCATATATTTTTTCTATCGTCTCTGCAATACGCTCATTTTCAGCTTCATTAGACGGAACTTCCCTATGTAACCACTTATAATAAGCGGCTCTGCTTACATTTCCTAATTTACAGAGAGCACGAATAGGATATCCGTATGTTTCATTTTCTTCTTTGATAGCCTGATAAATATGCTTGTGTCGTAACAGGCTTAGCCCCGCCTCCTTTCTATTTCGTCGAGTTTTTTTAAGAATGACGCCTCCATTTCAGCTTTTTGTCGCTTGGCTTTTTCCAATTTTAATTCAGCGCGAAGGCGTTCTATTTCAGTAAGCGTATCTTCCGGCTTGCGTCTGCCACGATTATCTTGCAATGCATCGATTCCGCCATTTTCATATTTAACGGTATAGTTTCGTGCTTGTTGATAGGAGACAAAAAATCTTTCAGCAGTTTCAGCGTAATTATGATCATGCGAGATACAATATGAAGCGATCTCTATTCGTTCTTCAAATGTGGTTTTTCTTCCTTTGGTCATGATGATGGTTCCTCCTGTTCCGGAAGCTTTCAACTTCTCATGACCATTATACTTCTTAATCCATTGCCTTAGTTGAGAATCGGAAAGAATTTTGTATTTTCTGCAGATTTCATCAAGAGAACCCTTACCTGAAAGATATTCCACAACTGCCTGTTCTTTTTCTGAACTTGTATAATGCTTATTACCAGTTTGGTAAAAAGCTGTTACTCCCATTGAGGCATATTTACTTATCCATCTTCTTAATGATGTAGGTGCAGTTCCATATCGCTCTGCAATTATCTGCATGGATCCATTTCCTTCCATTTCCTTCCAGGTATTCTTTCACTGCATTGATTTGCTGGTCTGGACTAGTTCCCGTACGTACCCCTTCTTCGTAGGGAACAACCGGAATTTCTCTGTCTTTCATTTTCGCAATGTATTTCTCGATATCCCGGGTGACCAGCTCGTCCGCATCCCGTCCCCCTTTGTAAATACCTTAATCCCGTTATAGATCGCCGGATTATGGCTGGCCGTAACAGCCATACCATAAGGAAGGTCATAGTATTTTACCGAAAACATAACCAACGGTGTCGGCGCCTCCCGGTCGATCACCATACAGCGGATACCGGCTCCGGCCATCACCTCCGCCGCCCAGCAGGTGGCTTCCCGTGAAAGAAACCGTCGGTCATAGCCAATCATAAATCCCCGTTCCGCACCATTTTCATCCTTCATCTTCTGTGCCAGAGCCGCCGTCAGAAGCTGAACATTCGCTCTTGTAAACCCATCTCCGATGATTGCACGCCAGCCACCGGTACCAAATTCAATCCCCATATATGACTACTCCCTTCCCATAGTAACAACGACTTCGTGAACCGTTCCGCTCTCCATCACAGGTATCCGTCCATCACAGACCTTTTCCGTCACAGACAACCGAAACCACGCCCTTTTCCACGCCTTCCGGATTATGTACCGTAATGTGGTATTCGGCGCCTCGCCAGCAGCGGGTCATTTCAAACTGTTTCCAATCGGACGGAATACACGGATCGATTTGAAGACCGTCAAACTGAGGCCGCACCCCGAGCAGATACCGGGTGGCTGCAAAAATAACTCCAGCCGCCGGAGCCGGTCATAAACGGATGCCGCGCCCGTCCGAACGCCGTATGGTCAGGTCCCATAATAAACTGACAGTAGGCATAGGGTTCGCTCTGCCGTATTTCTATTTTATCATTCTGCCGCGCCGGACAGAGGGCATTATAAAACTTCATCGCCCGTTCTCCGCGCCCCAGCATGGCCTCCGCACACCACGCCCATGGGTTTGGATGGGAAAAACAGACCCGTTCTCCTTCACCCCCGGATATACCCGGGTAATAAATCCGATCCCGTCATCCGGTTTTGTATACGAAGGCGCATTCAGCCGCAGTCCCCAGTCTGTGTAGAGATAGGTATCCACAGCATCCATGGCTTTTTCTTCCCTGTACTGCATCCGCAGCGCCGGAAAGTACCGCCCAGGCATTACTCTCCAGATGCACCTTGCCCTCCGTATCGACATGGGTGCCGATTTTCCGTCCGTCTGCGGTAATGCCCCGGAGATACCAGTCCCCGTCCCAAAGTTCACGACGGCAGGTGTCCGCCACACAGGCCCGCATCGCTTCATAATGTCCGGCATCCGCCTCCCGTCCCAGCGCCCGGGCTAATTCCACAAAATGTCCCAGCGCCCACACATGGAGGAAGGAAACCATCGCGCTTTCGCCCCCGCCCAGGTTCAGGCAATCGTTCCAGTCCGCCCGCAGGCCTTTGCATATGCCATGGCTGCCGATCTGTTCCGCAGAAAAATCCAAAATTTTTTCATATGTTCATAGACCGTGCCCTCGCCGCCATCGGCATAGCCTGCAACCGCATCGCAGAAATCCATTTCTCCGGTCTCACGGACATATTCGGCAACCGCCGTCACCAGCCACAGTGCGTCATCGGCACAGGCATCTTCCAGACCATGGACAATCCCCGCCTTATCCGGTGTCGGAATGACTGTCGGTGATTTATAGGCCGGCTTCTCCGGCTGCGGGCCAAACCAGGCCGGGTCGAAGAGATGCAGTCCATAACCATAGCTGGTAAGCCCCTGCATCAACTGAAGAATCCGCTCCTTACACTTTTCCGGATTGGAATGAGGGACCATCATGGCATCCTGCGCCGTATCCCGGTAACCGAGTCCGGTTCGTCCGCCGACTTCAATGAAGGATGCAAAACGGGAGAACATAATATTCACTTCGCTCTGATACAGATTCCAGATATTCAGCATCGTATTCATATCCGGGTTCGGTGTGGATACCTGAAGTCTGGAAAGCTTTTTATCCCAATACCCGGCCAGATCTTTAAACGCCGCATCAACCGCTGAAAAATCCCTGTATTTTTCCCGAATTCGCCGTCCATCTTCCCGGCCGCCCTCACCGAGCATCCAGACCAGCCGTATCGATTCGCCCGGATTTAAGCTTATCCTTTTTTTGCAGCGCCGCACAGTGATTATTTCCCTTTTCATAAGAGCCAAAGCACTTCCCCTGCTCTACCGCCAGCGGATTTGTCTCGGTACGGTAAGAGCCGATAAACCGGTCCCGCAGACAGTCAAAACCATCCGGAACAAAGGATGAAGCCATAAACTGATGGGTATGTTCATAAAATAATTCATAATCTATAATGCCATCGGCATAATCACTGCCCGCACAGTAAAGAGACATCTGAAAATTCTGGTTATCAATCGGTATCTGGTGATAAGAGAATTCCGCATAGGACCAGACACTTAAATTCCGCTTCCGTTCCGATCTGTTCTCCAGCTTAACATCCCAGAGCTCAACGGCCTCTCCCCTCGGAATAAAAAAGGGTCTGACCGGCCTGAATGTCATTCCGTTCACACTCGTATACCGAGTAGCTCAGACCATGGCGACAGCGATAGCCGCTTAAATCCCCACCGCAGGGCTGCCAGGATACGGACCAGAATTCCCCCGTATCCTCGTCCCTGAGATAAATATAATGTCCCGGCCGGTCCATCGGAACACCGTTTGGCCGAAAGCGGGTGATTCGATGATATTCGGGGCTTTTTATAGAAAAGGTAGCCCCCTGCAGTATGATTGATGACGGCACAGAGATCTTCCACACCCAGATAATTCGTCCAGGAGACCGGGACATCCACCCGGTCGATCACATATTCCCCGTTTTTCGTTATCAAAATAACCGTACTTCATGACATTCCACTCCTATCCGATAAATTTTGCGATATTTTTTTTCTTTTCATTTTTATGAAACCAGTAATAAAAACACCGCATTTTTAATGATACGGTGTTTTTACTGAAGGAGGTTAAATGAAATTCTGTTCCGTTTCAGGATGGAACAGATGAATCGCATCCGAACGGAACGTAAACTTTATCTCAGTTCCGTAATTAATGCCGCCCCGCAGCGCTTCCGGCAGGTCGAAGTCGGCACACGTAAAATAACATCCTGTCCATTACAGGTCACATGCAGATAATATTCGCTTCCCATCATTTCAGAAACTTCCACACTGCCGCTCAATACATTCTCACTGTCGGCTGTGGCAAAACGTATATGTTCCGGACGGATACCCAAAATGACCGTGCCTGTTTCCGCTGCATTTTCAGCCAGGGCTTTCTGCGTTTTTTCTGACAGGGTAATGACCGTGCCGAAAACCTCTGCATAATACGCATTTTCAGATGCTTTTACCAGTTTTGCCTGGAAGAAGTTCATCTGCGGCGTTCCGATAAATCCAGCAACAAAAACATTTTCCGGATGTTCAAACACCTGCTGCGGTGTTCCGATCTGCTGGATAAAACCATCTTTCATAATAACAATACGGTCTCCCCAGCGTCATCCCTCCGTCTGGTAATGCGTGACATACATAAAGGTGGTATCAATCCGCTGGCGCAATTTGATAATCTCCGCCCGCATCTGGTTTCTCAGTTTCGCATCCAGATTTGACAACGGCTCATCCATGAGCAGAACCTTCGGTTCACGGACCATCGCCCGTCCAATTGCCACACGCTGACGCTGACCGCCGGACAGTTCCTTTGGCTTGCGTTTCAGATATTCCGTAATTCCGAGTATTTCGGCAACTTCCTGTACCCGCTGTGCAATCTCCGCCTTCGGCACCTTTCTCAGCTTCAGCGGAAATTCCATATTCTCACGAACCGTCATATGAGGGTACAGAGCATAGCTCTGGAATACCATGGCGATATCCCGGTCTTTTTGGCTCCACATTATTCATCAGCTTGCCGTCAATGTACAGTTCCCCTCGGAGATTTCTTCCAATCCGGCAACCATCCGAAGCGTCGTCGATTTCCCGCAGCCGGAAGGGCCCACCAGCACGATAAATTCTTTATCCGCCACATCCAGGGAGAAACTCTGGACTGCCGTTACTGTGTTATTGTAGATTTTTTCACATTGTTCAAAGTTACAGTTGACATAATTTTTCGCCGTAGTCTCCGCGCCTCCGCTCCGAAAACCTCCCCCGCCGGGAGAGCTCTGCTCCCGGGAGTTTACGGCAGGTCTCCACACTGCCGCACCGCCGGCCGGCGGATTCTCCTCCTTTTGTCGGTGCCCGCCTCTATAAAAATGGAGTAGCGGCAGGGCCCTGGATTCGATATTTCTGTTACTTCTATTTTAACATTCCGAATTCTCCTTTTCAACGGACCGGAGGCGCCGTAGTTTGCACCTTTTTGTATTTAAAAGGCGAGTTAAAAAAACAGGGGAATAAGACCGCATTTTCTCATCAAAAAAGGATACACCTCAATGAAAGTGTATCCTCCTTCAGACGATATAAATGAATTTTACTTCTTTTTCCCCGGCTTTTTTTTTCACCGTTTTTTTTCGAACCGCATATCCAAAACCTCCGATATGCTTTCCGATTCCGTAATACTGTCCATGGGAATAAACCAGCGGCTCCGCCTTTTCCAGATGAAAGGTTCCCTTTCCATCCATATAGGTTTCATCCACATAGACTGCGGTCACCTTTGCCATAAACATATCATGGCTTCCCAGTTCAACCACCTGGGTCACCTGACATTCAATGGACACCGGGCTTTCTTCCACCATCGGTGCATATTTAAGCGCCCCATGGACCGGTGTCAGTTGCATTTCTTTAAATTTATCCATATCCCGTCCGGAACGCACGCCGCAGAAATCCGTTGCCCGGGCCAGTTTCTCAGTCGTCAGATTAATGACATATTCTCCGGTCTCCCGAATCATATGATGGGAGTGGCGTTCTTTTCGTATGGACACATAGACCATCGGCGGGTCCGAACAGATCGTCCCTGTCCAGGCCGCCGTCATTAAATTCAGATTGCCCTCTTTATCCCCCGCAGCTCACAAGCACTGCCGGAAGGGGATAGACCATATTCCCCGGTTTCCACTTCTGTTTTGCCATAACCTACCTCTACTCCTGCAGTGTACCGAGCATTTTCGGAATAAACTGTTTTTCCGGGATACCATATTTTCAACAAAGACACTATCTCCGTCCTTTGTGACCTTCGCGCCGAAGCACCGGGATGCCGCGTCCAGAGCCTCACTGTCGGAACAGAGAACCATAGTGGACTCATCCAGAATATTGGTTAACATAAAGAAAATCATATTCAGGCCGTGCTCTGCCTTCGCCTTCGGAAGCATATTGGAGAGACGGGCATGAATTTTTTTCAGTTCCCGGGCATCCAGCGATGTGATCTGGCCTACGCCAAACAAAATATCTCCCGCTGAGAATTTCTTGAAATCCTGATAGAAGATGTCTGCGTCGGACTTGCTCTTTAAATCGCTGCCCGCTTCAAACATCTGCATCGCATACTCTTCCACCTGAATACCTGCGATTTTCGCAAGGGCTTCCGCAGCCATTTTATCCAGCGGTGTGCATGTTGGTGAACGGTACATCAGTGTGTCTGATAAAATTGCTGAACACATCAGACCGGCCATATCCGGTGTGATTTCCACTTTATTCTCTTTATACAGCGAATAGACAATCGTTGCCGTACAGCCGACAGGCTGGCACCGAAATAGACCGGCTTCATACTCTGAACAAATCCCAGTTTGTGGTGATCCACAATTTCTGTAATTTCACAGTCCCCGATACCGTCGACGGCCTGCCCCGCTTCATTATGGTCAACCAACGCCACCTGTTTTTATGAAAATCAATCAGGTTGTGGCGGGTAAACATGCCTGTTACCTTTCCCTGATGATCCACGATTGGGAAAGCTCTGTGGCGGTTTTTCGCCATAATTTCCTTGACATCTTCAATAAAATCTTCATTTTTGAAAGATTTCAGATGATCCTTCACCATAAAATGACCGATAGCCATACTCTGATTAATCAGACGGGCGGCAATAAATGTCGTAAGGCGTCCGAATAATCGTACAGTGATGCTCTCTGGCCAGTTCAAGAATCGTATCACTCGGCTGGGTATTCATACTGATAATCAGACATCCGGCATTCATCTCGATGGCGCAGAGCTGGGATTCGTAACGGTCACCCATCATGACCATATCGCCGTCTTCAATATATTCTTCCATCAAATCCGGATTTGCCGCAGCAATTAAAATCTTTCCTTTTTTCAACAACACCCTCCGGATCACCAACGAGCATTTCGCCGTCCAGCGTCGCGCAGATATTTTTGTACGGTGTTTTATTCTCCGATAACACCCGGCTGTCATAAACGCCCATGTAGGTTTTGGCAATATCCCCTTTGGTAATCAGGCCAACC
>VOFD01000081.1_pt1 | contig 12001 bp, 16 predicted proteins | sample 5384101 | NCBI WGS metagenome assembly VOFD01 (sample SAMN12384723, study PRJNA508395) | human gut metagenome | isolation source: healthy gut C | host: Homo sapiens
GGAGGGCGGCATGGCCAACATTGCCACCGGCGAGTTTGCCGCCGCCTGCTCCAACGCGGGTGCGCTGGGCATCGTGGTTGCGGGCGGAATGAACGCCGAACACCCTGCGCCAGCAGATCCGCAGATGTAAGGCACTGACGAAGGAGATCGCCTTTGGGCGCGCATGGTAGCCATCAACGCCTTGGTGGCAACGCAGGATTATGCGGCCGCGATCCGCACCGCTGTGGAAGCGGGCGTGGACGCGGTGGTGTCCGGCGCGGGCCTGCCGTTGGAGCTGCCCGGCATCGTGGGCACAACGGATGTTGCCATCGCGCCCATCGTTTCCAGCGGAAGAGCCTGCAAAATCATCCTGCGCCGCTGGGCCAAGAGTTTGGCCGCACCGCTGATTTTGTGGTGATCCCGAAGGCTGCAAGGCAGGCGCATCCCCCGTGTTTGTGGCAGGCGGCGTGTATACCGGTGCCGATATGGCCCACTTTACCGCAATGGGCGCTGCAGGCGTACAGCTTGCCACCCGCTTTATCACCACCTACGAGTGCGACGCATCCCAGGGCTACAAGGACGTTCTGCTGAACGCCCGGCCCGAGGACGGATCATCCACAGCCCGGTGGGAATGCCGGGCCGTGACTGAACACCCGCTGGTGCAGGTGGCAGGGACCCGCTTCCTCCCCGGCACTGTGCCCGCTGCCCGTGCACTGAATCACCCACGCGCTCATCGAAGCCGTAAAAGGGCAATGTGGAGGAGGGCCTGTTCTTCTGGAGCCAAGAAGGGACCCGCACGGTACAGGAGCTTGGATGAACCTGACCGAATGGAGGCAAAATCAATGAAGCTTGCCGTTTTATATGCCGGTCAGGGGGAAGCACCCTGGCATGGGCAAAAAAATTTCTCTCCCGCGTTCCGGGCGGCATTTGACAGTGCAGAGCTGGACTTCGATCTGCACCGCGTCTGCTTTGAGGACCCGGACGGCCTTTTGAATCAGACCATACACCCAGCCCTGCATGGTGGCCTTTGCCTGCGGCGTGACCGCAGTGCTGGCACAACAGGGGGTGTAAAGCCCGCTTATGTGGCCGGGCTTTCGCTGGGCGAATACTCCGCGCTGGAAGCTGCCGGGGTGTTCACCGCAAAGCAGGCCATCGAGCTGGCCGCTTACCGCGGCAAAGCCATGGCTGAAGCTGCAAAGGGCATTGACTGCGGCATGACCGCCGTGCTGAACCTTGACCGGCAGGCACTTGCAGCCTGCTGTGAGCAGGCTGCACAGCTCGGCTGCGTGCAGATCTGCAACTACAACTGCCCCGGGCAGCTGGTCATCAGCGGCGAGAAGGCCGCCGTGGACAAAGCCGCCGCACTGGCCAAAGAAGCCGGTGCCCGCCGCTGCATCCCGCTCAAGGTGAGCGGCCCGTTCCACCCGCCTCATGGCCCCGCCGGGGATGCCCTGGCAAAGCGTTTTGCCTCTGAGTCCTTTGGCGAGATGCAGGTGCCGGTGGAGACCCCGGAGCAGCTGAGCGCCGCACTGACAGCATGGAAGGAAGAGCTATGAGCGAAGAAACGATCATCCGCACCGCCGTTGTTACTGGCGGAAGCCGGGGCATTGGCCGGGCTGTGTGCATCCAGCTGGCAAAGCAGGGCTGCAATGTCGTGGTGAATTACTGCCACGGCGAAGCTGCAGCTGCCGAGACGGTGGCTCTGTGCAAGGCCGAAAACGCAAATGCCGTGGCTGTGCAGGCCGATGTTTCCACTGCCGAGGGCTGCAAAGCGCTCTTTGAACAGGCGGTGAACGCCTTTGGCCGGGTGGATATCCTTGTGAACAACGCGGGCATTACCCGCGATAATCTGATCCTGCGCATGAGCGAAGAGGACTTGCCAGCGCTGGGGCCGCATCGTGAACCTTTCCAGTGTGGTGGCCCTGCGGGGCAACGCCGGCCAGACCAACTACGCCGCCAGCAAGGCGGGCCTGATCGGCCTGACCAAAAGCCTTGCCCGCGAGCTGGCAAGCCGCAATGTGACCGTGAATGCGGTCGCGCCGGGCTTTATCGAGACCGACATGACCGCCGCCCTGCCGGAAGCCGTCCGCACCGGAATGCTGCACAGCATCCCGGCGGGCCGGGCCGGAAAGCCGGAGGACGTGGCAAACGCCGCGGCATTTTTTGCCGCAGAACAAAGCAGCTATCTCACCGGGCAGGTGCTCTGTGCAGACGGCGGCATGGCAATGTAAAAGGAGAAAACTCTCATGGAAAAACGCAGAGTCGTGATCACCGGCCTTGGCACCGTGAACCCGCTGGGCAACAACACCGCCGACAGCTGGGCCGCTGCCAAAGCAGGCAAATGCGGCATCGGCCCCATTACCCAGTTCGATACCACCGATTTTAAATGTAAGCTGGCAGGCGAGGTGAAGGGCTTTGACCCGGAAGCTGTCGTGGACAAAAAGGAAGCGCGCAAGATGGCCCGCTTTACCGTTCTGGCCCTTGCTGCCGCCGCTGAAGCGGTTGCAGACAGCGGTCTGGACACCGAAGCGGAAGCCAAACAGATCGGCGTCATCCTTTCCAGCGGCATCGGCGGGCTGCCCACTATCGAGGAGCAGCACACCCGCGGCGAGGAAAAAGGCATGGAGAAGGTCAGTCCCTACTTTGTGCCCATGTCCATTGCCAACATGGCGGCGGCCCAGGTGGCCATCCGCTTCGGCCTGAAGGGCATGTGTACCTGCCCGGTCACGGCCTGCGCCGGCGGCACCAACGCCGTGGGCGATGCCTTCCACCGCATCCGCGACGGCTACGAGACCGCCATGGTCTGCGGCGGTGCAGAGAGCTGCATCAGCCCGCTGGGCATCGGCGGCTTTACCAGCATGAAGGCCCTTTCCACCGCGACCGATCCGGATGCAGCCAGCCTGCCCTTTGACGCACGGCGCGGCGGCTTCGTGATGGGCGAAGGCAGCGGTGTGCTGGTGCTGGAAGAGCTGGAACATGCCCGAGCCCGCGGTGCGCACATCTACGCCGAGGTGGTGGGCTACGGTGCCAACTGCGATGCCTACCACTTCACCGCCCCCGCCCCCGGCGGCGCAGGTGCCATCGACTGCATGGCGCTGACGCTGGCGGATGCAGGCATCGCACCGGAGCAGGTGGATCACATCAACGCCCACGGCACCGGCACCCACATGAACGATGCCTGCGAGACCGCCGCCATCCATGCGGTGTTCGGCGAACACGCAAAGCAGCTGACTGTGGTGAGCACCAAGAGCATGACCGGCCATCTGCTGGGCGGTGCGGGCGGCATTGAAGCCGTATTTACAGCGCTGGCCCTGCATGACCAGTTTGCGCCGCCCACCATCCACTATGAGCAGCCCGATCCCGAATGTGATCTGGACTATGTGCCGAACACTGGCCGTGCGCAGGCCATGACCTACGCACTGAGCAACAGTCTGGGCTTTGGCGGGCACAACGCCTGCATCGCCCTGCGCAGATGGGAGGGCTGACCCATGGCAGAACCCCGCACCGTGCGTGCAGACGCAAACGCCCTGAACAGTGAGGAGATCGCGGCGCTTCTGCCGCACCGCTATCCCTTTGCCCTTGTGGACCGCATTCTGGACTACGAGCCGGGCCAGTGGGCCATCGGCCGCAAGTGCGTGAGCCGCAATGAAGAATTTTTCTGCGGGCACTTCCCCGGCCAGCCGGTGATGCCGGGAGTGCTCATTCTGGAAGCGCTGGCCCAGACCGGTGCCGTTGCGGCGCTCAGCCTGCCCGAGAACAAGGGCAAACTGGCCCTCTTCGGCGGCATCAAGAATGCCCGCTTCCGCAAGCAGGTCACCCCCGGCGATGTGCTCACCCTGCACTGTGAACTGGTAGAGCAGCACGGCCCGGTGGGCGTGGGCAAAGCCTCGGCGTGGGTGGACGGCAAGTGCGCCGCCACCGCCGAGCTGACCTTTGTGCTGACCGACCCCAACGCCTAAAAACACCCCTGTGAGTTTAAAAAAGCTCACAGGGGTGTTTTCCGTTATTTTACCATTGAGAAGCCGCTTCGCTCTCTCAGCCAAGCGCCACATCCAGAACCATCAGTGGTGCCCCACCAGATAGGCCACCCGGTCGATCTGCGCCGCCGTCATGCCGGTATCCGCCAGAAATTCCCGCACCAGCGGAGCACTCTCCTGCTCCTGATACTTTCCATTGGTGTTACTGCAATGGTAGGATCGCATATTTACTGATTTCTGTATCTGTTCAGGACAGCATCCGGGATATGGCAGTAACTGCAGTCTTCAGGGTGCCGTTCCAGATGGTGCTGATGCTCCTCAGCGCTCCGGAATGAACTTTCTGAACACGTTCGCCGGGCTCTTTTCCAATTTCGGGAATCTGACCTGGCAGATGGTGGTGATGTGGGGCATCGGCGCCCTGCTCATCTACCTTGCCATCGCAAAAAAAATGGAGCCGAGCCTGCTTCTCCCCATGGGCTTCGGTGCCATCCTCGTCAACCTGCCCCTGTCGGGCGCCATCACACAGGGCGACACCGTCGGCCCCATTTCGGCCCTGTTTGAGGCAGGCATGTCCAACGAGCTGTTTCCCCTGCTGCTCTTCATCGGCATCGGCGCGATGATCGACTTCGGCCCGCTGCTGGAAAAGCCGTGGCTGATGCTCTTTGGTGCAGCGGCACAGTTCGGCATCTTTTTCACGCTGTTCCTCGCGGGCTTCTTCTTTGATTTGAAGGACGCCGCTTCCATCGCCGTCATCGGTGCGGCAGACGGCCCCACGGCCATCTTTGTGGCCAACACCCTCAACTCCCAGTACCTCGGTGCCATCATGGTGGCGGCCTACAGCTACATGGCGCTGGTCCCCATCGTGCAGCCGCCGGTCATCAAGCTGCTGACCACCCAGAAGGAGCGCCGCATCCGGATGCCCTACCAGAAGGGCAGCGTCAGCCAGCTGACCAAGATCCTGTTCCCCATCGTTGTGACCATCATCGCGGGCATGGTAGCTCCGGCCAGTGTGGCGCTGGTGGGCTTCCTGATGTTCGGCAACCTGCTGCGGGAGTGCGGCGTGCTGAACGCCCTGAGTGAAACGGCGCAGAATGTGCTGGCGAACCTCATCACCATCGTGCTGGGCCTGACCGTGGCCGGGCAGATGACCGCAGACAAGTTCGTCCGGCCCGACACCCTGCTGATCCTCGCACTGGGTCTGGTGGCCTTTGTCTTCGATACCGCAGGCGGTGTGCTGTTTGCAAAGCTTCTGAACCTCTTCCTGCCGGAGGGCAAAAAGCTGAACCCGATGATCGGCGCTGCCGGCATCTCGGCCTTCCCCATGAGCGGCCGCGTCGTCAACAAGATGGGCCTGGAAGAGGACAACCATTCACATCGGTTTTCATCATGTTTGCGCCGCGCTTGCCGAAGGTCTCACGCTCTTCACGATTCATTGCACGCTCCAGCGCACCGTCGTTCCAGAACGGATCAAAGAAATCATCGAACAGATTTTCATGGAAAACAGCAGGCATAAACATAAAACAACCCTCCAATCCCGGCGTTCGGGTCGGGCATAAAATCAAAATCGTGCATCAGGAGCGGAGTCTTCCCGGGAGCCTTGCGGTTCCCTCATGCCCCTTTCTCCTGAGCACGCCACTGTTATAGCACCGTTTATTAGCAGTGTCAATAGTAGAGTGCTAAAATTCATAAAAAGAATAATACTTTTATAATATTTCATGCAATTCTCGGCAAAATCGTTTGCACTGGATTCAATTTTTTCTTCTCCAATCGTAGTCTTTCGCTGTGACAGAACGGATGCAAGCCGTTTCTTCAGAACCAGGCGATCCATTGCCCGCGTAAACAATGCAGTTATCAAAAAGTCTCTCTCCTTGCAGCGTCTTGCGTTCTGCCGGTCCACCCGCTATAATAATGTGGAAACCGAGATGAAAAGAGCGTGATATTGTGGAAGAGACCGAGATCAGTCATTTTCTCCACATTCTGGTCCGAATGGGCGAAGCTTTACAAAACAGCGGCGCAGAAGTATTCCGCGTTGAGGACACTTTGAACCGGATCGCAATCGCCTATGGGGCAGAAGATGTGAATGTATTCGTGATCACATCCAGCATCGTGGTCACGCTTACCATGCCCTCGCTGCCGCCGCAGACCGAGACCCGCCGCCTGCGTCACGCTGCCAGCAATGACCTGCTGACATTGGAAAAGCTCAATGCGCTCAGCCGCTGTATCTGCACAGCGCCTCCTTCCATAGAAGAGTTTCAGCGCCAGCTGAATGCCATTCTGGCACAGCATCCGGACCCAAGACTGCATCTTGCCGGCAGTGTGTTGGCTGCTTCCAGTTTTGCCATCTTCTTTGGTGGAAATCTCTGGGACGGCCTGCTGGCCGGCGGCATTGCCGTTCTGATTTGCTGGATGGAGCGCTATCTCTCGCCTTTTTTGTATGAATGGCGTAGAATTTCAGTTTATAGCATCATTTCTCAGCGGTGTCTCCACTCTGCTGCTCTGCCGCTTTGGGATGCAGTTTCATGCCGATAAAGTTCTGATTGGTATCATCATGCTGCTGATTCCCGGCATCATGCTGACAAATTCCATCCGGGACATCTTACTTGGGGACATTATTTCCGGCTCTCTTCGGCTGGTGGAAGCCATTCTGATGGCCGCCACCCTTGCACTCGGCATGATGGCCGCCATCTGGTTGATGGGAGGAATTTCCGCATGATACAGGTTTTTTCGCAGTTGCTCAGTGCTGCCCTTGGTTCGGTCGGTTTCGGACTGATCTTCAATCTGAACCGGCGCTACTTACCCGCCGCCGGTGTAGGCGGACTTCTGGCATGGCTGGCTTATCTTCTTGCCGCCAACACCCTGCACAGCGTCTTTCTTGCAAATCTGTTGGCCGGTTTTTGTGCCGCCCTCTATGCCGAGATCCTTGCCCGGTGCTGCAATGCGCCCTCTACGCCGTTTTTCATCACCGCGGCCATTCCCCTCATCCCCGGAAGCACCCTCTACTACTGCATGAACGCAGTCGTCTCCAATGATTTGTCTGCTGCAGAGCATTTCGGCGAGCAGACCTTTCTGGCCGCCCTTGGAATTGCCGGCGGTATGGCAATCGCATGGTGTCTGGCCGATCTAAGCCGGAAGCTGCACGCACTTGCAATCCGTTCTTCGGGAAAGTAGCGATCTTCCACATTGAAGAATGCCCCTGATGATCGGGTCGTTTGAGCTGTTGCTCTGAAATACGAAAAAAGGCCGTCCGGCATCGCAGCAGGGCTGCCTTTACAACTACAAGGATGTGTCTCTATGAAACTACTCAAACAATTCATTCAGCAGGAAACGGTCCTCACCGCAGCCGCTGTGCTGGCCGTTGTCTCCGCCTTCTTTGTTCTGCCGGATGCGCAGTATCTCGGCTACATCGACCTGCGCACGCTGGCGATTTTGTTTTCCCTGATGACGGTCATGGCCGGGCTGCGGCGGCAGGGCTTTTTTGATGGACTGGGCCGGGCATTGCTGTCCCGTACCCACAGCACCTTTCAGCTGACGCTGGTACTGGTCGGGCTGTGCTTTTTCGGAAGCATGTTCATCACCAACGATGTTTCCCTGCTGACCTTCGTCCCCTTTACGTTCGTGGTCCTGAGCCGTCTGGGAGCGGATGTCCGCCGCTCCCTTCTGATCCCAGTGGTCTGTATGCAGACCATTGCGGCAAACCTTGGCAGTATGCTGACCCCCATCGGCAACCCGCAGAACCTCTATCTTTACGGAAAAAGCGGCATGAGCATCGGGGGATTTGTTCTTCTTATGCTGCCCTACACCCTGGTCTCTCTGCTCCTGCTGCTGGCTTGGGCAGCGCTGGTCTGCCGGAAAAACTCTGCCGCCCTCTCCGTGGACGAGCTTGTTTCTTCTTCTGCATCTCAGGGAGATCAGAAGATCATCCTGCTGTATCTGGTTCTGTTTGCCGTCTGCCTGCTGTCCGTGATCCGGGTGCTGCCCTATGGCATTGCCTTTGCCGCTGTACTCGTCTGCGTTCTTTTTGCAGACCCGCACACCTTGCGGGCGGTGGACTATTCCCTGCTTCTGACCTTTGTGGCTTTTTTCATCTTCATTGGCAATCTGGGCCGCATTCCCGCTTTTTCCGGCTGGCTGCAGGAGTTTCTGACCGGCCGGGAAGTTCTGGTGGCGGTTCTTGCTTCGCAGGTCACAAGTAATGTTCCCGCCGCCCTGCTGCTGTCCGGGTTCACGGCAGAGACACAAGCCCTCATCATCGGCACCAATCTGGGAGGTCTTGGCACTTTGATCGCATCCATGGCCAGTCTTATTTCCTACCGACAGATTGCACGGGAGCTGCCACAGGGGAAGAAGCAGTATTTTGGGCTCAGAATGCCGGTGCCCACCGGCACCTCCAGCAACTTGCCGGAAAAATGCTCCGGGATGCCGGACAGTGCCTTTTCCAGATAGGCATCGTTTTCTGCCTTGTTCATGTCCCACACCAGACGGCACACCGCTTTCCCGCTCAGGGTGGAGCAGGTGATCATACCATCATAAAAATTGTTGCCGCCTGTCAGCCGATAGGCACCGCGGATTGCTTCTTTTCGTTCCATGCTCCGTCCTCCTTACACTATTTCACCGCTTTTGCGCCGTAACGCACAGCCAGCCCTTTTTATTTTTGTGGCTTTGGATCTGACAAAATCCTGCTTTTTCCAGATATTCTTTCAGTGCAGTATCCGTAGATGGTCATCCCATTGATAATCTGTGTCCATTTGTCGTCTTTTGTCGTTTCGCCGTTTGCTTCATTGCAGATGAAAAAGATCCCGCCGGGCTTCAGCACCCGATAGACCTCTCTGAAATTCTGTGCAAGCTCCGGCCAGAAGTAGACCGTTTCAAAGGCAGTCGCCACATCGAACTGCTCCGCTTCAAACGGCAGCTCTGTCACGCTTGCCTGTTGCACGTTGCACCGTCCTGCCGCAATGGCTCTTGCATTGACTTTTCGCGCTTTTTCCACGCTGACGGCTGAGTAGTCAATGCCCTGCACCCTGCCTTTGGGACACAGTTTCAACAGCGTTTTAATGTTCGCTCCGCCGCCGCAGCCGCAGTCCAGTACCATGGCATCCGGGGCAGGCTGCAAAAATTGAAGTCCCCACGCTGCCATTGCGCTGTGTCCGAAGTTCATCATGGCAACCATGATCTTCCCGCCAAGTCCTACGGGCTTTCGGGTGTTTTCAAAAGGACATAACGCCACCCTCTTTCTATTTACCGTTCACAATGCAATGCTTTTTGACCAGATGCACCCACTGCTCCGGGTGACAGGCCAGCAATTCCTCGTGCCGAAAGTTAAATAAAGCTAACCTTCTGTTCTATAAAAAGCCGCTTCTCAGCGGTCCTTCTGCCAAAATAATACGCCCTGCCGTCTCCTCTGTCAAGAATTTCAGGCATTTTCGGGTATTCCGAAAGAGATTTCGCTCTCGACCCCCAACCATCACCCCAGTGCCACATCCAGCACCATCATCACGCTGAATCCCACCGCGAAAAACACCGTGCCGACGTTGGAGTGCTGCCCCTGCGACATTTCCGGGATCAGTTCCTCCACCACAACATACAGCATGGCTCCGGCAGCAAAGCTGAGCAGATAGGGCAAAGCAGGCACCACGATGCCTGCCGCCAGAATCGTCAGCACTGCCCCGATGGGCTCTACGATGCCGGACAGCACGCCGCCCCAGAACGCCCGGCCTTTTTTCATTCCCTCCGCCCGCAAGGGCATGGAGATGATGGCCCCCTCCGGAAAGTTCTGAATGGCAATGCCAAGGGAAAGTGCCAGCGCCCCGGCGGCAGTGATCTGAGCAGTTCCGGCAAGGTATCCGGCATAGACTACGCCCACTGCCATACCCTCCGGGATGTTGTGCAGCGTCACCGCCAGAACCATCATGGTGGTGCGCTGGAGCTGGCTTTTTGGCCCTTCGGCCTGCAAACTGTTCTGGTGCAGATGCGGGATGAGATGGTCCAGCAGCAGCAAAAACAGGATACCCAGCCAGAAACCCACCGCCGCCGGGAAAAACGCCAGCCTGCCCAGATCTGCGGCCTGCTCCATAGCCGGAATCAGCAAACTCCACACCGATGCCGCCACCATCACTCCGGCGGCAAAGCCGGTCAACGCCCGCTGGATGCCGTCGCTCAAAGACTTTTTTAAAAAGAACACACAGCCTGCCCCAAGGCTTGTACCTAGAAAGGGGATTAGTATCCCCCAGAACGCGTCTTGTATCATGTAATACCTCCTTATGGTTATTCATGACTAACCTTTGCAAAAAGTATACTGCGCTCCGGCAAAAAGGTCAAGGGCTTTGCGGTATAGAGGATGCAGATCTTTCCTGCATCGAAAAATTCACCTCTGCAAACTTGCCGGTTTCTACTTGACAACGCCCGATGGAGTGCTATTTTTACTTCGCGAATTTGTTTTGCCTAACCATCTGAGGGGTTTTTCCCCTGCATTTTTTTGCTCCAATTGTTAGGCAAACTAACTGTTTTTTCAAAACTGAAACAGAGGTGTGTTATCATGAGATTGAAAAAAGTATTTGCAGGTGCACTTGCGGCCGCTATGCTGGTATGCGCTGTGGCAGTCCCGGCCTTCGCTGCGGAAGAGGTGGAGCAGGAAAACAGCCTAACCTCCAGCTATGTCCAGATGAACATTCCCTACGCCGACTTCTACAAGGCTGCCGGCGTGGACAACGCATCTGAGATCGACGCTGTGACCAGTGCCACCAAGAACAAGACCCGTGCAGGCAACCTTGTCGCCGGTTCCTACCACGTCAACGCGGACGGCTCCGACATCACCGGCGTTTCCTTCCCGGTCAAGGTGCTGACCCCGTGGGCGCTGAAGAATGCAAAGCAGGTCACCGATGCCGACAGCTACGACATTACCGTTACCCTGAAGGACAAGGAATCCACCACCACCTACACCGGCGCAGATGCCTTGTTTGAGAACGAGAGCTACGCTTACTACAAGCTTAGCGAGACCCCTGCCTACTACATCACCGCATCGTATAACCTGCTGAGCGGCAAGTGGGAGTTTGGCAAGGTCCACGCCACCGAGACCACCGTAGAGGGCACCACTGTGGAGCTGAATACCAACGGTCATGTATTGTGCCGCAATTAACACAAGCGCCTTTACTTTATCCGGATGGTCTATTGCATAATTAAGTGCCAAAACAGCACCCAGAGAGAGCCCGCACAAGACGATTTCGTCATTTTCCTTGTTGCACTCTTCTGAGAATGCAGTATACAGCTCCCCTATAGGTGGCCGCTTTTCCTTCCAGCATCTCTGCCAAGCTCAAGCTGGCGCTTCTGTCCGAAACCGTCGTTTCTTTTATTACTCTATCCCAACTGTCTGGCTTTTGTCCTAATCCATGCAAGTATAAATACTTCATCTGTTTTTCACCATCATCGCTTTTTTCCTTCATACGTCCCGCTTCTCTTTCAGCGCCTCAAAGTGATACCGGGGCTTACCTTTGCTCTTTTGCCGTACTCGATGGCCTCTTTGGGGCAGTAGCAGATGCACGCCATGCAGTGGGTGCAGTTTTTGCCCCAGACCGGCTTTCCGTTTTTCAGATGGATGTTGTTCAGAGGACACAGCTCCACGCACCTGCCGCAGCCGATGCAGGCATCCGTTGCCCGGAAGGCATCCGCCTTTACAAAAAAGCGATAGAACACCGGGTTTACCGGGACGCTCATAAGGCGGTCGTAGAGGGTCTCTCTCGGCGGAGGAAACTCCTGCCCGGCTTTGAGCTGCGCCAGCACCTTCTGAAGCGCAGGCTCTGCCTGCTCCACGATGCTCCGGGCCTGCTCCTTTTGGGGCGCATTGAACATGGCAATATAGTTTTCCGGCATGATGATCTGGGCTGTGCCCATGTACCGCAGCTGCTTTTGCGCCGCAAGCTGCCGGTTATAGCCTGCCGCATTGCCAATTTCGCTGCCGCAGTCCATCACAAACCAGATACGCTCTGCCCCGGTCAGCGCGGTCTTGCCCAGCCACTCCGACACCACCCGGGGGATGCGCCATGCGTAGGTAG
>VOFD01000113.1_pt1 | contig 12001 bp, 8 predicted proteins | sample 5384101 | NCBI WGS metagenome assembly VOFD01 (sample SAMN12384723, study PRJNA508395) | human gut metagenome | isolation source: healthy gut C | host: Homo sapiens
ATTGTCCTCCTTGATCGGTGTCTCCCCTTCCCGGATATGCCCGTACTCTTCACCGGATCCGATCAGAAGCACCCGCGGTTTGTAAAAAAGCTCACGCACCGCATCCATCAGGTTCACACTTCCCTTGACATTGATGTCAATCGTAAGCCCCGGATTCTTCCATGCCACACTCACGGAACTCTGTGCCGCCAGATGAAAAATGTAATCCGGACGCACCTCGTACAGCAGCGCAACAATCTCATCCTTATTCAAAATATTCAGGTCGTGGATTGCCACCCCGGGTATCTCCAGCTGTTCATGCGTCAGTTTTGTCGCATGGACTTCCATTCCATGATTATTCTTTAACTCACGTGCCAGATAACTTCCTACGAAGCCTGCCGCACCTACAATCAATGCTTTGCTCATATTGTCATTCCCTTTTATTTATAAATGATAACTTTCTACCATATTTGCAAATTCCTGTGAATTTGCAAACCCCCAGAATACCTGTGTCCTGTCCATCATACCAGAGTTCAGTGCATTTGTCCAATCGCTTATTCCCGCATCATCTCCCTCTCTGTCAAAGCATCCGCGGTACAGCATTTTTACATATTCGGTATTCGACAAATTCTTGTTACTGCACTCTGTGGAAAAGACAAATCCATAGGCAATCTCCTGCATGGACTGCGTATGATGGTTGATTGCTTCACACCAGTGATTCAAACCGTCTGTATCATAATTCCTGCTTAAAAACTGTGTATAATTTCTGGCAACGAAACATGTAACGTTATAGTTCTGGTCGCGCTCTTCCGTCAATGAGACATCGCCCTTCTGGATCTCATACGTATTGCACAGCTGCTGGAATTCCTCTGAATTGATAAACTGGCGGAACACATAAAGTCTGGAGGCTCCGTTTTCCAATGTCTTGACCCAGCCCGCTTTTCCATCCGTATCCGATGCACGTCCCATCAGGCTCAGATACAGATGCTCCACCTAATCTGCATTGTTATAATTATGATTCTGAAACTCCTCGCTGAACAAAAATCCGTATGCCACTTCCGCACCCGTTCTGCCGTTTGTCAGCTCCTGCGCCCAATAATCCAGTTCGCTCTGTTCTGCCGATCTGCCGAGTGCATTTTCATATAAAAGTGATGCAAACCGCTGCTTGCCGGTCAGCGTCGTTCCCGTGTTGCCGCTGTTTCCGTTGTCCGTGCCTGTGTTTCCGCCATTGTTACTGTCATTCGATCCGCTGCCTCCGCCTGTATTTCCGCCATTGTTACCGTCATTCGATCCGCTGCCTCCGCTGTTTCCATTGTCTCCGCCGTTGTTTTCCGGTGTTTTACGGTTACGCTGCAGGTCAGCTTCTGATTGTCATAAGACGCACTCAGCGTTGCATTCGTCCAGCTCTCACTGGAAAGTTCATACGCCACAAGACGGTAAATCACATTTGCAACGCTCTCCGGCAGATCACTGTTCACCGGAAGCGTAAAGCTGGTCTCCCCTGCCGCAATCTTCTGACGGATCTTCTCGGCAAACGGATCCGACCACTGATGGATCTCCCCGGTCTTAATAAAATAATTTTCTTCCAGAGAGTTGCACTCATATCCGGCTACCGGCTGTGTGTGGTCGCTGTGTACCAGCTTCATGATATCGTCATTCAGTCCGAAATACAGATGCTCATAAAACGTTCCTTTGTAAGACGCTCCCATATCATCCCAGGTGCTGTCAATCTGATACCACTTTCCATCCAGCTGCGCCGCTGTCCACACATGTCCGTTTCCGGCGATCCGTCCCGTCGGAATACCGACCTTATTTAGGAGCATCACATAGGCTCTGTATGACTCACAGGTTCCCTTTCCGCGCGCCAGAACGCCCTCTGCCGCACAATAGCTGTACGTATAGTCGTAATCCGCGTGATCTAAAATCCAGTCATGCAGCCAGACCGCCTTATCGAAATCGGTCGAGCAGCTCTTCTCACATTCGCCCGCAACATTTGCCACGAGTTCTTCCACCGATGGATAATTCGGATCGTTAATTACGATGGGGTACTCCAGCAGCCCTGTCGTCTTGGTCTGGTATGGTGTCGATCCCATATCCATGACACCAAACCGGATATAATACGTACCTGACGCATAAAAGGTGAATTTGAACTCATCGCTGTCTCCGTAGACACTGTTTGACCCATAGCTGATATCATAGACAAAATTCTGCTGCGCATCCGTCAGTGAAGCAATCCGGTATTTGTAAGTACCGCTCCCGCCGGTCGCCAGAAGCTTAAATGTCACCTCTTCCCCGCACTTGATATCTGACGGATAAGATACCGTTAAATTCAGCGTATCTGCCGCTTTTAATTCCTCAGATACCACTTCCTCTGCCATTACCGGCATACGGTTTCCGAGTGCCAGCACCATAGCGCACAATACTGTGCCAATTATCGTTCTAATTTTTCTCATTTTGTACCTCAAAGGGGAATTCCACCCGGAATTCCCCCTTTCTTTTTTATTGTTTACCAGTCTCCAAGAAAATTCTGGCAGTAATTCGTACCGTAAGCTCCCCCCTGTCGCATAGCCGGTCGCAAGATAGTCATACGACTCACTTAAAATATTGGCTCTGTGTCCCGTAGAATTCATCCAGCCATCCACCACAGCAGATGCTCCGTAATATCCTGCCGCAATATTTTCTCCAGCAGCACGGTAATCCAGCCCCGCCTCATCATAGAGTGAAAAGCAGCTTGACCCATTCGGGCGTGTGTGCGAAAAATAGTTCACAATCTCCCCGGCACGTACCTGTGCCACCTGCTCCCACAGATCCTCTCTGGTCATAAGCTTTTTCCAGACCATTATTCTGACGCTGCTCGTTGCAAAGCGCCAGAATCTGCACATTCATCTGCCATGCATCTGTAGCATCCGGCGTCTCAACTGCATTTCCAATATTGATTCCTGACGCCGCACAGCGTCTTGCAAACTCTGTACTGAACAAAAATCCGTTAAACACATATTCCCTGGTATTGGTATAGTTCAGCTTGTCCACCCAGTCTGTAAGGCCTGCCTCATCCGGTTCACGGTCCATCATCGTGTGATACAGCATCGTTGCAAACTCTGCGTTAGACGTATGCTTCTCCTTATATTCTGTGCTGAATATAAAACCATACGCCACCTGGCTGCCCTCGGCACCGTTGGCAAGCTGTGTACTCCAGTCTGCAAGCCCTGCCTCATCAGGCTCGCGCTCCAGACAGATGCGGTACAATCTGGTCACGAAGTCTGTAATCGTATCATTGTCAGCACCGCACCAGGAGCAGTTGCCGAGAATCGGAATACTGATGTCGCTCCAGTCGCCGCTTCCACTCTCAATACCATAGGAAGCGCATAGCGCAGAAAATTCTTCCGAATTGACAAAGCCGGTCATGACCGCTCCTCTGGTCTGCCCTTCTGCCAGACGATTCATCCAGTCCGCCTTTCCGGCTTCATCCGCCGTACGTCCGAAAAATGCCTGATACATAGCATCCACATAGCAGCTGTTGCAGAGGTTCATATTGCGGAATTCCGTACTGAACACAAATCCGTACGCCACATCAGCGCCTCTCGCCTCTCCGGTCTGCAGACGGTTCACCCAGTCCGCTCTGCCTTCCTCATCCGCCTCACGACCAAGGCATACCTGATACATCCGGTCTACAAACGCGGTGACATTATCCTCCGCCTGCACTGAAACGGTCTTCTCCGTCAGAAGACCGGCTCCTGTAATCATGACGAAAGCAGCAATAAAAACCGCCAGCGATCTTCGTATCTTTTTCATTCAGTTCCTCCATATCTCTGATTGATATAGCCAAAAAACGCTATTATCCCACTTTAGTCTCTCGTTATTCCATACTTTTTGCACAGATTATTGAATTCTTCACTGCCGACAAATCCGTTAAATACATCTTCCCTGCTGTATCCCTGCGTCTGCATGCGGCTTACCCAGTCTGCCTTGCCGCCCGCATCTGCACTCCGGTCAAAGAATGCGCGGTACAAATATTCCACATAATCATTGTCGTTCAGGTTTTTATTCTTGAACTCCTGGGAGAAAATAAATCCCTGCGCTACTGAACCGCCGCTCTTTGTGTGATCCCACAGTCCGTTCGTCCAGTCGTTTAATCCGTCCGTATCCGGATTGCGGTCCAGGCAGATATTATAAAGTCTGGTCACAAATGCCGTCACACCGTCTGTGGCACCGCAGACCGTACATGCTCCTCTCGGAACTGTTCCGTACTGTGGAACCGCAATACCGTCTCCCCTCGTAATACCGTACTGGGTACACAGATTGTTAAACTCTTCGCTCTGCGAAAATCCGTTGAATACTTCCTCTCTGGTCGTTCCTGTCCCGAGTCTGCCGACCCAGTCATCCAGACCGCCCTGGTCATATTCCCGTCCCATGAACGCGCGGTAGAGCTGCTTTACATAATCGGTGTTGCAGTAATTGTAATTCTGGAATTCCTGGCTGAACACAAATCCGTATGACACCTCCACACCGGATGCCTGTCCGGATGACAATCTGTTCACCCAATCATTTAAGCCCGCATCATCCGGTTGACGATTTAAGCAAACCTGATACAGCCGGGTTACAAACTGTTCAATCGGATCTTCCGTAATCTCACGATTGCTTTCCGGCACAACCTCGACCACATTCTTATTTACCCACATTGCCGGGCGGACACCGCCGATCACATTCGCCACTGCCATACCGTCGTAGCGGAGCGAACCTGTGTAATGTACATACATGGCATCGTATGTATAGATACCCGGAGTCCGCAGCCACCAATAGGAACTCTGTGTCGTTGTATTGCGGAGCGCCGAGTCTCCGTTTCTGCTGAGAGCATACTCTGTGCAGTTCGCCATTCGCTTGCCGTCCGTATTCAGATAGTTGGCAGCCTCCGAAGCGCTGAGCAAAAAGATCCTGTCACTGGTCGCCGATCCGCCGGATGTTCCGAATACGGTATTCGACTCTCCGGATACCGATGTTGTGTAAATTCCCGACTTCTGTCCATCACTAAACGCCGCATTATAGAAGGAATCGTTCAGCCAGGTACGGATACTGCTGTTCGCCCATGTAACCGTTGTCTGCAGGTTCGGATAATACCGCTGGAAATCCAGGACATTCTTGCTGATCACAAGCGCCTTATCGCCCTGAATATCCAGTACCGTCCACTCAATGGTCTCAGCGCCGTTGGAAGTATTGTTATCCTGCTCGTAAGAACCGTATTTTACGGTCCCGCCGACATGAATCTTCGTCCGGTCCACGCCGTCGGTGCTGGCGCTTCCGCTTCCGCTGCAGGTGACACTCGCGCCGGTCAGTGCCTCATTATTCGCTCCGATCTCCAACGCTCTCCACTGTGCCCTGGAGCCGCCGTACTGCACTGTGCGCAATCCGGCACACCGGTTGAACGCATTATCGCCGATATACGTAACACCGCTTCCGATCGTAACATTTGAGATACATCCGCATCCTTCAAATGCATGTCCCTCAATCACGCCCTGGTAGATATTGGCAGATTCAATCGGCGCCCACGCAAACGCGAACGTTCCAATGTAGGATACGCTGTTTGGAATTGCAATACTGGTAAGTCCCGAACAGCTGTCAAATGCACTCGCCCCGATGCGGGTCAGTCCGTCTGTCGGCAGGTTCACAGTCCGGATGCCATCGCAAAGATAAAATGCGTAATCACCGATCGTTGTTACACTGGAGGGAATTGTCACACTGGTAATGCTCTTTCCATACTCAAATGCATAATCACTGATCGCAGTCACACCGTCCGGAATCTGCAGATTTGTCACTTCCGAACCATTCAGATACAAATGTTTTGCAAACTGAAGCGGGTTTGCCAGATAGCCGCCGAAATCAATCCTGCACCATGCAGCGAGATCGCTGATATACACGCCGGTCAGTCCGGTACAGTTCTCAAAAGCACTGATTCCGAATCCGGTTACACCGCTTCCCACCGTAACTGTATTAAGTGCCGTACAGCGGATAAACGCTGACTCACCCACAAAACCGGACTTGATCGTTGCCTGTTGAAGGCGGGTACAATCTGTGAATGCCCCAAATCCGATCGTTGAGATCGTCGACGGTGTCGTCACACTTGCCAAGGAACTGCAGCCCCAGAACGCACATGCCCCGATGGATGTCACTCCCTCTGCAATATTTACCGCCGTAATCGATGATTTGCAAGCATACCACGGCATGCACTGCGAGGATCCCGGCGTATCATATACCGGATAATCATACATCGCGCCGCTTCCGCTGATCGTAAGCACGCCGTTATTATAGCTCCATGTCAGATTGTCGCCGCACTTGCCGGAAGCTGCATACTTCATATTCTCTGTCACTTTTACGGCAGCCACATCTTCCGCCGCACTCATCTCTGCCGCAGGCTTGCTCTCCGCCGCCTCTGTTGCTTCCGGCTCTTCCGCCTCCGTCGCTTCTGTCACTGCTGCTTCGGCTGTTTCTGTTGTTTCCGGCTGCTCTGTGCTTTCCTCTGGCGTTGTTTCGACAGCCGCATCCGTTGTCTGTTCCGCCGTCTCTTCAGCAGCCGCGGCACTCTCCACCGTCGTCTCCGTCACTTCCGCTGCATAGACTGCATTGCCCGGAAATGCCACACCACATGTGAGCATCATTGCCAGAAAAGCCGCTAACACACGTCTCTTCATAATCTCCATACCTTGCTTTCCCCGTATACTACAGAAGGAATCCTGCCGGATTCCTTCCCTTACTGCTACTATAGCATTTTATATACGTTTTGTCCATTTATAATCCGTAACTAGCAACCATATTTGCAAATTCCTGTGAGTTTGCAAAGCCCCAAATACGGTCTCTCTGGAGGTACCGTTGTTCAGCTGGCTCACCCAGTCATTCAGTCCGGCATCGTCATATGGACGTCCAAAAATACCGCGATAGAGCATCTTGACATAATCGCTGTTTGAGAGGTTCATGTTGATGCACTCCTGTGAGAATACAAAACCATATGCCACATTTTCCATTCCGTATCCACTGTTGATGCGTCCGCTCCAGTCATTTAAACCATCCACATCATAGGTACGTCCCAGAAACTCGGTATAATTTCTTGCTACAAAGCGTGTCACATTGTAATTCTGATCCCGGTTCTCGGTCAACGCAACCGTTCCTCTCTCAATCTCATAGGTATTACAGAGGTTTCCAAACTCCGCAGAGTCCGTAAACTGCCGGAATACATACAGTCTGGACACGCCATTCTTCAGATGTGTTACCCAGTCTGCCTTTCCATCTGCATCCGATGCACGTCCCATCAGGCTTAAATACAGATGCTCGACATAATCCGCATCACTGTAATTCTTATTCTGGAACTCCTGACTGAAGATAAAACCGTAGGCAACCTCAGCACCGGTACTTCCATTCTCAAGCCGCCCTACCCAGTAATCAATTTCAGACTGTGTGGCAGTGCGGTCCAGCACATACTGGTACAACAGTTTTACAAACGGCGCCGACTTGTGCTGCGTTGTGTCCGTCGTATCCGATGTATCTGTCGTTCCTGTTGTTCCTGTCGTTGCCGTCACACTCTTGCTTGCCACATTACTGTCCCAGTAGGTATCGCATACTGCCACCGCCTTGACCGTGCAGCTTCCGCTCAATGTAAATGTCGACGAATATTTCTCCGATCTCGTGTAAGCCGGCGTCGGTGTATCTCCGTTGATTGTGTAATAGATGATCGCATTCGGCGTACTGCTCGTTATCGTCACATACTTGACATTGTTGTTCGCCGTAACCGAAATCTGTGGCTGTGCGGTCTGCTGTGTGATCGTCGGCAGGGTTCCCGGATCGGAGTACGTCGCTCCGCTGTCCAAGGTACAAGCCGGAAGATACTCACCCAGTAGGATTCTTCTGCGTGGGAGCTTGCATAGCTTGCCAGATCCGCATCATATACGGCGTCGCTCCGCTCAAAATATTCATAGTCGATGGTGCTCTGATCCGCCCAGGTACAGTCTACATTGTACCAGGAGTCGTTGATACGCACCTTATTCCACTCATGGTCATCACTTGTCACCGCAATACAGTCAACACCCACGCCGTTGCACATCATCTCAAACGCCTGCGCATATCCGGCGCAGACGGTCTTATCCATGCAGAATACGCTGTATACCGACTGTGTGTATGCCGTATCTTCATTAAACGAGTTGCCATAAATATCCGTATTATAATCCACTTTCTGCACAATGAGATCGTGAATCATTTTTACTTTTTCCGCCTCAGAGCTAAGTGAATTGACCGTATTTTTCCAGGTATCCACCTGATTCTTCACACTCTGTGTTGCAGTGCTTCTCGCCGTACCATTCTGAAAGGCAGAATAGACACCGAATGCCGCATACCATCCGCTGCTGCTGCCTCCCTGATACAAAGACACATTGATAAAATAATACTGCGGATTCATGTAACGGAACATATATGCCACATACGTAATTCTGTTTGAATTCAGGCTTCCGCAGGATACATACGGTATATGTCCATCCGTCAGATTATCCGTACCAAGAAGCACCTGTCTGCAGGATGCATCCAGTCCATCCCAGAATTTGCGTTCTTCCGTCGAAAGCATATTATACACGTAATTGGACGAATAAGCATCCCACGCTGCTGCGTAAACACTAGAACTCTTGCTGCTGTCTGCCTCTGTTTCGTCTAAAACATCATCTTCTGCAATCGTTCCGACATTGATCACGTTAAGATCCATCAAACCTGTCGGATGTGTAATCTCCTCTGTGGTCGCTTCTGTCTCGTTCTCTGTTGTGTCGGCAGCTGCCGCTTTCACAGGCTCCGCAGACTCCGTGCTTTCCGCAGTCTCCGTATTTTCCGCGGTCTCCGTACTCTCTGCTGCGGCGGTGTCCACAGGCGTCTCTTCAGATGTCTGCTCTGTTTCTGTTTCCGTCTCCGTTACAGTTTCTGCCACTTCTGCTGCGGATACCTGTGCCTGTGTCCCAATACTTCCCATTACCATGCATCCCAACAACAATATTGCTGCAATCCGTTTCTTCATACCTAATGCTCCTTTCTATAATCATTACAGGCCGTAGCTTGCGATGATATTTTCAAACTCCTGTGAGTTTGCAAATCCCCAGTATACCTCTTCTCTGGAAGTTCCCTGCTCCAGCCGGCCGACCCAGTCTGCTTTTCCGGCAGCCTCAGATGCTCTGCCCAGGCACAGGTTGTAAAGCATTTCTGTGTAATCCGCATTGTTTCGGTTCTGGTTTTCAGATTCCTGTGAAAATACAAATCCGTACGCCACATTCTTCGGCGACTGTGCCCCCGAAAGAATGATGGAACACCAGTAATTGATACCGTCCGTCTCTCCGCTTCTTCCAAGCGCCTTCTCATAGCACCGGTTGACATACTGCGTCACCTTGATATTTTTGTCTCTCGCCTCTGTGATCTCCGCCTGTCCCGGTGTGATTCCATAACCGGAACAGATATTTCCAAATTCTGTCGACCCCGCAAAACCGTTGATAACATAGACATAGGAAACACCATCATTTAAGGTTGAAAGCCAGGTATTCTTTCCGGACTCGTCCGAGCTTCGATCCAGCATTGCCGCATAGAGGATGTCCACAAATTCCGCATCAGACTTGTTCAGATTACGAAACTCTTCGCTCATTACCAGATCTTTTACGATCTCAGCTCCACCGTTACCGGCAACCAGCTTGCCTGTCCATGTATTCAGACCGGACACATCCGCATCCCTGCTAAGGATCTTGCGGTAGCAGCGCATCACGTACGCCGTCGCATTGTAGTTCTGATCACGGTTCTCCGTCAGGCTCACCGTTCCCGGTGAAAACATATAATAGGAGCACACTGTCGCAAACTCTGACGACTCAATCAGCTGTTTTAACACATATTTCTGTGAGACTCCGTTGGACAGAACCTCCACCCAGTTGCTGACTTCCGAATCCTGCGGACTTCTGGCAAAAAGTGCCGCGTAAAGCTTCCGCACGTACACCTCATTCGTGTAATTCTTATTCTTAAACTCACTGCTGGAAATGATATCAACCGCAACATCGGCAGCGGTCATCGTCTCCTCCGAAATTGCAGTGGCATATGCATTCATGCCGCTTGCATCCGGCTCACGCTCCAGAAGGCTCTCATACAGCCTGGTCACATACAGCTGTGCATTCTGATAATTATCTCTTACATAGAAGAAATTGCAATCCACGTAACCGCTTATACCGCTCACGCCGCCCTTGCTGCTGTACTGCCATGCGTAATACTCGCCTGCATACGTCGTCTGCGTCGTATAATTGGCAAGCCAGATCTTATAGTAGTCGTCCAGAATTTCACCTCTTATGTAAGACTGCAGCATGGTCTTATTCGCATAGACCATCGGCGTATATCCTGCCGACTGCACCGTGGTACAAAAAGCATTCACAACTGCCGTTGCCGTATCAATATCCAGATTGGCATCCGCAAGACGTCCACTATGGTTTGTGCCGAATTCATAATCTATGACCACCGGCAGTGTGATATTGTAGCCAGAGATTCTATTTAAAAAGATAATTTGCCTCTTCCGCTGCCTCCGCCTGTGTGGTTGCCTGTGAGAAAATATAGACACCGACTCTCAATCCGGCATTCAATGCGCCCTGGATATTGGCCCGATACTTGGAATCATCGAACAATCCTCCGTTCGACATTCCGCGGTATCCCACACGGATCAGCGCGTAGTCAATTCCGGCTGCCTTGACCGCCGACCAGTTAATATCTCCATTGTGATAAGAAACGTCGATTCCGTTCACAATCTTATAACCACTGTCGTACCGCCCGTTATGTATATAGGAGCTTCCGGTATATCCACTGTAAGTCGCCGATGAGCTTTTGATATTCGATGTGCTCTCCGGCTCCTCATTGCTCATGGAGGTACCCGCCTGCGGGTCTTCTTCCAACGCTTCCTCTGCCACAGTGCTGGATGCCTTTAAGTGCCCTGTCTTCTCTACTGCTTCCGTCTCTTCGGTCTCCTCTGTCTTCCCGGTTCCCTCTGCCGCTTCGGTCTCCTCTGCTGCTTCGGTCTCTGCCGTCTCTGTCAACTGACTCTCCGAGCCTTCTGCCACATCCTCCGTCTCTCTCTCTGTCGACGTCTGCACTTCTGTTTCCGTCACAGATGCCGCTTCCGTTTCCTCCGATGTGTTTTCCGGATTTACTTCTTCTGTCGCCATCTCCGTTCCGTTTTCCGTAAGGCTCTGTGCCATCGCTGGCTGTCCTCCCGGTATTCCGGTTGTCAGAAGCGCTGCCGCCAGTATACACGCTAGTACTCTTTTCTTCATCTTGATCCTTCCTCTGTCTAAATAACATATCTCATTCCGTTGGAGAGCTTTGCAAGCCAGTCTGCCTTTCCGCTGTCATCCGCCTGTCTGTCAAACATTACCTGATACAGAAGGTTTACATACGCCTCATTGGAGAGATTCTTATTTTTGAATTCATCGCTGAAGAAAAATCCCTGTGCAACTTCTGCGCCCGTTTTTCTCTCCGTTGCGCAGCGCCTGATACCAGTAGTCGATCTCCGAATCCTGATAGGAGGTACGGCCCAGCGCATCCTCATACAGACGCACCACAAACGCACGCAGCGCCGCAGCTGTCGCGGTATTGTCCTGATCGTCCGGCGAAGGGCATGCTGTTGCCGGCATATTGTTGTATACCGGGATTTTGAACACAAACGGATTCTCCAGCGCGTTGGTCTGGCTGTACGCTGTCCGGATCTTCCCGCCCTCCGTCATCGGTGCTGTGATATTCTGCTGATACTGATGGGAATACAATCCGTTATAGGAAGCGTCCACATCAAATTTCTGCAGATAAAGGGTGTCCTGTCCTTTTAAGATATAATTTTGCGAGATATACTGTGCACCACCGGTCAAGGCTTTCATTCTGGTATCCCAGCCTTTATTCTGGGCAGTTTTCAAACCGTTGACGTAGACGTCCGTCGTTGTCGTTCCGGTTGCTCCGATGTTGTAGTAGTTGTAATATCCCTCATACCCAGGAT
>VOFD01000260.1_pt1 | contig 12001 bp, 8 predicted proteins | sample 5384101 | NCBI WGS metagenome assembly VOFD01 (sample SAMN12384723, study PRJNA508395) | human gut metagenome | isolation source: healthy gut C | host: Homo sapiens
AAAGTTTCAACCTGCAGTATGGCACGAACTACATTGCTGTGATGCCCACGAACCTTTACGGGCCGAACGACAATTTCCACTTGGAGAACAGTCACGTGCTGCCTGCGATGATTCGCAAGATCCATCTGGCCAAGTGCTTGAACGAAGGCGATTGGGAGGCCGTGCGCAAGGACATCGGCCTGCGTCCCGTGAGCCTGAACCAGGAAGGGGTGAAGACGGTGGTGGACGCCGGTTCGGACGAGGCTGACATCTTGAAGGTGCTGGCCCATTACGGCATTGCTCCCGAGGCCGTCACCCTTTGGGGAACAGGGAGTCCCATGCGCGAGTTCCTCTGGAGCGAAGAAATGGCCGATGCCAGCGTGCACGTGCTCTTGAACGTGGACTTCAAGGACACCTATGCCCCGGACGAGCGCGACATCCGGAATTGTCACATCAACGTGGGGACGGGCGAGGAACTGTCCATACGCGAGGTAGCCGGGAAAATCAAGGATGAAATCGGCTTCTGCGGCGAATTGCGGTGGGATGCTTCGAAGCCCGACGGCACGATGCGCAAGCTGACCGACGTGTCGAAACTGCACCGCTTGGGGTGGCATCACAAGGTGGGCGTTGACGAGGGCATCCACCGCTTGTATGAATGGTATTTGAAGGGCATTTGCATCAATCATAAATCTTAGGGGAGAGGCAGAATGAAGAAGTTGTTGTCGCTTCCGCCAAATCTGGTGGAGTGTTTCCACGACGTGGAGAAGGCCGACAAGGCTGAGTGGTTTTGCACCTCGGTCCCCGTGGGCCACAAGTTGGGCTCGGGCGGGGGGACGGCCTGGCTGCTCCAGGCCTGTAAGGAGGCCGAGCAGGCCGGTGGGGAACCGCTCTCCGCATGGCTGGCGCGCGAAAAGCGCATCCTGCTGCATGCCGGGGGGCAGAGCCGTCGTTTGCCGGCCTATGCGCCTTCCGGCAAAATTCTGACGCCCGTGCCGGTGTTCAGGTGGAAGCGTGGACAAAGGCTGGATCAGAACCTATTGTCGCTCCAACTTCCGTTGTACGAACAAATCATGGAGCGCGCGCCACAAGGCCTGCACACGCTGGTGGCGAGCGGCGACGTGTATATCCGCACCGACCGCCCGTTGCAGGACATACCCGATGCCGACGTGGTGTGCTACGGCTTGTGGGTGGACCCCAGCTTGGCGCAGAACCACGGCGTCTTCGTGTCGGACCGGCGCACGCCCGACCGCTTGGCCTTCATGCTTCAGAAACCCAGTGTGGAGAAGTTGGGAGAACTGATGCGGCAACACTTGTTCCTGATGGACATCGGCATCTGGCTGTTGAGCGACCGGGCCGTGGAACTGATGGTAGAGCGGTCGCATCGCGACGGGAAGTTGGCCTTTTATGACATGTATTCCGAATTCGGCTTGGCATTGGGCGACCATCCTGTGCTGGCCGACGAGGAACTCAACCGGCTGACGGTGGCCATCCTGCCTTTGGGAAGGCGGCAGTTTCTACCACTATGGCACGAGCCGCGAGATGATTTCCTCCACTCTGGCCGTGCAGAACATCGTGACGGACCAGCGTGAAATCATGCACCGCAAGGCCAAACCGCACCCCGCCATGTTCGTGCAGAACGCCAAGGTGGAGGTGCCGCTCGCGGCGCGGAATGCCGAATTGTGGATAGAAAACAGTCACGTGGGGCCGGAATGGACGCTGGCCTGCCGCAACATTGTTACCGGCGTGCCCGAAAACCATTGGCCGTTGCGCCTGACGGACGGTATGTGCATCGACGTGGTGCCGGTGGGCGAGGCGGACTATGTTGCCCGCCCGTATGGCTTCTACGACGCTTTCAAAGGCAGCTTGTCCGATGCCACCGTGGTCTATCAAGGTGTGCCGGTCGGGGAATGGCTGGCTCGCCGGGGCTTGCGCCCGGACGACATAGAGGGGAGCGGCGACCTGCAGTCGGCTCGCCTGTTCCCCTTGTGCGGAAGCGTAGACGAGCTGGGGCTTGTCCTGCGCTGGATGACCACCGAGCCGGATTTGGAAGAAGGGAGGCGCGTGTGGCTCTCGGCCCGCAAGCTGTCGGCCGACGAACTGTCGGCCGATGCCAATCTTCGTCGCCTGACGCACCAGCGCGAGGCCTTCCGCCGCAGAAGCCTTCCGCAACTGGCCGCGCATTATGAGCGCAGCGTGTTCTATCAGCTGAATCTGGCCGACGTGGCTTGCGAATATGCGGCTTGCGGTTTGCCGCTGCCTGCCGTGTTGCCGGAAACGGCCGACGGGATGGCGCGCATCAGCGACGCGATGTTCAGGGCGCGCGTGGCCGACCTGCAAGGGCAGGACGGGCGACCCGACGAAGAGCGCGCCTTCGGACTGATGCGCGAAATGCTGATCGGCGCGGCCTGTGCCGTGCGCCAGTCGCCCCGCCTGTCGGTCTATGCCGACCAGATTGTGTGGGGCGCGTAGTCCGGTGCGCATCGACTTGGCCGGAGGATGGACCGACACGCCGCCCTATAGCCTGATGGAAGGCGGGAACGTGGTGAACCTGGCCATAGAACTGAACGGGCAGCCGCCTTTGCAGGTGTATGTCAAGCCTTGCCGCGAGCGCCGTATCGTGATGCGTTCCATCGACTTGGGCGCGATGGAGGTGGTGGACACCTACGAAGGGCTGGCAGATTTCCGGAAAGTTGGCTCGCCGTTCTCCATTCCGAAAGCGGCGCTTGTGCTGGCCGGCTTCCATCCGCGTTTCTGTGCAGAAGCCTATCCTTCGCTGCAGGCCCAGTTGGAGGCGTTCGGGGCAGGCATGGAAATCACGTTGCTGTCCGCCATTCCCGCGGGGTCGGGCTTGGGTACCAGTTCCATCCTTGCCTCCACCGTGCTGGGCGCGGTGAACGACTTCTGTGGCTTGGGATGGGACCGTTACGAGGTGGGAAACCGCACGCTCGTGCTCGAACAGCTGCTCACCACCGGCGGCGGGTGGCAAGACCAGTATGGAGGCATACTGCAAGGCGTGAAACTGCTTCAGACGCAGCCGGGAGCCTGCCAGCAGCCGCTGGTGCGCTGGTTGCCCGACTATGTGTTCACGGCTCCGGAGTACCGGAACTGCCATTTGCTCTACTACACCGGCATCACCCGCACGGCCAAGAGCATCCTGTCGGAAATCGTGAAAGGCATGTTCCTGAACGAGACTGGACGCTTGGAACTGTTGGGCCGGATGAAGACCCACGCGTTGGACCTCTACGACGCCATACAGCAGAACCGCTTCGAGGACGTCGGGTGGCTGGTGCGCCGCTCGTGGGCGCAGAATTGCCGCTTGGACGAAGGGACGAACCCGCCCGCCGTGCGCCGGATTACGGAGCAGGTGGACGATTTGTGCCTGGGTTACAAGTTGCCGGGCGCCGGGGGCGGCGGCTATCTCTACATGGTGGCCAAGGATGAAGAGGCGGCAGCCCGCATCCGCAAGCTGCTGACGCAGGATGCGCCCAACGACCGTGCCCGCTTCGTAGAGATGGGCTTGTCGTTGAAGGGGCTTGAGGTGAGCCGGAGTTGAGAAACTTCGTGGCGTTCCGCTACGGAGCTTTGATTGAAAATATTTACTGATAGAAGCTGTATGTCGTAGCTTTTCGTTATCTTTGCAAGGCTTTAATTTGTACGATTGTCCTCCCGACAGGGCGGAAGTGTTAGAGGCTATACACGAAAGGCGCGGCTGCATGCTTCTTTCTGATGACATGAGGCCCTTGTAACCTTGTGGGTTGAAGGTGTCCTTATGCTGTTGAACGGGCGGCGGTGAAGGCTTCCCGTTTTTTTTGTGTAGGGCGGAATGAACCGAAGTAATTCAGACCGGTTGGAAGTCGCTGGTGTATATGAACATGATATGAGAAGAAAGTACACATTCTTGTTGCGCAAGGTCTTGTCGACCGCGTTCTTGTCTGCGTCTGTCTTCGTGTGGACGGCGGGCCATCTGTCTGCCGCTCCGCGCTCCGAGCATGAGGCCCGCTTATTGGCCGATGCCTTCCTGAAGTCGCAAGCTTCGCTGCTCAAGCGCTCTTCTGCGTCGGCGGATGGGTTGACGCTGGTGGCCACGTCGGACGGTTTGGTCCAAGGGGCGAAGCGCAGTGCGGATGCTGGTGTGCCCGCTTGGTATGTTTACAACCAAGGCGCTGAAGCCTTTGTCCTCGTTTCCGGTGACGACCGCATGCCGGACATCCTCGGTTATTCCACCGACGGGGCTTTCGTCGCCGAGGGCATGCCCTCCAACCTTCGCGCCTGGCTGGAGAACTACACTGCTTGGGCGGACGCGCTTCAGGCCGGCCGCGTTGCGGAAACTGCGTCCGTGCAGGCCGTTCCGGCGAACTGTCCGGAGAGCGTCGCTCCGCTGTTGGGCGGCATCAGCTACGACCAGACGCCTCCCTACAACAACCTTTGTCCCGAGTTGGACGGGGAGCACTGTGCCACCGGTTGTATGGCCACGGCCATGGCCACCATCTTGAGCTATTGGAAATATCCTGAACGCGGGACGGGCTGCCATTCTTACACCTCGGAAACATACGGATTTCCTTGCAGTTTCGATTTTGCAAATACAACTTTTGATTGGGAAACCATCCTTCCCGCTTATGTCGAAGGGGAATACACCGCCGAGCAGGCCGAAGCCATCGCCACGCTCATGTATGCTTGCGGAGTGGCCGTAGATATGGATTACGGGCCGGAGTCTGGTGCGTATGAATACAAACTGATTACGGGGATGGTCGAATATTTCGATTTTAATCCTTATGTTTTGCTGCACAACCGCGTGGAATACAGTACGCAAGAGTGGATGGAACTGGTCTGCTCGGAGCTTTCGGCCCGCCGTCCCATTTATTATAGCGGCGCGGATAAGGACAACACCGGGCACGCTTTCATTTTAGACGGCTACGACCGCAACGGCATGGTGCATGTCAATTGGGGCTGGAGCGGACTGAGCGACGGCTATTTTAACATCGTAATGCTCAACCCCAACGACCAAGGTGTCGGTGGCGGCAGTGGCAGCGGATTCGCTTTTTAGACAAAAAGATGGCCACCGGGTTGGTTCCTTCCACCCTCGGTTCCGTTCCGAAGTCCTTGTTGGGTGGGCTGGAAGGTTTTTGTATAGAGGGAGACAGTGCTTCCGTTTCCAAGGTCGAGAATTATGGGGGCACTTTTAGTGGAAACATTGCAGTCATAGCCGAGCGCGACGGCGTGCAGGCGCCCATGTCCGAGTTCCTGCAGATGGAGGATTGGGGGACTTATTACAGCGTATCATTCACCGGGATGTCGTTGTCGTATCCGGAGGAAGCCGGGACTTACCGTGTTTACCTTGGTAGCCGTGCGGACGGCGAAGCTTCGTGGACAAAAGTTCGGAACGACGGGTTCAGTCCCAATGAATATGTCCTCACCGTGCGTGAGAATGGCTCGCATGAACTGGTTGAGGTGACGTGCCAGTTGGTTTTGCCTGAAGTTGGCCAGTTGTCGTGCGATAGCGTTTTGTATGCCGGATGCTGGGCCGACATCAGTTTGCCCATTTCCAATCCGTTGACTACGGATTATCTGGTAGGATATGTGGATTTCTACATCCGCGAAGGTGATGGTGCCGACCGCTTGTTTGAGACTCAGGGATTGGTCCTTTTTGCCCGGTGAGGAACGCACGACGACTCTTACCGTTTCGTTGCCCGACGTGGAGGGGACTTGTACATTCTCCGCTTATTGGAGAACCTCGAATAGTTCTTTCTCCGAACCCGTGGGGCAGGAGTTCACGACCGAAGTCCGGAAGGGTGTCATGACGGACGAAGTCCATTTGCGGAGTGTCCGGATGGATCGTGATGCCTATGTGCAAGGCGACACGGCCACCTGCACTTGGCTGATGGACATCGACGGGCTGGATGCCGACATTTTCTCCCAGCGGTTGTTGTTGGGCGCATATATGAAGGGCTCAGGAGCTTATGATTGGTTCAAGTATTTGGTTATCAATGTGGAGCAGGGAAACCCGCGCGAATTCTCCCACCGGTTCGTTGTCGGTGAAGAACCGGGAACGTATTATCTGCAACTCATGTACGATGGTTCCGCGTTGTTTGACGTGCCTTTCAGCGTGACGGCACCCAGCGTCGTGGTGGCGGTGGACCGTACGGCGGACAATCGTCCCGAGTGGTGTCCTTCGGACGGCGGGCCGGAGCTTCGTTTCCGTTATGCAAAAGGAGGTGGAGCGCGTGGCCGTCTACGACGTGGCGGGCCGGCTTGTGCGCACGGCCGAGGCAGTCCGCGGCGGCAATGGCGTTTATGCCGTGGACGCAAGCGGTCTGCCCCACGGGCAATACGTGCTGCGCATCCCGGCAACGGACGGTACGGTGGCCGTATTGAAATTCCTGAAATAAAGAAAAGTGAAATAATAAAGAAATGAAGAAGTTACTTTTATGTTTAGTTTGTGCGTGGGCTGTCAGTCAGATTTGGGCTGCCCCGCGTTCCGAGCGCGAAGCGCGCCGGATAGCAGAAACATTCCTGAAGACGCAGTCTTCGTCCGTCAAGCGTTCCTCGTCGGGCGGGGTGAGCCTGGTGGCCACGTCGGACGATTTGGAACGGGGAACAAAGCGCAGTGCGGACGCAGGCGTACCCGCTTGGTATGTTTACAACCAAGGCGCTGAAGCCTTTGTCCTCGTTTCCGGTGACGACCGCATGCCGGACATCCTTGGTTATTCCACCGACGGGGCTTTCGTCGTCGAGGGTATGCCTTCCAACCTCCGTGCCTGGTTGGAAAACTACACCGCTTGGGCGGATGCGCTCCAAGTCGGCCGCGTTGCGGAGGCTGCGCCCGTGTCGGTTGTTCCGGAGGGTTATCCGGAGAGCGTCGCCCCGTTGTTGGGCGACATCAGCTACGACCAGCTGGCTCCCTACAACAGTCTTTGTCCCGAGTTGGACGGGGAGCATTGTGCCACCGGTTGCATGGCCACGGCCATGGCTACCATCTTGAGTTACTGGAAATATCCGGAGCGCGGGACGGGCAGCCATTCTTACACGTCAGCGACATACGGATTTCCTTGCAGTTTTGATTTCGGAAGCACGGTCTTCGATTGGGACAACATCCTTCCCACTTACGTCGAAGGGGAATACACCGACAAGCAGGCCGAAGCCATCGCCACGCTCATGTACGCTTGCGGAGTGGCCGTGGACATGGATTACGGGCCGGAGTCTGGCGCATTTGAGGTTAATTTGCTTGCGGGGTTAGTTGGATACTTTGGAATCAATCCTTACGCGCAACTGCCCTCGCGCTCGATGTACAGTACGCAAGAGTGGATGGAAATGGTCTGCTCGGAGCTTTCAGCCCGTCGTCCCATTTATTATATCGGTGCGGATAAGGAATATGCCGGTCATGCTTTCGTTTTGGATGGCTACGACCGCAACGGCATGGTGCATGTCGATTGGGGCTGGGGCGGCACGAGCAACGGCTATTTCGACATTGCGACGCTCCAACCGTATGAACTGGGTGTCGGGAGCGGCAGCGGCACAGGGTATGCCTTCGCTCAATTAATGTCTGTGGGATTGGTTCCTGCCACTGTCGACTCCGAACCAAAGTCCCTGCTCGGCGGGGTGGAGGAGTTCATTGTCGAGGGCGACAGTGCCTTTATTGGTTTTGTTATGAATCAAGGCGGGACGTTTAATGGTAACATGGCTATCATAGCGGAGCGCGACGGCGTGCAGACGGTCATGTCCGAGTTGCAACCGATGGAGGAGCTGTATTCTTTTGATATACTCCGTGGCATTCGTCTGGAATTGTCCTATCCTTCTGCTGTGGGAACTTACCGTGTATACTTCGGTAGCCGTGCGGACGGGTAATCTTCGTGGACAAGAGCCAGAAGCAACGGATTCAGGACCGAAGAATATGTCCTTACCGTGCACGAAGACGGCACGCACGAGATTGTGGCCGCAGAAAACCGTTACCCCTTGCCGGAGGTCGGGCAGTTGTCATGCGACGGGAACATCTATGCCAATTGCTATGCGCATATCAATGTGCCCATTTCCAATCCATTGGCAACGGATAAACTTGTCGGGACGTTATTCTTTTATCTCCAGACAGAAGACGGCCAAGGATCTTCTTTGGCAGCTTCTGGAGTCTTTCTTGAGCCCGGACAGGAAGGCGTCCAAACCGTAGACGTGCTGATGCCCGATATGGAAGGCGCTTGCGAAATCTCCGTTTTTTGGATTACGAGTGATTTGGAGGATACGCCTATTCCTGTGGGGCAGGGCTTCACGGCCGAACTCCGGAAGGGTGTCGTGACGGACGAAGTCAACTTGCGCAGTGCCAGCCTGGACCGCGATGTCTACATGCAAGGGGACACGGTCACCTGCACTTGGCAGATGGACCTCGAAGGGCTGGATGCCGACGTCTTTTCCAAAAGTCTGGTTGTGGGCGTGTGGCCGAAAGAGTATGGGGCGTCTTTGTTTGTCGAGAGTGTCGTTGCCACCGTGGAGCAAGGTGTTCCGGTGGAGTTCTCCCGCCAGACGGTTGCCGACTTGGAACCGGGAGAATATCGTTATATGATCATGAGTGACAACTCTGCGTTGTGGACGGGCTATTTCACCGTGGCGGAGGCCGCCGGCATCGTTTCGGCCCGTCCGGATGCTGAAGAAGCGCCCGAATGGTGTCCGTCGTACGGCGGGACGGAGCTTCGTTTCCGTTATGCGAAGGAGGTGGAGCGCGTGGCCGTCTACGACGTGGCGGGCCGCCTTGTGCGCACGGCCGGGGCTGTCCGCGGCGGCAATGGTGTTTATGCCGTGGACGGAAGCGGCCTGCCTCGCGGGCAATACGTGATGCGCATTCCGGCAACGGACGGCACGGTGGCTGTTTTGAAATTCCTGAGATGACACAAAATAAAATAAAGACAAGAAGATGAAGAATTTACTTTTATGTTTGGCTTGTGCGTGGGCGGCCTGCCAGCTTGGGGCCGCCCCGCGCCCGGAACAGGAGGCACGGCAGCTGGCCGAAAACTTTCTGAAGGCGCAAGCCGTCCCGGGCAAACGGGCGTTGTCGGGCGGATTGGCTTTGGTGGCCACGTCGGACGACCTTGCTGCGGGGAAACGTGCCGCAGAAGGCAGCGTGCCCGCCTGGTATGTTTACAACCAAGGTGCGGAAGCCTACGTCATAGTTTCCGGCGACGACCGCATGGCGGACATCCTCGGCTATTCCACCGACGGGGCTTTTGTCGCCGAGGGCATGCCGTCCAACCTTCGTGCCTGGTTGGAGAACTATACGATTTTGGCCGAAGCTTTCCAAGCCGGGCGCGTTACGGATTTTGCAACCATACAGTCTGTTCCGGCGGGCTATCCGGAGAGCGTCGCCCCGCTGCTCGGCGACATCAGCTACAGCCAAGATGCACCCTACAATAACCTTTGTCCCGAAGTGGACGGGGAGCGGTGTGTCACCGGTTGCGTGGCCACGGCCATGGCTTCCATCCTGAGCTATTGGAAATATCCTGAGCGCGGGACGGGCAGCTATTCTTATACCACGATGACGCATGAAATACCTTGCAGCTTTGATTTCGGAAGTACGGTTTTCGATTGGGAAAACATCCTTCCCATTTATGCTGAAGGGGAATACACCGACGAGCAGGCCGAAGCCATCGCCACGCTCATGTACGCTTGCGGGGTGGCTGCCGATATGGACTACTCCGCTTCATTTTCCGGGGCATTCGATATGGATATGCTCACGGGGATGATTGAACATTTCGGTTTCAATCCTTACGCTTTGTTGCACGACCGCGTGGAATACAGTTCACAAGAGTGGATGGAGCTGGTCTGCGGCGAACTTTCGGCCGGACACCCTCTTTATTATGGCGGTTATGATATGTATGGCGGTGGCCATGCCTTCGTTGTCGACGGCTATGACCGCAACGGCATGGTGCATGTCAATTGGGGCTGGGGCGGCTCGAGCAACGGCTATTTCAACATAGCCACGCTCGATCCTTACACCCAAGGCATAGGCGGAGGCAGTGGCGAAGGGTTTGCTTTTGGGCAAATCATGGCCGCCGGGCTGGTTCCCGCCACCGTCAGTTCCGTTCCGAGGTCCTCGTTCGGAGGGTTGGGCGACTTCTACTTCGAGGACGACCATGCTTTCATTTCCGACCTCTTGAATCATGGTGGAACTTTCAACGGAAACCTGGCCATCGTTGCAGAGCGAGACGGCATGCAGACTGTCATTTCCGAGTTGATGCGGATTGATAGCCTGCCTACTTATTGGGGGTGGAACGACATAAGCCTGGCGTTGTCGTATCCGGGGGAAGCCGGGACGTTCCGTGTTTACGTCGGTAGCCGTGCAGACGGTGAAGCCTCGTGGACCAAAGTCCGTGGCGACGGGTTCAGGACCAGTGAATATGTCCTCACCGTGCGCGAGGACGGCACGCATGAGCTGGTTGAGGTGGCGCGCAGTTTGGTTTTGCCTGAGGTCGGCCAGCTGTCGTGCGATAGCGTTTTGTATGTCGGATGCTTGGCCGACATCAGTTTGCCTGTTTCCAATCCGCTGGCTACGGACTATCTGGTAGGATATGTGGATTTCTACATCCGCGAGGGGGATGGTGCCGACCAACAGTTTGAGACTCTGGGGCTGGTGCTTTCGCCCGGTGAGGAACGCACGGAAACTCTGACCGTGTCGTTGCCCGACGTGGAGGGGACTTGTACCATCTCGACCAGATGGAGACTGTCGTATGCCCCTTCTTCCGAACCTGTGGGGCAGGGCTTCACGGGCGAAGTCCGGAAGGGTGTCATGACGGACGAAGTCCATTTGCGGAGTGTCCGGATGGATCGTGATGCCTATGTGCAAGGCGACACGGCCACCTGCACTTGGCTGATGGACATCGACGGGCTGGATGCCGACATTTTCTCCCAGCGGTTGTTGTTGGGCGCATATATGAAGGGCTCAGGAGCTTATGATTGGTTCAAGTATTTGGTTATCAATGTGGAGCAGGGAAACTCGCGCGAATTCTCCCACCGGTTCGTTGTCGGTGAAGAACCGGGAACGTATTATCTGCAACTCATGTACGATGGTTCCGCGTTGTTTGACGTGCCTTTCAGCGTGACGGCACCCAGTGCCGTGGTGGCGGTGGACCGTACGGCGGACAATCGTCCCGAGTGGTGTCCTTCGGACGGCGGGCCGGAGCTTCGTTTCCGTTATGCAAAGGAGGTGGAGCGCGTGGCCGTCTACGACGTGGCGGGCCGGCTTGTGCGCACGGCCGAGGCAGTCCGCGGCGGCAATGGCGTTTATGCCGTGGACGGAAGCGGTTTGCCGCGCGGGCAATACGTGATGCGCATCCCGGCTACGGACGGAAGCACGGCGGCGCTCAAGTTTGTGCGATGAGGCAGTAGGCCCGGCGCGGCCGGGCCTGCACCTCTATATATAAGCCTCCGCCCCGCAAACTCCCAAAACAGGAGCTTGCGGGGCGGAGGCTTTTTTCGGTGGCAAGGCCGCGGTTAGCGGTCCTTGTACATGCTGTCGTAATAGTTCTGGTAGTCGCCGCTGGTCACGTTGTCCATCCATTCCTGATGGTCGAGATACCAGCGCACGGTTTTCTCGATGCCTTCCTCGAATTGCAGGCTCGGTTCCCATCCCAGTTCGCGTTGCAGCTTGCGCGAGTCGATGGCGTAGCGCATGTCGTGTCCCTTGCGGTCGGTCACGTAGGTGATGAGGTCCATGTCCTCGTCCTCCTTGCGGCCCAGCAGTCGGTCCACCGTCTTGATCACCACCTTGATGATGTCGATGTTCTTCCATTCGTTGAAGCCGCCGATGTTGTACGTGTCGGCCACTTTTCCCTCGTGGAAGATCAGGTCGATCGCCCTCGCGTGGTCCTCCACGTAGAGCCAGTCGCGCACGTTCTCGCCCTTGCCGTAGACCGGAAGCGGCTTGCGGTGGCGTATGTTGTTGATGAACAGCGGTATCAGCTTCTCGGGGAACTGGTAGGGGCCGTAGTTGTTGGAGCAGTTGGTCACGATCGTGGGCATTCCGTAGGTGTCGTGGAAGGCGCGG
>VOFD01000261.1_pt1 | contig 12001 bp, 12 predicted proteins | sample 5384101 | NCBI WGS metagenome assembly VOFD01 (sample SAMN12384723, study PRJNA508395) | human gut metagenome | isolation source: healthy gut C | host: Homo sapiens
GACGAAGTGGTCCGAGCTGGCCTTCGAGGCCGAGTACGGCGAATGCGGGTTATACTTGGTCTCTTCGGTGAAGAAGTCCGTGCCGTAGGCGTGGTGATGCTCCGACGAGGCCTTCGTGGTGAAGGGCGACTCGAGTCCTTCGGGGTTTGTCAGCTCCAGCGCGCCGTAGACTTCGTCGGTGGAGATGTGGTAGAAACGCTTGCCCTCATAGCCTTCGGGCAGCGATTCCCAGTAGAGCTTGGCAGCCTGCAGCAGGCTGAGCGTGCCCATCACGTTGGTGCGGGCGAAGGTGAAGGGGTCCTTGATGGAGCGGTCCACATGGCTTTCGGCGGCCAGGTGGATGATGCCGTCCACGCGATGTTCCTGCATGAGTTGCATGATGCGGTCGAAGTCGCAGATGTCCGCCTTGACGAAGGTGTAGTTCGGGCGGTCCTCGATGTCCTTCAGGTTGGCCAGGTTGCCGGCGTAGGTCAGTTTGTCGAGGTTGATGATGTGATAGTCCGGATATTTGTTCACGAACAGGCGCATGATGTAGAGAATGTTTTCTCCGCAATGGTCGATAACCGCCTTGGCGGCTTCTGCCATGGATTCCAGAAAGTCATCTTGTTCCGGATTGCCCCAGCTGGTCGTGCTGGCACCTGCGGAGTGGATGTTCCGTTTCCCGTTCGACGAGGCGATGCCGATGGAGATGTTCTTGATGGCACCCCCGAATCCTCCCATGGCATGTCCTTTGAAGTGGGAGAGTACAACGGTAAAGTCATAGTTCAGGTAATTCTTCCCTACGATATCCGATTTCAGGTGCTTGCCGCCTGTAACCGGCAATTCCGGCAGGCACGCGGCCTATGGCGCGCGGCTTGTTGTTCCATCCCGACCTCATAAAGGGGACTTCGCTGGGAGCGGAAATCAAGGGCTACAACTTCTTCTCGTATAGCTCGAACGAGGCCTTGCACCTTTCGGACGAAGAGAAGTGCATCTTCTTGGACTGCCTGGAGAAGATAAAGATGGAGCTGGCGCATCCGATTGACAGGCTCAGCAAACGGCTCATATCGCGCAACATCCAGTTGCTACTTGACTATTGCATGCGGTTCTACGAGCGGCAGTTCGTCACCCGCGCCACGGCCAACCGCGACGTGCTGAGCCGCTTCGAGGACCTGCTCAACGCGTATTTCCAAGGAGGGAAGCCGCAGAGCGAAGGGTTGCCCACCGTGAAGTATTTTGCCGACAAGGTGTGCCTCTCGCCCAATTATTTCGGCGACCTGATAAAGAAAGAGACCGGGAAAACGCCGCAGGAGTACATCAAGGACAGGCTCATCGACGTGGCCAAGGGCTTGATTGCCGGGACGGACAAGACCATCAGCGAGATTGCATACGAGCTCGGGTTCCAATACTCGCAGCATTTCAACCGCGTGTTCAAGAAAAATGTCGGCTACACGCCCGTGGAATACAGGCGGCAACTGCTGGCCGGATAGTCCGGGCGCGGGCCGACGCGCTCTTTATGGATTTTGGAAAAACTTAATACCGTACGACTATGGATACATGGACTTTAGTTCTGATTTGTTGGTTGGCATTCGACTTCCTGATATTTCTGTGGATAGGGTGCGACGACTTGTACTATTCACACAACCTGGGACGCAAGTTCAAGCGCTTGAAAGACACGTTGACCGAAGAGTAAGAAGGGCATGGTCTGCAGGTGGATGCTTCGTGTCGTGGTTTGGGCGTGTGCCCTGTGCCTGGCCGGAGGATGGGTCGCGGCCTGCCAGAAGGTGGAACTGCCTTCGGAGGAAGAAAGCACAGAGCAGGTGCCAACCGGCCCGGAAGAGGAAACTCCGGGCGGGGAAGACTATGTGCCCGGAGCGGGGGACGATGAACCGTCGGAGGACGACGGAGAATGGGTGTCGGCTCATACGGTGGCTCAGATGCAAGAGATGTATGCCAGTCTAAGCAGCGACGACTTGTTGTTGTGCGAGGTTGTGGGGTACATCGTGGGTTACACTTCGGGAAACACGATTAAGAATGCGGTCTTTGGCGCAGGTGAAGGCGCGGCTGCCACGAACATTTTGATAGCCGATGATAAGGGGGAAACGGATGTGGAGCGTTGCCTTCCGGTACAGCTGGAAGACAATTATATCCGCGAAGAGTTGAATTTGAGGGATAATCCGGACAATTTGGGATGGAGAATCTATCTGGTCGGATATGCTTCGAAATACTTCTCTGTGGTAGGGTTGAGAAATGTAGAGGGATATGAATGGGTGGAAGGCGAGGAAGAACAGCCGGACGACACTCCGGATGTCCCGGAAAGCCCGGACAACCCGGAGCCGGAAATGCCGGAAGAGGTGAGAGACACCATAGGGATGGACGACACGCCGGAACTGATACCGGGCGGACGGTCTGTTTGAAAGAAAGGAGGCGGTTGCATGGGAAGCATACGGATAATGTGGAGCAGCCTTTTGCTCTGGATGGCCGCAGGGGTGGCAGTTTGCGCACAGTCCTTCCGGCGGGTGACGAATGTGGACGACCTGGAACCGGGTGTCCGTTATGTCTTGGCCGGATATTGCAGCGACACGCCCGACTCGGTGTTCGTGATGAACCGGCCGGACGGGACGGGGACGGATAGCCGGGCCGGAAAGGCGCATAAGACGAAACCGGACGGGGACGGGCGCATACAGCTGGCGGACGACGGCAGGGTGGCTGTCTTTGAACTGGCGAAGGACGGTGCTTCCTATGGTTTGAGGGAGACAACGCTTGATGCTTGGCTGTCTTATTCCACGTTGGCGGAATCGTCGACTTCTGCCTCGTTGTATCTGCTGACAGACAACGAGCTGGCAAATGCACCTATCACGGGGACGAAACAGTGGCATAAGACTTTTAAGCTGCAAGATTCCGGGAAGTCGTTCTTGCTCACGAGCAAGGAAATAAAGTTCGGGGACAGGTTGGGGCAGTGCTTCTTGTTCGTAAACAATGGAATGGGCTACCAGTCGCAGTTTAAATTATATCGGGCCGACAGTTACGGCGACTCTTTGTTTATATATAAGGAATTGCAACCTCCCACTGTGGTTCAGGCGGAGAATGGCGACTGGACGTTTCGTGGCGATTGGCCGGCCGCCTCGTTGTATGGCTTGGATTATGCGCAGGTCAAGCGAGTGGATTTTACGGAAATATCCCTGCCGCAGGGGCGGGGCGTGATGGTTGCGGGCGGCACTTTTCCGGCGGAATGCGTCTGGACATACGTGCGGAAGGGAGAGGCCGGACGTTTGCCGGAAGGATGGCCGAATGTGGTGGAGATTGAACGGAAAAGCGCGGAGGTGCAGGGCATGGCGGTGACGCGGATTTGGGGAGGAGATGATTGCACTTTGGGTCCCAAAAATATACTTTTGAAGTGCCGGCGGGGAAGGGCATAGCCTGGTGCCGCGACATGCCGACTGACGGGGGCTGGAGCACCGTGGGCTTGCCTTTTTGCCGTGGAGCGTGTGGCATGGGACGCTCCCGAAGGCGAGGCGGTGGACGTGGAGCGGCTTGCGTTCCATGGTTTCGCGCCCGAAGGAGCCGTGTTCCGCGCGGTGGAGGCGGGCGAAGCCTGGGAGGCCGGGACGGCTTATCTTTGGCGCCCTTTGTCGCCGCGGGCATCCCGTGTGTGTTTCTATGCTGACGAGACCGTGGTGCGTGCCGATGCGCAGGGGCTTAGCCGGACGGAAGGTTTCCATGCTGCGTCCGGGCGACTGGAGGTCGCTGGCGGTCAGGGCGGCGTCTATTTGTTGTCGGCCGAGGGCGACCGTTTCGTGCGCGCGGCGTCCGGAAGTTGGGTTGCTCCCGGCCGTGGATATTTGGTCTTTTTGGGAGCGCTTTCCCCATCATTGCGTTGGAAGGAAACCGACAGTACCAGCGGGATGTCCGTTACGCGGGAGCGGCCGGCCGCGCATCCCTTTCCTGTGTACGGTCTGGACGGGCGTTGCAAGGGGTGGACCGACGAAGAGGGAGGCATTCCGGAAGAATGGCCCGACGGGATTTACCTCACGCCTTATGGGAAAGTCCTGAAAAGGTAGTCCGCGCAAACGGGGAGGCTACTTGCTGAACAGTTCGAAGGTGAACTTGTAGCCGAATCCGACTTTGTTGAATTTCTCCAGCGACACGAACAGTCCCATGTCGAAGACGAACGTGCCGATGCCGTAGCCCACTTCGAAATACGGCCCCAGATTGTCCATTGTCAGCATGTTCAGGTACAGCCGTTCGTTTTGTATGTGGTTGGTGTATTTGATGAGGTGGCGCATGATGAGGAAAGGCGCTTCGTAGGAAACGTGCGCGCGGACATAGTAGGGCGAAGCGTTGTACCACTGTCCGTCGAGCGCTTGGAACACGCCGCCGATTTCGTCGTTCCACCCTTCCGGCAGATTGTTCCTTCGGAAATTCACAAAGTCCACGAAGTAAGTCTCTTCCTGGTTGGTGAAAAGTCCCACGCCGAAGCGGTAATACAAGTTGGCGAGCAGCCCCATGCGGATGTGGTGTTGCATGTCGAACTCGATGCGCTCGTAGACGCCCGTGCTTTTGAACACATTCCTGAGCCCGCGCTCGTAGTCGAGGATGAAGGTCGGGAAGCGGGATTTCAGGTTCACTTTCTGCTTCCCGTTCATGTAATAGTACTGTCCCGGCGTCCACTCTAAACGTATGCGCGGGGCGAAACTGTTGTACTCCGGCCGGATGTTGGCCTGCAGGCCTTCCGCCACATTGTCGGGGAGTTCCACCTCGCGGAAGCTGTCGTCGGGGTGCTCTGCCGGCGTGCGTCGGTGGAACATGAAGCCCACGCCCAGCGACAGTCCGTTGACGATTTCGAAATGGTTGGCGATTTCGAAGTTCAGGTCCTTGAACAGGTCCAGGTTTAGCCGGTCGAAGTTGATGGTGCTGTCCGACGGGATTTTCTTCAGTTCCTCAATGATGCGGTTATTGCCGATGCGGTTGCCGTTCCCGACGTTGATTCTCAATTTCCCGAGATGTTCGGGCCAGTATTGGAATTCCGCGTTCACGTTCCAGTAGAATTCGTTGTAGGTGAAGTTGTATCCCAGCCGGGTGCCGAGGTGCAGCGACTGTCCGCGGCGCAGCGTGGTGTTGAAGTTCAGGTCCTGTCGGTAGGCGATGCCGGTGGTCTTGCTGTAACTGAACATCAGCGGGTTGATGAAGGGCGAGTTCTGGAGCGAGGAGTTCGGGTTCAGTTTCCATTTGCTGTCGGTCAGGAAGAAGTCCCCCACGGTGCCCCACCGGTTTCTTTTCAGCATCTTGGTCGAGTCCACGGGCTCGAGTTTCAGGTTCCGGCTTTGTGCCCTATACCTTTTATATATATACATCTCCGCAGAGTCCAGGGGGTGCGGGCGCAAGGTGTCGAAGCGGGCGAAGTCTTTGGTGTAGGCTTTCCGGTCGCATTGCAGTGAGAAAGAGGCCGTCAGGTTGTAGTCTCTTCTGGTCAGGCTGTCCTCGGGCGTGTTCCGGGCGTGGCGTATGTCCCGGTAGTCCAGGTTGGCCTCGTAGTATCCCTCCATGACGTTGTAAGCGAAGGCGAACGAGGCGTCTATGCCGATGGCCACGGGCAAATACTCCGTTTCAGTCCCGATGTCGCCCATGCGGACGTGGCAGTTGAAGTGCAGCAGGTCGGCTTGTCCCTTGAATGAGATTTCGCGCACGCTCCATGCGCCTTCCGTCACCACCATGCGGCCGTCCACCAGTTGGAAACTCTTGTTGCGCGGGACGAAGCGGATATGGTATTCCAGGCGCTGCATGCTGTCGCACGAAACGGAGTCGATGTCGTAGCGGTAGTATTTGTGGCTGTTGGGCGCCAAGGGGGAGAGCAGGCGCTGGCCTATCAGGTAAGGGGCGTAGATGTTGATGTTGAAATATTCCGTGATGCCCGGAATCTCGCGGGCCTCGCCCAGTGTGCCGGTGTAGGCCTTGATGCGCTGGTCGTAGATGTTGGGGGCGGTGTAGTGCAGGTCGCTGTAGGTTTCCACGATGAACCGGTTGGCGTCCTTGGGTGTCCTGAACAGGCCGGGAATGAAACGGAAGCCGCGGTTCTTCTTGATGATGTCCAGCTGCGCCTTCACGTAGAGTCCGGCATGGTATTCGTAGATGAAATCCATGTAGACGCCCGCAGCGCGGTGCATCCGGCTGATGATGGAGTCGGCGGCTTCCAGGCGGGCCTGCATGGCCAGCGGGTAAGCCAGCAAGCATACGAGCAGTATGTATCTCACGAATCTCATTGCCGTGTCTTCTTTGTGGGCAGGACAAAGATAATGAAGATAGTGATAAAAAAGGATATTGGCGGCGCTGTTTTTTTGAAAAATCCTCTAAGAAAAGGTCTGGTCCCCCCGGTCTTTTGAGCCATAAGGCTATTGTTCAAAATCGGGTTCCCTTTGCTGGAAAGTCCGGATAACGGGGCGGCAAACTTCCTTTTGCCCTGTTCCATTCTATAATTAACGTCGTTGTTTATATAATTAACGACGTTGATTATATGGATGACGACGTTGATTATATAAACAACGACGTTGAATAGACTTTCCATCCGCAAATGGGAAACTATTCATCCCCGCGTGTGCAACTTTCCGACATAGCCCGGGCGTGTCACAAAGATGAGGGGCGGCCTTGACTTTCTTCTATACCGGACGTTAAAAACGCATTTTTTTATATACCTTTGTGCCCGAATTCACATATTTGATATTTATGGGTGGTTTTTGGCGTCGTTTCACAGGCGCAATGCACGGCCGATTTGTTTTACGGCACTGATTACAATTCTCATTTAGGTACGCGGAGAGGGGGCTTGCTACGTACAGTAAGGACCGTGGTTTCATCCGCTCGATTCACAATCTGGAGAGCACTTATTTCCGCACGAAGTTCGAAGAGGAACTGGCACGCTTCGAGGGCCATGCCGGCATCGGCATCATCAGCGACACGGATGCGCAGCCTTTGTTGATGAATTCACATCTGGGGCGCTTCGCCATCGTGACGGTCGCGAAAATCAATAACGCGGAAGAGCTGGCGGCCAAACTGTTGGCGCGCGGCATGCACTTCTCCGAGTTCAGCTCGGGACGTATCAATCCCACGGAGCTGGTAGCCTTGCTCATCAACCAAGGCCAGACATTCGTGGAGGGCATCGAGAATGTGTATAAAGAAATAAAAGGTTCCTGTTCGCTGCTCTTGCTCACGGAAGACGGCATCGTGGCCGCCCGCGACAGTTGGGGACGCACACCGGTGGTGGTGGGCCGCAAGGAAGGAGCATACGCCGTGACGGGTGAAACCACCGCGTTTCCGAATCTGGGCTACGAGACGTCCTATTACCTCGGCCCGGGCGAAATCGTGAGGCTGCGCAGCAATGGGATGGAAAGTTTGCGCAAGCCTAACAAAAGAATGCAAATCTGCTCTTTCCTGTGGGTGTATTACGGCTTCCCGACGTCCTGCTACGAGGGACGCAATGTGGAGGAAGTGCGTTATGCCTGCGGCAAGAAGATGGGAGAGGACGACGGGACGGAGGTGGACATCGCTTGCGGCATACCCGACTCCGGAGTGGGCATGGCCTTGGGCTATGCCGTGGGCAGGAGTGCCCTACCAGCGGGCCATTTCGAAATATACTCCCACCTGGCCGCGCAGTTTTACGCCCAGCAACCAAGAGATGCGTTCGCTGGTGGCGAAGATGAAGCTGATTGCCAACCGCGACATGCTGAAAGGCAAGCGGGTGTTGTTCTGTGACGATTCCATCGTGCGGGGAACGCAGTTGCGGGACAACACGAAGGTGCTTTTCGACTACGGGGCCAAGGAAGTGCACATGCGCATTGCCTGTCCGCCGCTGATTTATGGCTGTCCCTTTATCAACTTTACGGCTTCGAAGAGCGACATGGAACTGATTACCCGCCAGTTTATCAAGGAGTTCGAGGGAGACGAGAACCGGAATCTGGAGAAATATGCCGAAACAGGTTCGCCGGAATACTGCCGGATGGTGGACGCCATTGCGGAGCGGTTGAACCTTTCGTCGCTGAAGTTTAACACGTTGGAAGACTTGGTGGCGGCCATCGGACTGCCCAAGTGCCAGGTGTGTACGCATTGTTTCGACGGGAGCAGCCGCTTCTCGTTGGATGAGGAGAACACGAACGACTGAGTGCCTGCGCCGCGAGGCGGAGAGTGAAGAGGAAGGAACGCATGGTGGCATTCTACGTCTTGTGTGCCGCAGCCGTCTATTTCGCGCTGTTGTATGCCGTGGCCCGCAAAACCGGCGGGCGTGGCGACAACAGCGCGTTTTTTCGTGGCGACAGGCGTTCCCCGTGGTGGGCCGTGGCGTTCGGGATGTTGGGTTCTTCGGTTTCGGGCGTCAGCCTGGTTTCCGTGCCGGGTATGGTGCGTGCGGCCGATATGACCTACATGCAGATGTGCGTCGGTTTCTTTTTCGGCTATCTGGTGGTGGCTTTTTTCCTCTTGCCGCTCTACTACAAGCTCGACTTGGCTTCCATTTACGGTTATCTGGACATCCGCATGGGGAAGTGGGCGGGGCGCACGGGCACGTCTTTCTTTTTGTTGTCCAAGCTGTTGGGCTCGTCGGTCAAGCTCTATCTGGTTTGTCTTATCTTGCAGGAGTATGTGCTCCGTGGCACGGGCATACCGTTTTGGGCCACGGCGGCGGTCATGGTGTTCCTCATCTGGCTTTACACCGCACGGGGTGGCATAAGGGCATTGGTGTGGACGGACGTGCTGCAGACGTTTTGTCTGGTGGGCGCCTTGTTGCTGATACTCTTCCAAGTGGTGCGCCTGTGCGGCCTGACGTGGACAGAAGCGGCGGACTGCGTGGCGTCGCACCCCCATGGCCGTTGGCTGGAGTGGGCCGACTGGACTTCCCGCCAGCATTTCGTCAAGCAGTTTCTTAGCGGGGTCTTCATCGTCATCGTGATGACGGGCCTGGACCAGGACATGATGCAGAAGAACCTGACGTGCAAGACGCTGCGCGACGCCCAAAAAGACATGTGCGCCTACGGCTTCATGTTCATTCCCTTTAATGCCTTGCTCCTGTCCTTGGGCGTGTTGTTGCTGGTCTTGTCCGGCCGCATGGGGATTTCCCTTCCGGTCCGGGGCGACGACATCCTTCCCATGTTTTGCGCCGAAGGCTATCTGGGCACATGGGCTTTGCTGCTGTTCGCCCTCGGCATTGTGGCTGCGGCGTTCAACAGTGCCGATTCGGCTCTGACGGCTCTCACCACGAGCTTCTGCGTGGATATTCTCGACGTGGAGCGGCGCTTCTCACGCCCGGCCTCGGTGCGCCGCCGGGTGCATGGCGGCATGGCGTTGCTGTTCGTGTGTTGCATCCTGTTTTTCGAGGCGGTCGACAGTTCCAGCGTGATCGATGCCGTCTATGTGGTGGCGTCGTACACCTACGGTCCGCTTCTGGGCCTATTCGCCTTCGGGTTGTTCACGCGGCGTATGCCCCGCGGTCGTGCGGTGCCTTGGGTATGCACGGCGGCCCCCATGTGCTGCTATTTGCTGGATGCCTGCACCACGTCGGCGTTCGGCTACCGTTTCGGTTATGAACTGCTGATGCTCAACGGGCTGCTCACGTTCTTGGGGTTGCTGGCCGTTTCGCGGCGGGAGAGGCCGGAGCGGCAGGTCGCCAAGGGGTAAGAAGGGAAGGGAAACGCAGCTTGCCGCCGCTTCCCTTCCGCGGTTGGGTTATTTCAGTTGCTTTCCGTCCGAGAAAGCGTGTCCCACCTTTTCGCCGATTTTCAAGTAGGCGTTGTTGAAGGGGTCGAACGTGATGGGGGCCACTTTCTCCACGTCCACGTTGCCTTCCGCGTCGAGGGCGCGCTCGTCCACGCTCACGTTGACGATTTCCCCGCGCAGGATACATGTTTCCGGATTATAGTCTTTCAGCTTGCATTCCACGGCCACGGACAGTTCGTCGATGAGCGGGGCGTCCACGAAGGCCGATTTCGTGGCATGGAAGCCGGCGCGGGCGAACTTGTCGGACACGCGGTTGCCGGAGACGAGGCCCACGTAGTCGCAGGCCACGACCTGTCCGGCCTCGGCCATGCTCACCGTGAAAGCCTTGCGGGCCAGGATGTTCTTCACCGTCTTGTGCCCGGCGCTGAGGCACAGGCTGATTTCGTTCATTTCGCTGATGCCGCCCCATGCCGCGTTCATGGCGTCGGGCGTGCCGTCTTCGCCGTAGGTGGCGATGATGAACACGGGTTGGGGATAAGTGAGGGGCTTGGCCCCGAAATTCTTTCTCATAGTCGTCTGTTTTCTTTAGAAGTTCGTTTATCGCCAATAAAGTTACGGAAAAAACGGGAATATTGTTGGCCGGAGGGCCATTAATCGGGCAGTTTTTATAATAAATCCGGCCGGGAACGCCTATCTTTGCAACTGGAATGGAAAAAGAATAGTAACAGGAAAAGGAGGAAGAACTATGTTAGCTTATACTTATGTGGAGCGTGGGCGGTTCGAATTGTTGCAGAAGCCGCGCCCCGTGTTGGAGGACCCACGCGATGCCATCGTGCGCGTCACGTTGGGCAGCATTTGTACCAGCGACCTGCACATCAAACATGGCAGCGTGCCGCGCGCCGTGCCCGGCGTGACGGTGGGTCACGAGATGGTGGGCGTGGTGGAAGAGGTGGGGAGCGGCGTGTCGGCCGTCAGGCCCGGCGACCGCGTAGCCGTGAACGTGGAGACGTTCTGTGGTTCGTGCTTCTTCTGCCGGCATGGTTATGTCAACAATTGCACCGATCCGAATGGCGGTTGGGCTTTGGGTTGCCGCATCGATGGCGGACAGGCTGAATATGTCCGCGTTCCCTATGCCAACCAAGGGCTGACCCCCATCCCCGACGGGGTGAGCGACGAGCAGGCCCTCTTCGTGGGCGACGTGCTCGCCACGGGATTCTGGGCCACGCGCATCTCGGACATCGGTGAGGAGGACACGGTGTTGGTGCTCGGGGCCGGGCCCACGGGCATCTGCACCTTGCTTTGCACCATGCTGAAGCGTCCGCGCCGCATCATCGTGTGCGAACGGTCGGAGGAGCGGGCCCGCTTCGTGCGCGAGCATTATCCCGAGGTGCTGGTCACCACGCCGGAAGCGTGCCGCGACTTTGTGGAACGGAACAGCGACCACGGCGGGGCCGACGTGGTGCTCGAGGTGGCCGGTTCGGCGGATTCGTTCCGCCTGGCATGGGAGTGCGCCCGGCCGAATGCCGTGGTCACGGTGGTGGCGCTCTACGACGAGCCCCAGGTGCTTCCCCTGCCGGAAATGTATGGGAAGAACCTGACGTTCAAGACCGGAGGGGTGGACGGGTGCGACTGTGCCGAAATCCTTCGCCTGATTGCGGAGGGACGGATCGACACCACGCCCTTGATTACCCACCGTTTCCCCTTGGCGGACGTTGAGGCCGCCTACCGTCTGTTCGAGAGCCGGGCCGACGGGGTGATGAAGGTGGCTTTGGTGGGGCCGGAGGCGCGTTAGAGGGCGCAAGAACCCTTCCCGGCATAGTCCGGCCCGATTTCGCCACCGTATTCGGGATGGCGCTTGAGCCAGGCCACGGCGTAGGCACAAGTCGCCACGGGCTTCAGGCCGTGGGCCAGGGCGTAGTCGTAGGCCGCTTTTACGAGGGCTGAGGCGACGCCCCGCCCGCCAATGGCTTCCGGCACCAGCGTGTGCCGTATGTCGAGTCGTCCGTTGCCGAGCGTGTAAGCGGCATGGGCTTCGTGCCCGTCCACCACGGCCAGGAAGCGTTTCCCGGTTTCGTCATGCTGTATTTCCATATTGTTTCTGCGTTTTAGTCTGTTGCTTGATGAGCCATTGCCTTTGCGGGGCGGGCAAAACGGGGATGCCTTGTGCAGCCGTGAGGGGCCGGACTTGGAATGCGCCCGTGTGCGGCGTCGGATGGAAAGGGGAAAGCACAGGTCGTCCGGGCGCAAGAGCGCGGGCCGGTGGCCGCTGTTTCGGACAGTACTCTGCGGAGAGTACTCGAGTACTTGCCGCAAAGTACGATTTTTC
>VOFD01000418.1_pt1 | contig 12001 bp, 19 predicted proteins | sample 5384101 | NCBI WGS metagenome assembly VOFD01 (sample SAMN12384723, study PRJNA508395) | human gut metagenome | isolation source: healthy gut C | host: Homo sapiens
CTCTATGCTTTTTCGTAACTATACTTTACATAAATCTTCTGATACCAATTGTAATAATACTGCGGAGCATTTCTTTCCGATAAAATAAATTTATATTTATTTAGCAAATTTCCCAATATCAGATATTGATATCCTAAGCCCAACGAAATCACATAATCTGGCGCTTGATTTTTCAATAATTTTTTAATTCTTTTATTCTAAAAAATATTGTACATTTTCCCGTATTCTCAGGCAAATAATCAATTTTAATTTTCGGATTAATCCTATAATTATTATTTGCCTTTGAAAATACAATAAAGAAAACTTCATAACCGCTTTCACAAAAAAAATAATCGGCTAAGGCAGCTGTAACTCTCTCAGCACCGCCTCCACCTAAGCTACCTATTAAAAATGATATCTTTTTCATCAGCCTATGATCTCCCGTAATATTTTTCTCTTAATGCTTTTCCAATAAGCATCATTACAATAACGCCACTATATCCCAGCTCAATCTGATAATATAGAAACGCCCATATACGCTAGTAATACAAAAAAATCCGACAAATTTTGCTGCTCGAATCACTATTCTACTTTGCTCATTATAAATCTTACTGCCTTTTAAAGTAGATGCATATGCACACAACCATGCAATCACTGGGAAGATTCCATAATGGAACATAACAAACATAAACTGATTATCGAAATAAGTATAGTTCTTATTTCCCAAGTAGCTATAAGAAGCATTGATACCCAATCCAAAGATCAAATCCTCCCATGAATGCTGCGCAAAAAAGATTACGTATTGTCCACTTCTGGTATCTTCCATTCCTCTATTGAATAAATTTCCTGTAATCTCTGGAAAAATATAAGAAACTCCCAATACCGTAATAATAATCAGCAAAAATCCCATTAAAATCTTAACAGATCTATTCCTATCACCCAGAACAGCAACAAATATAAATAATAGTATTAATGTCTGTAATACCCATGCTCTTGACTGTGTAATAAATGCAGCAGCGATAATAAGCAACAAATTACAGTATATCAGCTTTCTTTTTATCCTTTTGGGGAAATCCAAAAATGTCATAATGCAAGCAGATGTAAACCAACATGAAAATATTCCTTTATATGACGCATTCATAGGCCATTTTATTCCATAATTAGCCCAAAAAGAAAAAACAGCAATATAAAAACAACAGCAGAAGAGTATATTTATATATGGCAATTTGTTTTCCAATATATTCCATATATTGTCATCAAAACCAAGTAGCGCTGCCACTGGCAACAAAATCACTGATGTAGAAATCGATTCAAAAAAACAGATTGAGCAGGCGCTTTATCTAAAGCCAATACAGTCCATATCAAATAATATAAAATCGAACTTATAATCAAAATCCTTATTCCTACATGGACCTTTTTTTATATATTGTATAAAGCATCTAAATATCAGCACAAGAATAATAATGCTTGAAAAACTTAAAAAGAAAGTTCCCCATCTTCCTTTACTAACGAACCTGTATGTATCATATATCGGCTCCCATTCACCCAACATATTTCTTAGCAAAGACCCTAAAATCACGCATATCAAATATATCTCAAATAAAAGTTCATTGATTGTGTATTTTGTTCTCATATTAAAATCACCATTTGGATTTTTCTTGCAATATATTTATATGATCTTCTAATTCTTCGTTCGTAAATCTTTCAGAAACACGTCTACCGGGTACTCCTACATATATGCCATAAGGATGAGTACTTTTAGTTAACACAGTCCCTGCTCCAATAACACATCCCTCTGCTACAGTTACTCCCTTAAGAATTGTTACATTAGCCCCTATCCAAACATCCTTTTCAATAATAACATCCTGATCGTTTTCTTCATCTTTTTCTTCATCTGTTACATCAGCCATGTACTTTCCTACTGCATTAATCTTGTGATTGCCTGTGATGATACTAAGTCTTGGGCCAATTATTACTTTCTCTTTAATGATAATATTTGCTCGTGTTGTCCACAACAGTGCATGAGGGCCAATCGCAACATCATCTCCTATACTAATATTGCCAATTCCCTTAATATCACTTTTTTCAGCAATATGTACATTTTTACCACAGCTTCCAAAAGAAGATTTAATTACACTTTCTCGGAAAATCTTATAAAATACCTTACGCACAAATTCTTCTGATCTGTATACGAGGCTTCCGATTTTATTGATTCCAATACCCCCCCCATTTTATATAGATTTCTTCTGTCATAGCTTGTCATTTCTCAATCTCTCCACTTCCGTATAAACTCTTTCAAGTTTATCAATGTTTTGCTGTAGAGAATATGATTCTCTTATAACATTAACACTTTCCCGGCCAGCTTTTAATCTCTTTTCATCATCTGTAAGATACTCAATAATTGCACAAGCCATGCTTTTACTATCACCTGGTTTATACAAATATCCGTTAATTCCTTGTCTTACAATTTTAGGAATTCCTCCAACATCTGTACTCACAATTGGAAGACCACACCCCATAGCGTCCAATATTGCCATAGGCATTCCCTCATTATACGACGGGAGAAGAAAAATGTCTGCCTCTCTCAAATATTGTTTTTTTTGCTCATTTCGGATCCATCCCGGAAATTCCACATTATCTTTATATTTCGCACTGAGTTTCTGCTTGACTTTTTCGATTTCACCACTTCCACCAAGAATAAACCGAGCATCCGGTATTTTGCTGAATACTTGGTCTACAATAGCTGGAATATCAAAGCATCCTTTTCTTTCACATATAAATCCTAGAAAAAGAATCAGCTTATTATTCGGTTTTGTAAGCTTCTCTTTGATCAAATCTTCTTGCAAAATACCATAATTCTCTACAACTCTAATTGTCTGTTCTGGCACAATTTCCGCAAGATTCTTCTTCCATTCTTCTGACAGTGCGATGGTTCTAATGCATTTATTGTAAATCTTTTCTATGGTTTTCTTCTTTTTCTGAGACTTTTTTCGATAGAACTCATCAAAATCCGCACCATGAACATGATTGACAACCGGAATTTTAGCAAAAGAGGCAATCTCAATTATTAAAGCCTTTCTATAAAAACTTCCTCCAAAAGAGGTATGGACATGAACAAGATTTGGTTTCCAAAACAAGGCTGTATAAATAAATTTCAAATACGCGCTTAATGCTTTAGAAGTTTTTTGTATTACACTTCCATCGCAATAGGTCTCTATAAATCGCACATCGTAATCTTCTGTCAATTGAGAGTTCCGGTAACCATTGACTACAGATGTAATTCCACCCTTTGCTGTGAAGCTCGGAACTACCATGCAGACCTTTTTTTTCTTCATTCCTTTTTTTCAACCTTTTCTCTTATCAGATAAAAAACAAACTTCGAATTAGTTTCTACATACCGCTTAAATAATCTCTTTGGTTCCTTACTCCACCGATACAGCCATTCTAAACTGTGATCCTGCATCCACTGCGGTGCACGTGGAATCACTCCAGAAATAACATTAAATGCTCCACCAACAGCTATCCAAACGGCATTTGTTTTTTGCTAAGTTTTGCACAAAATTTTTTCTTGACGTGGCGCACCGAGTGCAACCCATACAAAATCTGCTTTCGATTCGTTGATTCTATCGCACAGTTCCGTTTCTTCTTGTGTCGTCAACGGCCTAAACAACGATGGCTCACAACCGACAATGGATAATTGTGGATAATTCGCCTTTAAGTATTCAAGTAATGCATTCAGATTTTTTTGCGTTGTTCCATAAAAATAGTGATGAGCATCACTTTTTTCTGTGGTTGCAATCACTTGCTCCATAAAATCAGGCCCGGTCACTCGCCCCATTTCCGAATACCCGCGACGAACTCCAACGCTAGATAAGGGCTTTCCATCTGGCAAAGTCATAAATGAATTGTTTTGAACCGCTTGATAGTCCAAATTCACATGTGCTGTTACGGTAGTATGAACATTACAAGCACAAATATATCTTCCTCTTGCTTTGTCCATGTTTTCTAATAAATATTGAATTGCAGTTTCTTTGTTAACAGCCGAAATTTCAACGCCTAATATATTCACTCGTCGCATAGCTTTCTCACTTTATAACTCAGTATTTCCTCCACACCATTTTATTGACTACGTTTACATACCCCTGAATGATGCGAACCACTTTCATGGACACGGTCTCGTCCACATAGTCGGGGCAGGGCTTGCCCAGAACGCCCTTCTGCTTCATCTTAATGGCCATATCGGTGGCGTTGAGAAGTTCCCGAGTGGTAATACCAGCCAAAATGAAGTCACCGGCTTCCAGCGCCTCAGGGCGCTCCGTACTGGTACGGATGCACACGGCGGCAATGGGATGACCGATGGACAGATAGAAGCTGCTCTCCTCCGGCAGAGTACCGGAGTCGGAGACGATTGCCAAGGCGTTCATTTGCAGCTTGTTGTCGTCATTGAAGCCCAGCGGCTCGTTGACACGGACACGAGGGTCCAGCTGGAAGCCGCTCTTTTCCAGACGGTGCTTGCTTCTGGGATGGCAGGAGTACAGGATGGGCATATCGTACTTCTCTGCCAGTGCGTTGATGGCGGTGAACAGGCTCAGGAAATTCTTTTCCGAGTCGATGTTCTCCTCCCGATGGGCGGACAGCAGAATGTACTTGTCCTTTTCCAGCCCCAGACGCTCCAGCACATCGCTTTTCTGGATCTTGTCCAGATTCATGTGCAGCACCTCTGCCATGGGAGAGCCAGTCTGATAGGTACGCTCCTTGGGCAGACCCGTATCCGCCAGATACTTCCGGTCGAACTCGGAATAGCACATATTCACATCAGAGATCACATCCACGATGCGACGGTTGGTTTCCTCGGGCAGGCACTCATCCTTGCAGCGGTTGCCAGCCTCCATGTGAAACAGGGGGATGTGCAGCCGCTTGGCACTGATGGCGGACAGGCAGGAGTTGGTATCGCCCAGCACCAGATAGCCCTCCGGTTGCAACTCAGACAGAAGCTCATAGCTGCGGCCCATAATGTTGCCGCAGGTAACACCAAGATTCTCGCCAACCACCGGCACCAAAATGTCCGGGCCATACTCCCCAAAGGTGTTTTTCAGTGCGAAATCCTCCCAGAAAACTGTGGAAAGGTTTCTGTCCCAGTTCTGATTGTAATAGACCACGCAGCAATCAAAATATTCCCGGCAGCGCTTGATAACCGCAGCCAGCCGAATGATCTCAGGACGGGTGCCACAGCCAATCATGACCTTGGTGCGCCCGTCATTTTTCCATTTAAAATTGTGTTCCATAATGTTCTCCTAACGTCAACCAGTATCTTTTCTTACACCGGCTCGAAAAAGGTGTCCGGGTGGTTCGGGTTGAAGATCTCGTTACAGGTCATCACCGTCACCAGATTCTCCGTTTTCGACAGATTGATGATATTGTGAGTCCAGCCGGGGATCATGTACACCGCCTCGATCTTCTCCCCCGACACTTCGAACTCCACCGTCTCGCCGGTGTTGATGTTCCGCTCCTGGATCAGGCCGTGACCAGCAACCACGATGAACAGCTCCCACTTAGAGTTGTGCCAGTGCTGCCCCTTGGTGATACCTGGGCGGCTGATATTGATGCTCACCTGCCCACAGTCAGCGGTATGAACCAATTCCGTGAAAGAACCACGGTTGTCCACGTTCATCTTCAGGGCATACTTGAACTTGTCCGTCGGCAGATAAGTCAGATACAGGGAGTACAGCTTCTTGGCAAAGGAGCCATCCGGCATTTTTGGCATCATGAGCGTAGTCGGCTGTTCCTTGAACTCCTGCAGCAGATCTACGATCTCGCCCAGTGTTACCTTGTGTGTCACGGGGACGCAGCAGTAACGGCCATCTTCTTTCAGAATAGTCTCTACACCGTCAAATTCGCAGTGCTGTTCCTTGCCTTCCAGCAGATCAAACATCCCTTCTACTAGGTCGTCAATGTACAGCAGCTCCAGCTCGGTGCTACGGTCATTGACAGTGAAAGGCTCATCGTTGGCAACCGCCCAGCAGAAGGTGCTGACGGCGCTGTTGTACTTGGGGCGGCTATGCCCCATCAGGTTCACGAAGCGATAGACGGCGACCTTAGCCCCAGTTTCTTCAGCATACTGGAAGAACAGCTCCTCGCCAGCCTTTTTGCTACGACCATACTCACTATTACCGAAGCGACCAGCCAACGTAGCTTGAATGGAGGAGGACAGCATAATGGTTGCCTTGTTGTTGTGCTTTTTCAAGCAGTTCAGCAGGTCAGATGCAAAGCCGAAGTTGCCCTTCATGAAATCCTCCGGGTTTTCCGGACGATTTACGCCTGCCAGATTGAACACGAAGTCCGCCTTCTGGCAGTACTCATCCAGTTCCTCAGAGGTAGAATCCAGATCATACTCGTAGATTTCTTTAATATCCAGTGCCGGACGGGTCTTGTTTTTCCCATCACGAATGTTTTTCAGGTTGTTACAAAGGGCGGTTCCCACCATACCCTTGGCACCTGTGACTAGAATGTTCATTCTTCACCTCTTAATGTACTGCAGTGCAGTCCGAAACATCTGCACCATCCAGCACAGTTGCATTATTGCAAATGGTGCAGTTGCTGCCGATGCGGGCAAAGTTCCCCACCGTTGCGCCGGTGCGAACAACACTGTTGGTATAGATCAAGGCGTAATCCCCTACCGTCGCATCACAGTGGACTTCTATTCCGGCATTCAGCAAAACACCGCTTCCGACAGAGGCTCCATTTTGGATACAAGCGTTTTGCAGAACCACACAGCCACAGCCAACTTCAGCAAACGGACTGACATAGGCACTGGGAGCAATGATGTTTGGGAACGCATAGCCAAGTGATTTTGCTTTCTCATACACCTGTGCCCGGAACTGATTGTTGCCGATGCCTACCACCAGCAAGCTGTACTCTTTCCGCAGCTCCGACAAATCGGCAAGGCCGCCAACCACCGGAATGCCACAGATCTCAGTACCCACAGACTGTCCATCATCCACAAAAGCGCAATCGTATTGGAGCATCGCCTGCTCCGCCACCATGCGCCCGAAGCCACCGGCACCAACCAGCAGCAGCTTTTCCTTAGACATTCGGGATACCCTTCAGTGCGTTCTGGACATACTCGGTGGTCAGGATCTTCTTAACAGTGCCTTCCACATCCAGACGAGTAGTATTATGGCTGGTGTAGGACTCGTCCGCCATAGTATGTACCTCGCCGTTGACGACAAACTTATCGTAGTTCAGGTCACGGTTATCCGCCGCCACGCGGAAGTAATGCCCCATGTCCTCGCTGCGCAGCCGCTCCTCGCGGGTCATGAGCGTCTCGTAGAGCTTTTCGCCGTGGCGCGTGCCGATGATGTTCGTGCCCGTGTCGCCAAACAGCTGCTGGACAGCCTTAGCCAAATCGCCAATAGTAGAGGCATCAGCCTTCTGGATGAACAGATCGCCGGGGTTAGCGTGCTGGAAGGCGAACATCACCAGATCCACCGCCTCGTCGAGGTTCATGAGGAAGCGGTGTTGGGGTCGGTGATGGTGATGGGGTTGCCCGCCTTGATCTGGTCGATGAACAGGGGGATGACGCTGCCCCGGCTGCACATCACGTTGCCGTAGCGGGTGCAGCAGATGGTAGTGCCGCCACGCTCCGCTGCCACACGGGCATTGGCATAAATAACATGCTCCATCATAGCCTTGGAAATGCCCATGGCATTGATGGGGTAAGCGGCTTTGTCGGTTGACAGGCAAACAACACGCTTGACTCCAGCGTCAATAGCGGCGTGCAACACATTATCCGTGCCAATGATATTGGTCTGAACGGCCTGCATACGGGAAGAACTCGCAGGAAGGGACCTGCTTCAAAGCAGCCGCGTGGAAAATGTAGTCAACACCCGGTATAGCGTCCTTGATGGACTGCGGATTACGGACATCGCCGATGTAGAACTTAACCTTCTTGGCATGTTCAGGGTGCTTTGCCTGAAGTTCATGGCGCATGTCATCCTGCTTCTTTTTCGTCACGGGAAAAGATGCGGATCTCCTTAAGGTCAGAATCCAGGAAGTGCTTCAGAACGGTAGAACCAAAAGAACCAGTACCACCAGTGATCATAAGGGTTGCGTTATCAAATGCAGACATAATTATTCTCCTTTTAAATAAAAATTTTATATTAATCACGCTGGAAAATATCGCGTGAATAAACCTTATTCTTCACATCATCCAGACACTTGTCATAGCGGTTTGCGATGATTGCCTGGCTCTGTTTTTTGAACTCTTCTAAATCATTAACAACACGGCTACCAAAGAATGTGTCCCCATCTTTCAGTGTAGGCTCATAAATAATGACCGTAGCACCTTTTGCCTTGATGCGCTTCATAACTCCCTGAATGGAACTCTGGCGGAAGTTATCGCTGTTGCTCTTCATCGTCAGACGGTAAACGCCAACCACAACTTCTTTTTTCCTTGCTCTCATCCCAGCTATCATTTGCTTCATAAGCACCAGCAATTTCAAGCACCCGATCCGCAATAAAATCTTTACGAGTGCGGTTGCTTTCAACGATAGCTTGAATCAGGTTTTCCGGTACATCTGCATAATTGGCAAGCAGTTGTTTGGTGTCCTTGGGCAAGCAGTACCCGCCGTAACCGAAGCTGGGATTGTTGTAATGAGTACCGATACGCGGATCAAGGCAGACGCCGTTGATAATCTGCTGAGTATTCAGCCCCTTCATCTCTGCATATGTGTCCAGTTCATTGAAGTAGCTAACACGCAGAGCCAGATAAGTATTAGCAAACAACTTAACCGCTTCTGCTTCGGTAAAACCCATGAACAGAGTGTCAATGTTTTCCTTGATTGCACCTTCCTGAAGCAATTCAGCAAAAGTATGTGCAGCTTTTACCAGCCGAGCGTTTTCTACATCCGTACCAACGATGATACGGGAAGGGTAAAGGTTATCATACAGAGCCTTGCTCTCACGCAGAAATTCCGGGCTGAAGATAATATTGTCGCAGTGATATTTTTCGCGGACACTTGCTGTGAAGCCAACAGGAATCGTGGACTTTATCACCATAATTGCTTCCGGGTTATACTCAATTACCAGTTTGATAACCGCTTCAACTGCAGAGGTATCAAAGAAATTTTTCTTGCTGTCATAGTTGGTAGGAGCTGCAATGACAACAAAATCAGCATCAGAATACGCTTCCTTGGCATCCAGAGTTGCAGTCAGATCCAGCTCCTTTTCTGCCAGATACTTCTCAATGTATTCGTCCCGAATCGGAGATTTCTTGTTATTGATCATCTCCACCTTCTCAGGAACGATATCCAAAGCCGTTACCTGATGGTGCTGTGCCAGCAACACTGCCAGCGAAAGCCCAACATATCCCGTACCGGCCACGGCAATTTTCAAATCTTTAAACTCCTTCATTATTACTTTCTCCCTTGTATACTTATCTTGAGAACACACTCTTCACATACTCATAGCTGTTAATATCGCCAATGTCATACCGTTTGCCCGGCATAACGTAAGCGTGCATTGGGGTCTGTTTGCTCAGCCATGCGGCAAAGCTACCTGGTGCGTCATAACCGCAGCCATTGTCCAGTGCTTCCTGAATCCGCTTTACATCACAGGCACGGTAGCAATAGAACGGCGGCACAGCCAGATTTCCTTTCGGCTCTTTCGGCTTTTCCTCATAGCTGGTAATCAGGTCATTGCCATCCAACGTGATAATCGCCGTTTTCTGCTGCTTTTTCAGTTCATTTTCCACATGGCACATCACACAGGAAGTATCCTTTTCCTTTGCGAACTCCACGAACTTGGAAAGACTGAAATCCAGCACATTGTCGCCAGCCATAACCAGCAAATCATCAGCTAAATTCAGCTTTTCCACCGCCAGCTGAATATCTTTGACTGCTCCCAGACGAGTTTCATTGGTGCTTGTGCCATCGTCGATTACAGTAATCTCATAAGGCCGCGTCTTTTGCTTATTGCTTTTCCAATCCTCAAAATGCTGCGCGAACTTGTGGTTGAAATTACCACAAATTCGTCAATATCGGTGGTATCCACTAAATCATCCACCAGCCAATCGAGGATGGACTTTTCTCCCACTTTCAGGAGCGGCTTCGGAAAATTCTCCGTCAGCGGATAAAGCCGTGTAGCGTAGCCCGCTGCTAAAATCAAACATTTCATCTATGTATTCTCCTTACAGTTCCACACCATCGGCACTCTCGCACAGATGGAAACTGTACTTACATTCCAATGCCGGGAACGCTTTCAGATACTCTGCTGTGACCTTTGCTTCAATATCTTCGGCCTTGTCTGGGTCAATCAGCGCCATGCAGCAGCCTTTGAATCCCGCACCGGAGAAGCGGCCACCGTAGATACCATCAGTGTCAGCCATAATTTCATACAGTTTTTTCAATTCATCGCAGCCACACTCGTAATTATAAATGGAAGATTTGCCACTCTCGAAAACCAGCTGACCGTAGCCTTCCAAATCACCTTTACGCCACAGTTCTGCACCCTTTACGAGCAAACTCGCTGTAATAGTGTTCTGCGCGTCTACGCCACAATTCTGGCAGACGGTCTTTATAGGCTTCAAACACCTCATACGGCACATCGCGCAGCCAGGTATTTGCAAAGGTGTCATAGTCCATCCCTGCATAGCCCATTAGTGCATAGGCCGCTGCCTTGCACTCGTCCTGCCGCAGATTGTACTTAGAGTTTTTCAAAGAACGCTCCAAGCCGGAGAAGAAGATTGCCACCTTATAAGGCTTCATTTTCTCACTGGTAGGGATCAGTTCATAGCTGTCATCTTTCGTATCGAGGTACAGTAGATGGTTTTTCTTAGAAAGAACTTCGCAGCTCTGGTCGAGCTTGCCGCAAGCAACAGCAACATACTGGTTTTCTGCGGCCTTCGCCGTGAGAATCATCTCCATCGGCTCTAGATGGATACCATTCACTTTGCACAGTGCAGACAAAAAGCAAATAATGACCGAAGCCGACGAGGACAAACCGCCAATCGGCAGGCTACCCTCGATAATGCCAGACAGACCAACTTTCAGGCGGTACTTTTCTCCCAGCATCTTTGCCGCACCACGCAGATGATCAGCCCAGTCTCCCTGCTTTTCTTCCGGCACTGCATTTACAAAGAACCGGGCACGCTTCGGGAAGTTCAGCGACTGCAACTCCACCACACCATTCTGTTTCGGGTGGTAGGCCATGTGGATTCCCTTGTCGATTGCCAAACCATTGATTTTTTCCGTCCTGATGGTCGATATGCGCACCCAGCGGACTGATGCGGTACGGGCAGAACGCCACATCAAACGGTTCCTGATGATATAATTCCTTGTAAACCTCAACACACTTCATCGGTTTATTTTCCTATTCTTCATTATTTGTAGAACTTTGCGTACCACTCAGCGAACTTCCGCAACCCCTCGCGCAAACTGGTAGAGGGCTTATATCCGAAGTCACGCTCCAGCGCACTGGTATCTGCATAGGTCACAGGTACATCACCAGGCTGCATCGGAACCAATTTTTTGTGTGCTTCAAAATCATAATCTTCCGGCAGAACACCAGCACGAATCAGTTCTTCTTGCAAAATCTGTACAAAGTCCAGCAGATTTTCCGGGTTCTGGTTGCCGATGTTATAAACTGCATACGGAGGAACGGGCAGACCATCTTCACCATTTTTACGTTCCGGCGCACCCTGCATCACACGGACAACGCCCTCGACAATATCATCCACATAAGTAAAGTCACGCTTGCAGTTACCGTAGTTGAAAATCTGAATCGTTTCGCCTTTCAGCAGCTTGTTAGTAAAGCCGAAGTACGCCATATCCGGGCGACCAGCAGGGCCGTATACTGTGAAGAAGCGCAGACCCGTGGAAGGAATGTTGTACAGTTTAGAATAGGCATGTGCCATCAGTTCGTTGGACTTCTTGGTCGCTGCATACAGCGATACCGGGTTATCCACCTTGTCATCCGTACTGTACGGCACTTTTTTATTGCTGCCGTATACGGAAGAACTCGACGC
>VOFD01000476.1_pt1 | contig 12001 bp, 19 predicted proteins | sample 5384101 | NCBI WGS metagenome assembly VOFD01 (sample SAMN12384723, study PRJNA508395) | human gut metagenome | isolation source: healthy gut C | host: Homo sapiens
AAAAAGCCAATACTAATTGTACTGGCTTTATTTTGTGAATCTTGACTCGATTTTCTTCGTCAATTAAATTGTATATCAAACCTGTACTGTCGGCTTAATTTCCCGCAAAAAGTATGAAAAGGAAAAAGGGTGATTATGCCGCTATCAAGGCCGAGCTGACCAGCAGTAAAGGAATGGAAGTAGCTATTGTAAAAGTTACCACTGGTGCAGCTGCTACTCTCTGGGGTGTAGAACTTAGCAGTCCGACGTTCAAAGATGATAAGACGATTGATGTTAACGCTAAGGTAACTTTCTCCTACCGGCAAATACAGTCTGCCAGATGGTCGTTAATAAACCCTGCTGCCTGTAAGTGAGCATAACAAATCGTCGTTCCAAAGAATTTGAATCCGCGCTTTTTCATGTCCTTACTCATTGCATCGGATTCGGGAGAAGATGCCGGAATCTCGCTCAATGACTGAAAGGTATTGATGATCGGTTTTCTTTCGGGAAAGAACGACAGTGTATAGTCGTAAAAACTACCGAATTCTTTTTGTATGGCTAAGAACTGTCTTGCATTTGTAATTGTCGCTTTGATTTTCAGACGGTTTTTCACAATGCCATCAAATTGCATCAGTCGTTCAATATCTTCATCGTTCATTTGTGCCAATCGTTCAGCGTAGAAATCATAAAAGGCTTTGCGATATCCCCTCGCTTTTTTAAGGATAGTTATCCAACTCAATCCTGCTTGAGCACTTTCCAGCACAAGAAACTCAAACAGTGTCTTGTCGTCGGTCACTAACTTTCCCCACTCCTGATCGTGGTATTTCACATACAGTTCGTCAGTTCCGCACCAACCGCAGCGTCCGTTTACTATATCTTGCATAATCACACATATTGTTGTAGGCGTAAAGATAATAAAAAAGTCTGATACATTACTGTACCAGACTTTTTAGATGATTTATATAAATCGGATTATAAAATATCCAGTGCTTTAAATGCCTTAACCAGCTTCTCTACAGCGCGGTCAATTTGATCTTTTGTATGAGTAGCCATCAATGCCACACGCACCAAAGTATCTTGCGGTGCACATGCCGGAGGAATAACAGGATTGATAAATACACCCTCGTCGAAAGCCAATTTAGTGACCATGAATGTTTTTTCCGTGTCACGTACATAAAGAGGAATGATAGGTGATTCTGTTGCACCGATTTCAAAACCTGCTTCACGGAAACGTTTCAAAGCATAGTTGGTAGCTTCCCACAAGGCGTTGAGTCTTTCCGGTTCATTCTGGATGATATGAAGAGCTTCCAGAGCAGATGCTGTAGCAGCCGGAGTGTTGGATGCACTGAATATATAAGTACGTGCGTTGTGGCGTAACCAGTTGATGATAGAAGAATCAGCAGCGATAAAACCGCCGATAGAGGCCAGTGACTTACTGAAAGTACCCATGATTAGGTCTACTTCGTGTGTCAGACCGAAATGGTCACATACACCACGTCCCTGTTTTCCGAATACCCCCAATCCATGAGCTTCGTCTACCATGATAGTAGCGTTGTATTTATGTTTCAAGCGTACGATTTCGGGCAAGTTTGCCAGGTCGCCTTCCATAGAGAACACGCCGTCTACTATGATGAGCTTCACTGAATCCGGGTTGCACTTTTGAAGTTGCTTTTCCAGATCCGCCATATCGTTGTGTTTGTATTTCAATTGCTGTGAGAAGGAGAGACGACGGCCATCTACGATAGAGGCATGGTCACGGTCATCACATATTATATAATCGTTACGGTCGGTCAAGGCATGAATAACTCCGGAATTAACCGTAAAACCGGTAGAGAAGCAGAGCGCTTCATCTTTGCCTACAAAGGCAGCCAGTTCTTTTTCCAACTGAACGTGCAGGTCAAGCGTACCATTCAAGAAGCGCGAACCTGCGCAACCGGAACCATATTTATGCATGGCCTTGATACCTGCTTCAATCACTCTTTCATCTCCCGTAAGGCCAGTGTATGCATTAGAACCGAACATCAACACTTCGTGTCCGCCCATTTCTACCTCTGTACCCTGCTTTCCTTCAATCTCACGGAAATATGGGTAAACGCCCTTTGCCATAAACTGTTGTGGCAAGTCGTACTTAGCTAACTTCTCTTGTAATAATCCCATGAATTATAATTTATTATACTCATACTCAGATCATTCGCTGATGATCTAGCATCTTTTTTATCTTAACAAGTGTTTAAAACAGGGGGCAAAGATAGCAAAATTTGCTTTTATCTGTTCTTTTTAAAAGAAAAAAGTTGCTCCCATGAGATTAGAAACCTCTAATAGATCAAAATTTAATATATTTGTATTACTTTTGTCGTCTACAATTGACAAAAAATGGCATGAACGAAAGGATGAAAAAAATAAAATTCGTCGTCAACCCTATTTCGGGAACACAAAGTAAAGAATTGATTCTTAACTTGCTGGATGAAAAAATTGATAAGGCGAGATACACTTGGGAAGTAGTGTATACGGAAAGAGCCGGTCATGCAGTAGAGATAGCTGCCAAAGCTGCGGAAGAGAAAGCTGACGTCGTTGTGGCTATCGGGGGGGACGGAACAATTAATGAAATAGCCCGTTCGTTGGTGCATACTGATACCGCACTGGGATTATTCCCTGCGGATCGGGGAATGGACTGGCGCGGCATCTGCATATACCGATGGAACCGAAAAGGGCGCTGGAAGTGCTGAATGAGGGTTGCATGGATGCCATAGATTATGGTAAGATTAATGGTGTGGATTTTTTCTGCACTTGCGGATTGGGGTTCGATGCTTTTGTTAGTCTGAAGTTTGCACATGCCGGTAAACGCGGGCTGTTGACTTATCTGGAAAAGACCCTGCAAGAGAGTCTTAAATATGAACCCGAAACATATGAACTGGAAACGGAAAACGGAGTTTCCAAGTATAAGGCTTTCCTGATTGCCTGCGGAAATGCGTCGCAATATGGAAACAATGCTTATATCGCCCCGCAAGCTACGCTGACGGATGGCTTGCTGGATGTGACCATTCTCGAGCCATTCACCGTATTGGATGTCCCCTCATTGGCTTTCCAGTTATTCAATAAGACAATCGATCAGAATAGCCGTATCAAGACTTTCCGTTGCAAGCAGTTGTGTATCCGCCGCACTTCTCCGGGAGTAGTGCACTTTGACGGCGACCCCATGGAAACGGACGCTAATGTGAACATTGAGTTGATCCAAAGGGGATTGCGCGTAGTGGTGCCGCAAGCGTCGGAAAAGGATGCTGCCAATGTACTTCAGAGAGCACAAGAATATATGAATGGAATTAAATTGATGAATGAAGCTATTGTTGACAATATAACAGACAAAAACAAGAAAATCTTGAAAAAGCTGACGAAGAAAGTCTGATAAAATAACGGATTACTGACTACGAATTACAAATTATTGCGTACTTTTGCGGAGTTTTGGTTCAGCCAAAATAAAAACGCGAGTGATAATCGTTTAAAAAAAAATATATGTTCAGAACACACACATGTGGAGAACTGAGAATCTCTGATGCAAATAAGCAAGTGACGCTGTCCGGATGGGTACAGCGTAGTCGCAAAATGGGAGGAATGACCTTCATCGACCTCCGCGACCGTTATGGAATTACTCAATTAGTATTTAACGAAGAAATTAATGCTGAACTCTGTGAACGTGCCAATAAGTTGGGACGTGAGTTCGTTATTCAAGTCACCGGAACGGTGAATGAACGTTTCAGCAAGAATGCAAATATTCCTACCGGAGACATTGAAATCATTGTTTCCGAACTGAACGTACTAAATACTGCAATGACTCCCCCGTTCACCATTGAGGATAATACGGATGGTGGTGATGATATCCGCATGAAATATCGTTATCTGGATTTGCGTCGTAACGCTGTCCGCTCTAATCTGGAACTGCGCCACAAAATGACAATTGAAGTTCGCAAATATCTGGATAGTCTGGGTTTCATCGAAGTGGAAACGCCCGTTTTGATCGGTTCTACTCCGGAAGGCGCACGCGACTTCGTGGTTCCTTCACGTATGAATCCGGGACAATTCTATGCACTTCCGCAATCTCCGCAGACATTGAAGCAATTGTTGATGGTATCCGGGTTCGACCGTTATTTCCAGATTGCGAAATGTTTCCGTGACGAAGATCTGCGCGCCGATCGTCAACCGGAGTTTACGCAGATTGACTGTGAAATGAGCTTTCGTTGAGCAGGAAGATATTATCACTACTTTCGAAGGAATGGCTAAACATTTGTTCAAAACACTGCGTGGTGTGGAACTGGCTGAACCGTTCCAGCGTATGGCTTGGGCGGACGCCATGAAATATTATGGTAGCGACAAACCCGATTTGCGTTTCGGTATGAAGTTCGTCGAACTGATGGACATCATGAAAGGACACGGTTTCTCCGTTTTCGATAATGCCGCTTATACGTGGGCGGTATCTGTGCGGAAGGGGCTGCACATTACACCCGCAAACAACTGGATGCCCTGACTGAATTTGTGAAGAGACCGCAGATTGGTGCAAAAGGTATGGTTTACGCCCGTGTAGAGGAAGACGGTAATGTAAAATCGAGCGTTGACAAATTCTATACGCAGGAAGTACTGCAACAGGTGAAAGAAGCTTTCGGTGCCAAACCGGGTGACTTGATTCTGATCCTGAGCGGCGACGACACCATGAAGACACGCAAGCAACTTTGCGAGCTTCGTTTGGAAATGGGTAGCCAATTGGGATTGCGTGATAAGAATAAATTCGTTTGTCTTTGGGTGATTGACTTCCCAATGTTCGAATGGAGTGAGGAAGAAGGCCGCCTGATGGCCATGCACCATCCGTTCACACATCCGAAAGACGAGGACATTCCGATTTACTTGATACCGATCCGGCAGCTGTACGTGCCGATGCATACGATATGGTAATCAACGGTGTGGAAGTTGGCGGCGGATCTATCCGTATCCACGATGCGAAATTACAGGCGAAGATGTTCGAGATTCTTGGATTCACTCCGGAGAAGGCAGAAGCACAGTTTGGCTTCCTGATGAATGCCTTCAAGTATGGTGCACCTCCTCACGGTGGTTTGGCATACGGTCTTGACCGTTGGGTGTCTTTGTTTGCAGGATTGTTCTATACGTGACTGTATTGCGTTCCCGAAAAAATAATTCCGGACGTGATGTGATGCTGGATGCACCGTCTGCAATCGACCAGACTCAACTTGATGAACTGAATTTGATCGTTGATCTGAAAGAGGGCGAGTGAAAGAATCTGTACGCATATTCCGTTTTATAGTAATCGGTACAATGAATGCCATAATCATGGCGTTGGTTGTATGGTTGATGATGAAGGAAATCTCATTCGACGGTGACTATATGGTGGCTAATATAACAGCGTATCTGATAGCTCAAATCCATAACTTTATCTGGTGCAAATACTGGATATTCCCCGTAGAAAATAAAAAGAATAGTATCTGGAAACAGATACTGCTCTTTTGTTCTGCTTTTGCCGTGGCTTACACTGCACAGTTCTTATTTCTTGTCTTATTGGTAGAAGGATTGGACGTGAATGAATATCTGGCTCAATTCCTGGGATTGTTTATTTATGGAGGGGCTAATTTCCTAGCCAACAAAAAATAACGTTTCAATGAGATAGTTATTTATGATGATATATTGAAAGGGCACAGAGTTCTCAATTTAGATTTGAACTCTGTGCCCTTCTTTTTTTTTCTTTATTAGATAAACCTCCTGCAATGAAGGTATGTGGGTAAGCCTTTAATCCAGAAAGCGTTTGGTAAGTCCATCATATTCGTCAATCCGACGATCACGAAGGAAAGGCCACCAACGACGAACGTTTTCCGAACGTTCCATATCTATCTCCACTACTATATTTTCCGGGTGATCGTTTCCGGCTTGTGCAAGGAATTCTCCTTGCGGACCTGCTACAAAACTATTTCCCCAGAATTGGATGCCATTTGTCTGCATGGACGGATCGGGTTCGTGACCGACACGGTTAACGGAGATAACAGGAAGTCCGTTGGCCACTGCATGAGCACGTTGGGAGATAATCCAGGCATTGAGCTGGCGGGCTTTTTCGTCGTCCGTATCGCTGCTTTCCCAGCCGATGGCGGTAGGATAAATTAGAAGTTCAGCACCTTTCAGTGCCATCAGACGGGCAGCTTCTGGGTACCATTGATCCCAGCAAACCAATACTCCGAGTTTTCCTATCGATGTCTGTATCGGCTCAAAACCGAGATCTCCCGGAGTGAAATAGAATTTTTCATAATATGCCGGGTCATCGGGAATATGCATTTTCCGATATTTTCCGGCAATACTTCCATCGCGGTCGAAAACGACAGCTGTGTTATGATATAGCCCCGGAGCACGTTTCTCAAACAAAGAGAGGTGACAAGGACTACTTTATTAGCTGCTGCCAACTCGGAATAAAAGCCTGTGGAAGGCCCGGGAATTGGTTCGGCAAGATCAAACAGGTTAGTGTTTTCTGTCTGGCAGAAATAAAGTGAATTGTGCAACTCCTGCAGCACGATTAGTTGTGCTCCGTGAGCAGCACAGGCTTCAATGCTTTTAGCGAGGTTCATCAGGTTGACCCGAATATCTGCGGTATTGGATTGTTGGATTAATCCTACTTTTTATCTTTTTCATGATGAATAATTAGTGGGTTGATTCATTCATTATTTTATAATTCCTTTATAGCTCTTTTGTAATTCTTTTATGACTCCTTTATAACACCCAGCGGATATTGCATGGTGACACAGTGTAGGGAACCGTGCTGTTTAATCAGGGCACGGCAGTCTATTCCAATTATTTGATGGCTTGGAAAGGCTTGCTGCAATACTTCTCCTACTTTTTTGTCATTCGCCGGCTGATTGTATGTCGGGTAGAGAATAACGTCGTTCATAATCAGGAAATTGGCGTAAGTTGCAGGCAGGCGTTCGCCGTCTTCTTCTATCTTGTCTGCCATGGGTAAGGCCAATAGGCGATAGGGTTCTCCTGCTAAGGTGCGGAATGTTTTCAGCTGTTCTTCCATTGCGAGCAGTGCTTCGTAATGTTCGTCTTCTTTGTTTTCACATTTCACGTAAGCGATGGTGTCGGTAGAACAGAAGCGTGCCAAAGTGTCGATGTGGCTGTCGGTATCATCACCAGCCAGATAACCGTGATCTAACCAAAGCACCTTTTGCAGGTGGAAGGTTGATTTCAGGTATTCTTCTATCTCTACCTGGTTCAGTCGTCCGTTTCGTTGGGGAGAAAGCAGACATTCGGAAGTGGTGAGCAGTGTGCCCATTCCATCGCTCTCGATAGAACCTCCTTCGAGTACGAAGTCGAGGTGGTCTATATACTGGCCTTTCAAGGCTCCGGCTTCTACGGCATGTTTGGTAATTTGATTGTCCAGTTCGGAAGCATATTTTAGTCCCCAGCCGTTGAAGGTGAAGTCGAGCAGGGAAGGGGTGCCGGTATCTATCATTGTTATGGCTCCGTGGTCGCGGGCCCATGTGTCATTGGTGGCACATTCCAGAAAGCGGACGTTATTCATATTGACAGTAGCAGCTATCTGTTTTTTCACTTCTTCCGGTTCGGGAGTGACGATCAATAATAATTCACGCTTCGATATTTCTCTGGCAATATTGATAAAACACTCTTGCACTTCCGCCAGCATGTAGGCCCAATCTGTACCGGCATGTGGCCATGTTAACTGTATACCGCTCTGCATGTGCCATTCGGCAGGCAAATGAGGTGCTCTCATTTCTACCTGTACGGTCATGTTTTTGCCGAAGTTCAACTGCAAATCTTTTCTCCGAGCCGCTTGGGCTGGGGAGTCCAACCATGATTCCCATCAGATTATATATATTTAGTTATTTATAAAATCAGTTTATTGTCTGCATCTAAAGTCAGTTTGTTTTCTGCATCGATGTGACTGTTATGCATTGGTTTCCTGCTTCGGTTTCCGGTCAAAGAACGGATTCTTGGAGGATGCGCTTACGGGGATTGCCATAACCATTTTGCAGTCTTTCAGCCAATTGAGGCGTTGTGCTGCCAATCCGGCAGAGAACATCACACGTGTGTCTACACGCAAATCGGCGGCAATAGCACAGGCAGAACCTATGGCGATACCTACGTCTATGCTGTTCAATGCGCAGGGAACTCCTTCTGTACGTCCGGCACAGGTAGCAAATCCACAATACCCGCAGTTTAAGCCCCTGCGCCTGCTCGCGCGTTCCTATTAATATAACGCATTCGGCATTTAGTATGTTGTCTGCATCCCGTAGAAAAAATTTCATTCCATGTTCTTTTACCATAGCTATCATAGTGTCCGATAATTGTTTAATCTCTTCATCAGTGATGAGGGCCACTTCAATAATATCGATTCCTTTTCCTTTCGGAGCAGTGCGCGCAGCCGTCATCATCTGACGTGCTACCTGCAATATATGCTCGTGACGAGCGTCTCTTTCGTTCAGTATCATAACTTTCTTGAATTAATTAGTAAGGCAAAGATAAATGAAAATTGGCAAAATTACACTAGATGATGAAATAAATAGGGGCTATCATTTGAGTCTGATATGAAAAAAACTTTCGTATCGGACTTTGTGTTATTGGGTGGAAAAGGCTATCTTTGTATCTGTCAACTTATAAAGTTATGAGTATATGAGTAATAAAATTTATCCTATCGGCATACAGAACTTCGAGAAAATCCGTAAAGAAGGTTATTGCTATATAGATAAGACTGCTTGGATATATCAAATGGTGAAAACTGGCAGTTATTATTTTCTAAGTCGTCCACGTCGTTTTGGGAAAAGTTTGTTACTGTCTACTTTGGAAGCCTATTTTCAAGGGAAGAAAAAACTTTTCGAAGGATTGGCGATAGAGAAACTGGAAAAAGACTGGTTTAAATATCCGATCCTGCATATTGACCTCAATACAGAAAAATACGATACACCGGAAAGACTTGAAAATAAGCTGAATCGCACATTGGTGGAATGGGAAAAAATCTATGGAGCGGAATCTGCAGAAACTTCTCTAGCTATGCGTTTCGAAGGTATTATTCAGCGTGCTTGTGAGAAAGAGGGCCAGAGTGTCGTTATTCTTGTGGATGAATACGATAAGCCTATGTTACAGGCGATTGGTAATGATGAACTCCAGAAGAGTTTTCGTGATACATTGAAGGCTTTCTATGGAGCTTTAAAAAGCAAGGATGGCTGCATTAAATTTGGTATGCTTACGGGAGTTACGAAATTCGGAAAGGTAAGTGTATTCAGCGATCTGAATAATCTGGAGGATATTTCTATGCGTCAGCAGTATATAGAAATCTGCGGAATCAGTGATCGCGAGTTGCATGAGAATTTTGAAACTGAATTGCATGAATTTGCCGATGCGCAAGGTTTGACGTATGATGAAATTTGCACAGAAATGCGTGAAAGATATGATGGTTATCATTTCACTCATGATTCTATAGGTATGTATAATCCGTTCAGTGTACTTAATACCCTTAAATACAATGTGTTTGGCAACTATTGGTTTGAAACGGGCACACCTACTTATCTGGTCGAATTACTAAAAAACATCATTACGATCTTCACCGGATGGCTCATGAAGAAACCAGTGCCGACGTACTGAATAGTATTGATTCAACTTCCGACAATCCTATCCCTGTGATTTATCAGAGCGGTTATCTTACCATAAAAGGCTACGATCGTGAATTTGAAACTTATCGCCTAGGATTTCCCAATCGTGAAGTGGAGGAAGGTTTTGTGAAATATCTCATGCCTTTTTTATGCCAATATAAATGCCGTAGAATCATCTTTTGAGATTCAGAAGTTTGTCCGCGAAGTCCGTTCGGGAGATTATGATTCTTTTTTTCCGTCGTCTTCAGAGTTTCTTTGCAGATACTCCTTATGAATTGGTTCGCGATTTGGAATTGCATTATCAGAATGTCCTCTTTATCGTGTTCAAATTAGTCGGTTTTTATGTAAAAGCGGAATATCACACGAGCCAGGGCCGTATCGATCTTGTTTTGCAGACTGATAAATTTATCTATGTCATGGAATTCAAGCTGGAGGGTACGGCTGAAGAAGCCTTGCAGCAGATCAATGAAAAGCATTATGCTAAACCTTTCGAAAGTGATGGGCGAACACTTTTTTAAGATTGGAGTGAATTTTAGTGCTGAAACACGAAACATTGAGAAGTGGGTGGCGGAACTTCAATAAATATAATTTTGGCAGGATTTTCAAGAGAACAAATAGATGTTACATATTAATAATGCCTGTATTGCTTTTTGGTACGGAAGTGCTTTTCTCCGGTTTCAGTATGAAGTTGGAAAGGGGAGAAACGGCTTGCATTGTCGGTCAATCCGGTTGTGGAAAGACTTCGTTGCTGAATGCGGTAATGGGGTTTGTGCCTTTGAAAGAAGGATCTATACAGGTAGGGGAAACATTGCTTGATATATCGACTATCGATAGTGTCCGCAGACAGATTGCATGGATTCCACAAGAACTGGCGCTACCTTTTGAATGGGTAAAGGAAATGGTGGCTCTCCCGTTCGGACTGAAAGTGAATCGTTCTGTTCCTTTTTCGGAAGAAAGACTTTTCACTTGTTTCGATGAATTGGGGCTGGAACACGAATTATATACAAAGAGGGTGAATGAAGTATCGGGTGGTCAACGCCAACGTATTATGTTGGCTGTGGCTGCAATGCTCAACAAACCTCTCATTATCATAGATGAACCGACTTCTGCTTTGGATGCCGGGTCAACCGGTAAAGTCCTGTCTTTTTCCGGCGACAGGCGGAAAGGGGAACAGCTGTGTTAGCCGTATCACATGATAAGGACTTTGCTTCGGGCTGCCATTATTTAATAGAACTGTAATTAATTGAACTGTAACGCAAATCGGATAGAATTGTTAAGAATATATTGTGGGAACCATCGATATTTCATATTATAATTTATTTATTGGCTTGCTATTGCTTGCCATTCCGTTCTTTTATCTTTGGAAGTTCAAGACGGGTTTGCTGAAACCTGCCGTGATAGGTACGCTTCGAATGATTATCCAACTATTTTTTATCGGTATGTATCTGAAATATCTCTTTTTATGGAATAATCCTTGGATTAATTTCCTTTGGGTGATAATTATGGTATTCGTGGCCGGGCAGACCGCATTGGTACGTACCCAGTTGAAACGTAGTGTTTTATTAATCCCTATTACGGTAGGATTTTTTTGTAGTGTTGTATTGGTAGGCATCTATTTTATCGGTATTGTTCTCCAACTGGATAATATTTTTAGCGCCCAATACTTTATTCCAATATTCGGAATTCTGATGGGTAATATGCTGTCGAGCAATGTAATAGCCTTGAATACTTATTATAGTGGATTGAAACGTGAACAGCAATTGTATCGGTATTTATTGGGGAATGGGGCTACAAGGCAGGAAGCCCAAGCTCCATTTATCCGGCAGGCCATTATTAAATCGTTTAGTCCCCTGATTGCGAATATTGCAGTGATGGGATTGGTGGCTCTGCCAGGTACGATGATCGGGCAAATTTTGGGAGGCAGCAGCCCGAATGTCGCTATCAAATATCAAATGATGATTATGGTGATTACTTTCGCCGCATCCATGTTGTCGTTGATGATTACTATCTCATTGGCTTCACGACGTTCGTTCGATGCGTACGGAAAACTGCTGGAGGTAACAAAAGAACCCAGAAATGACTGTTATTGACCAGATATTCCATAAAGTAGCTGAAATAGCTATTCCACACTTCTTTATAACAGTGGAGTTTTCAGCATCCGGCACAGAAATGCCGGAACATATCGAGGCTTTCCTGCAGGAAAAATACGAAGCAATTCTTCGTGGAGCCAGTGGACGTAAATTTATCTATAAGGAAGGAGAGTGGCGGCTTATTTTCACTTTCTTCCCTACGGACAGAGTCGTAGACGAACGGTATGCACTGAAAAACAAGGTACAAATGAAAAATGAGGTGCAAATGAAAAGCAAAAAGCT
>VOFD01000522.1_pt1 | contig 12001 bp, 14 predicted proteins | sample 5384101 | NCBI WGS metagenome assembly VOFD01 (sample SAMN12384723, study PRJNA508395) | human gut metagenome | isolation source: healthy gut C | host: Homo sapiens
CGGTATCACTACCACTGGATTTTGAGTCCAGCAGTCAAACGATTTGGCAAATTCGCCGGAAACAAGCCGGTCAACAGAAAGCGACGGGAAGGATTGCAGATAGCGGTTTTCGCTCTCAGCGTAGGAACGGGAGGGCGTGAAAAGATTCCACGCAACCAATGCGCCCATCCCGATGACAAAAAAGAGGGACAGCCATTTCGCCCGGCTGATCTTCATGGTTGTGACCATCCTTTCTCATTAAAAACGGAAATACAGAAACGGATTATAGGAGGCGTCCACCAGGAAGGCGATGGATAGCACCATTCCCGCTGCCACTAAGCAGGTTTCCATCGCGCCCAACGGGATCGGGTGAGCGGAAAGTCTGCCCTCCAAACGGCGCCAAAGCTCCTTCGGCAGCGGCGTGCTCCCCCACCGCCGCAATCAGCAGCAGCGCGATATTCGTATAGAGCAGATAGACGCCTCCCCCATCCCATATCGGCTGGCCATAGCCGCCAAACAGGGCGCGGATGTAGGCAATCCCATTCCCCAGCGAATCAAAGGAGAAGATCGCCCAGCCGAGCATGACAAGCAGCATTGTATAAACATGCTGGAAAAACGCAGGCAATTTTTTAAGGAAGCGGAGCAGAAAAAGCTTCTCCACAATCAGCAGAACGCCGAAATACAGGCCCCAGGCCACAAAATTCCAGCTTGCCCCATGCCAAAAGCCTGTGAGCAGCCATACGATCAGGATGTTGCGGATCTGCTTTGGAAAGCCCTTGCGGTTACCGCCCAAGGGAATATAGACATACTCCTTGAACCAGCTGCTCAGGGAAATATGCCAACGCCGCCAAAACTCCGTAATGCTTTTCGAGATATAGGGATAATCAAAGTTTTCAAGGAAGTGAAAGCCAAACATCCGCCCCAGGCCGATCGCCATATCCGAATAGCCGGAAAAATCGAAATAAATCTGGAACGTAAAGGCGAATAAGCCAATCCATGCGGTTAAAACCGGAAGTTCCCGAATATCCATCGCGGAAATCTGGCTCCAAACCGCGCCGACCGTATTGGCGATGAGCACCTTTTTGCCAAGGCCCGTTACGAAACGCTTTACACCGCTGGAAAAATCATCAAAATTCTCCCGCCGGTCTGCAAGCTCGCCCACAACCGTGCGCATCCGGACAATCGGCCCGGCGATGAGCTGCGGGAACAGAGAAACATAGGTGCCGAAGGAGATGATATTGCGCTGCACCGGCACATCGCCCCGGTATAAATCGATCAGGTAGGACATGGCCTGGAACGTATAAAAAGAAATACCAATCGACAACGGAATTTGAAGCGCGGGGATTGCAAGGCCCGTCAGCGCATTGAGATTCTCCACAAAAAATCGGCATATTTAAAAAAGCCAAGCAGAGCCACGTTGAGCACGACCGCCAGCGCGAGCACCTTTTTCGCCCGGCCCGGCGCCTGCTTTGCCCGCTCCATCCACAGACCTAACAGATAATCCATGCAGATGGAAAAAAGCATCAGGAAAATATAAACCGGCTCACCCCATGCATAGAAAAACAGGCTAAAAAGAAGCAATACAACATTTTTCGCCCTGCGGGGAACGATGAAATAGACCGCCAGCACTGCCGGCAAAAAATAAAACAGAAACAGAAGGCTGCTGAATACCATAGTGGTTCCCCTTTATTGCGTAATTTCAAACTCTTGAATGCCCATATAGCCGGGCGCAACCTCATATTTCGGGAATACGACCACCACATGCCCGGCTTCATTGACATAAAAGCCCTGATCGTCCGAAATCGTTGTAAATGCCAGGTCATCTTCAAAATAGTAAGCGTCCGGATCCGCCTGCATACGCTGCTTCATCTGATCTTTACGCTCTGGTTGACGATAGCTTTAAAATCGGGCCCGAGCAGATCAAGCAGAGTGAGCTCCTTCCCCGTTTCGAGATCAATGTTGTAGTAAAATTGCTCCTCATAATAGCTGGCATGTGTTTCGGATTTGATCAGCACAAATGAAACAACCGATCCATTATTGCAATGAAGGCGATAGTCAATATTAATCTCCGGCGTGATATACTCTTCTTCTATGCCACCCGTTTCCAGATAGAGCTTTCGGGCCTCTTTGGCCTCATTTTGAAACGTTTGAATCAGCGCGCTGATTCTTGCCTGAATTTCATGATTAATGCGCCGTTCCAGCTCTGTATTACCCGTGTTGGCAAGCTCCGGCTGGCGGACGATCAGAAGCTCGTTCTCCCCCTGCCGCTCGTATTGCGCAAACGTCAGCACCTGCGCAAGCCGACCGATCACCGGGATTTCTGAAAGCCCGGAAGCCACCGCAGGGAGGGTGTTGAGCGCGGTCACCAAAAGAACTAGGCAGACGGCCGCAGCACAGGCGGCATAACGCGCAAAGGCCTGGGCATGCCGCGGTTTCCGGCCAGCGGAACGCGCCGCTACTCGAATGGTTTCGCCCAATTCCGGCGGCAACTCAATGGCATCGTAAACAGCTTTTGCATCCCGAATGGATTTCATACGCACGGCCATTCCTTTCTTGCGCCGGACCGCGGATGTGTGCGGTTGTGGCGCAGCCAAAATTTTGGGCAGCCTTTCTGCCCGAAACGTGCAAAAGGCATTTTACCGCCATTATGTAGCCGACATTTCATAGCCAAGCTCCTCCCTCATTTTTTTCAGCGCGCGGTACAGGCGAGCTTTTACGGTGTTAAGGTTGGCGCCGGTTGCCTGCGCGATCTCCTCCAACTTCAAATCCTCGAAATAGCGCAGGATCACGATGGTTTTAGCTTAGGCTCCAAATGATCCACAGCACGATAGACATCCATCTTTTCGCCGAGATCCTCCTGTTGGCTTGGGCGGTCTGGAAACTCATCGAGAAAAACCAGCTTTTTATTCCGCCGCAGATAAGCGAGGCTTTCATTGACCAAAATCCGATAAATCCAGGGCTTTACGGCCTGACGATCGCGCAGGGCATCCGCATGGCTGATCGCCTGCACCACCGTATCCTGCACGATATCCAACGCGGCGTCCCGATTATGGGTATAGGGAAAACGCCAGGCGGTACAAGGCCGCCTGGTTTTCATAAATAAAATCCGTGATCAGCGTTTGCTGCTTGCCCAAGGCGGCCGCCCCACTCTTCTGTCAGCCGATGAGTTCTTTTACCTTCTTCTGCGCGGCAGAGGAATCATCCGCAATGCAAAGCGCAACGATTTTACCGTTGCGTTCCACCACTGCGTTATTGAGCTTCGTCATCTCAGCGGGTGCATAATCTTCAAACGCTGTTTTCTGCGCCTCTACGCGCTCTTTTGCAGCGGCAAGAAGCCGCTCGGCCGCCGCATCATCCTTTGCTTCAAACACGGCGATTTCCTCCGCTGTTGCGCCGCTGCTCAAATACAGCTTGCCCGATACCACATCATCCGCCGAGATGCCATACGTCCTGTCGCGCAGCTCCTGGGTTGCCTCAGAAAGCTCATCCTGAAAGGTAAGCGCGCTTTTGAGATCGTCGGCCGCTTTCGCGGCGTCCACATTCTTCGTATCCTTCGTGCCGCAGCCGGCCAGCAGCAATGCGACCAGCAGAAGGGAAAAAACTACTTTCAACTGTTTCATCTGATATCGTCCTCTCCAAATATAAAATCCTTATGCGGTATGTGCCCGCAAATAATTGGCCCATTTTTTGCAGTAAGCCATTTTCAAATGCACGCCGTCCACTGCCGCATCGTCAGGCAGAGCGCCGGAGCTGTTTACCACGGCCTGATACACATCGAGATATTTCACACCTTTCTCTGCGCACATCTCTTTAATCAAGCGGTTATAGAGCCTGATGCGATCGTTGGTATAAACGCCCTTATCTGATTTTGCCTTTGATACCGGCAGGATTGACTGCACATAGATTTTGGAGCTCGGTTCAATCTTTTTGATCTCATCGACCAGCTTCCCATATCGCTTGATAAACACATCCTCACTCGCCCAGCCAAGCTCGTTGACCCCAAGCATAATATAGATCTTGCCAAATTTATGCTTTTTCAGCGCGTCGATCACAGTCAACTTCTGCCCGCCATCGTTTACCAACTGCTTGGTAAAAACGGTATCCACCATCAAGCCTTTATAGGCATAGAAAGTGGCAGACCCCATCAATCCGGAATTACCAAGCCCCTCTGTGCGGGAATCCCCAATAAAAACCGCATCCTGAAAGAAGCTGTTGTCGGTTTTGGCCGCAGTGCTGCCCTCAACCGTGCCCTTTGCTGGTTCCGACGCCTTCGTGGCGGGCGGCGTGATCGTGTGATCCTCCGGCAGTGGCACCGTCAACTCCCCTTCGGGCGGAGCGACGGCCAAACCAGTAGGCGGCTGTGTGGAGCTGGATGACAGCGTTTCACTCTCCACTGGATCACGCTCTCCCTGAGAGGCAATCGCAGCGGCAATCACGCCTACCAAGCACAGCACGGCGAGCAAAGCCACCAATAAAATGATCCTGTTTTTCTGCGTTGCCTTCCCTGCTGCGCGAAACTGCCGTTCACATAAGGTCTACTCATGATCCAAATCCTCTCTTTCTGCTTTTCACTCATTCTAAAGATGAACGGCAGAGTAAAATAGTTGCGGAAAATCGAAAAAAATTTTAGCCGGCTGCACCACTCTCGGCCGCAACGCCTACACAGCGGAAAGCATTCGTTGATAAAGCTATGATTTCCAAAAAAAAATCCGTTCACACCAAACGGGCGGAAAATGGAAATATCCAATTTATACCGCTAAAATCACTGGTTCTTATTTTACCGCAATCACTTAAAAAGTCAATCGAAAGATCTGCTCCTGAAGGATAAAAATAGCCGTAATAGACCCGTGGGCACGCGCACACCTACGGTTTGCTAAAAGCAACGCATTTCGGCTGTTTGTTCTTTTTAAGCGTTGCATATCGCCTTGTTCCATTGTGGTTATGACAGTTTCTATTTTGTTTCCGCCCTACTGTGTCACAACAAACGGGCGCCGACAGCCGGTAAAGCCGACGCCTATGATTGAAAAGCGTTCCCGGGCGCTTTTTGCCAATAGATCGGGCAACATGCCGTTGACACGCAGAAAAAAAGATGGGCGGTAATCGATTTCCCCAGTTGACAAAAAACCCCGGAATAGCATTATAATAGCATCTGTTACAGCATGCCGCTGTGGCGAAATCGGCAGACGCAAGGGACTTAAAATCCCTCGGTGGCAACACCGTACCGGTTCAAGTCCGGTCAGCGGCACCATGATTGGGTGACAAAAAGATGTCACCCAATTTTTTGTCAGTATTCATGCGGGTTTGCGGGCTTTTGGACGGAAAATCCGCAAAACGGTTTTACCGTGGATGTCCAAACAGCAAACCGCAGTAAAATCCGTCACGGCGGGGCTTCCGCCTGATTTTTCAGGCCGGAGGCCCCGTCTTTTTCATTGAGAAATTACCTGACTTATGATATGATTTTATTAAAGAAATAACTTTTTAGAAGGTGTAAATCACAATGTCCCAGGTAACAAAACGGGCGTTGGAGCAGTCCCTCAAAAAATCTGCTGCTGAAAAAGCCGCTTACAAAAAAAAATCACGGTAGGTGACATTACAGAGGATTGCGGAATCAATCGTATGACTTTTTACTATCACTTTAAAGATATATACGATTTGGTCGAATGGTCGTGCCTTGAAGATGCCAAACGGGCGTTAGAGGAAAAGAAAACCTACGATACATGGCAGCAGGGGTTCTTACAAATTTTTAAAGCGGTGCAGGAAAACAAACCGTTTATTCTGAATGTTTACCGTTGTGTTCACCGAGAGCAGGTTGAAAAATATCTGCAGCCGCTGGTGGATCAACTGCTTTTGAATGTTATTAACGAGGAGGCAGCCGGGATAACGGTTCGAGACGAAGATAAGCAGTTTATTGCACAGGTTTATTCTTATATGTTTATCGGGCTGATGCTCGACTGGATCAAGGACGATATGCGCGAAGATCCGCAGCAGATTGTGGAAAAGCTATCTAAGCTGATAAAAGGCTCTGTGTCGGTAGCTCTTTCCAGATTCAAACTCTGATTTTATCATTTTAACGGTTTTGATAAAACTTTTTACATCTTCTAGTCCCGTGATAAGAATTTTGTCACGGGGCTTTTTTTTTGTTTATTGTGCCCCTGATGGGAGTAGGTATAATGAAAACAGAAAGAAAAAAAAACAGGAGGTTTTCGTTATGTATTATTCTGCAGGAACTTATGAATCATTTGCCCATCCAGAAAAGCCGAAGGATGTAGATAAAAAATCCGCTTACATTATTGGCACGGGGCTGGCCGGGCTGACCGCCGCTTTCTATCTTGTCCGTGACGGGCAGATGAAGGGGGAGCATATCCATCTGCTTGAAAAACTCGAGCTTGCCGGCGGCAGCTGCGACGGACGCAAGGATGTGACAAAAGGCTTCTTCATGCGCGGAGGCCGTGAAATGGATAACCACTTCGAGGTCATGTGGGATACCTTCCGGGATGTGCCTTCCATTGAAACGCCGGGAGTTTCGGTGCTGGACGAATATTACTGGCTCAATAAGCACGACCCGAACTATTCTCTCTGCCGTGCTACAGTAAACCGTGGTGAAGACGCCCATACAGACAAGAAGTTTTTACTGGATAAAGACTCGGCGATGGCTTTATCTAAGCTGTTCTTAACACAGGAAAAGGATTTGGAAAATAAAAAGATTTCCGATGTGCTTCCCGAATCCTTCTGGAACACAAATTTCTGGCTCTATTGGCAGACGATGTTTGCCTTCCAGCGCTGGTCGAGCGCTTTGGAAATGAAGCGTTACCTTTGCCGCTATGTGCATCATATTGACGGCTTGCCGGATTTCAGCGCCTTGCGTTTCACCAAATACAACCAGTATGAGAGTATGATCCTGCCTCTGGTAAAATATCTGGAGAATCACGGCGTGCAAATTGAGTACGGTATGGACGTAAAAAATGTCATAATCCAAACCGAGGGCGATAAGAAAATTGCAAAGCAGATCCTTTATGTAAAAGACGGTAAGGAGCAGACCATCGACCTGATCGAGGATGATCTTGTCTTCATTACCAACGGCTGCTGCACAGATACTTCCTGCTACGGCGACCAGACCCACGCCCCGGACCTGTCTGTCATTCACAACGGCTGCGGCGAATCGTGGGATATGTGGAAGGCCATCGCCGCCCAAGCCGAGCATGGAGAGTTCGGGAATCCGGATGTCTTCTGCAGCAACATCGATGCCACCAACTGGATGAGCGCAACCGTAGCCACGTCCAACGAGGAGATTATCCGGCATATTATGAATGTATGCAAACGCGACCCACGCTCCGGCAAGGTAACGACCGGCGGTATTGTAACCGTTAAGGACAGCACCAACAACTGGTATCTTTCCTGGACAATCAACCGTCAGCCACAGTTCAAGTCCCAGGATAAGAGCATGGTTTTGGTATGGCTTTATTCGCTCAATACGAATAAAGAGGGCAACTATGTGAAGAAGGCCATGCGCGACTGCACCGGTGAGGAGGTCTGCCGTGAGTGGCTGTACCATATTGGTGTTCCGACCGAAAAAATTGACGCTCTTGCCAAGGAGGCCTGCAATACCACCACCTGCTTTATGCCGTATATCAACGCCTTTTTCCAGCCGAGAAAAGAATCCGACCGCCCGAAGGTAGTGCCGCAGGGCGCTGTGAATTTCGCATTTATCGGTCACTTTGCCGAGACACCGCGGGATACCATTTTCACTACCGAGTATTCCATGCGTACCGGTATGGAGTCCGTCTATACCCTGCTGGATATTGACCGCGGCGTGCCGGAGGTTTGGGGAAGCAAATACGATGTGCGTGAAATTCTGCGAGCCTGCTATTATGCCATTGACAAAAAGCCGTTATTGGAGGCGGAACTGCCCTTTGCAGAAAAAAGAGTTGTTGAAGCTCGTTATAAAAAAAGTGAAAGGCACCGATTTGGAGCTTTTACTGAAAGACAGCGGTTTAATCAAATAAAAGTATGTGTATCGAGGCCGAAATTTGGAACCCCAAAATGAGACATCAAATTCCGGCCTTTTTTCTACGCTGGAAACCCAAGCTTCAGTTCAACTTTTCAGAGCTCCTTTTTTCTTGCGGGAATGGGGCATCCAAATCGCAATGTAAAATGAGAATAGACTCATGCCGAACCGGGATTCTCATTTTGAACCGGGTATCTTTTTGTAACGCAAACCCACCAGGCTGAGTCTGGACGCAATTCGCGTTCGGACTTTTTTTTGTTTGAATGAAAATGCACGCGTTGACAGCGACATCTTTTTTGTAGCAAAAAACCCAAACCTGTGGTGAACAAAATGCTCACCGCAGGTTTTCTTTTATCCAAACAAGCGGTCCACGCCAAGGCGATTTTTTGTTTTACCTTTGCATTGTTAAAAAGTCGATTGCTTTAGGGCAATCGACTTTTTGATTATGCATGATACATCGCTATTCGCTCTGCTCGTTTGAAATAATTTCCGGCCGATTCTTCTTTCCTCCTTAAATCAGATATGATATAATTATAAATCATTCAATGAAAGGAACCTGTTTTTATGAGGAACACATTAAAAAAGGAGATTGTAAAAATGGAAGGGGGTATGAGGAAGTAACCTTCTGCATCCTCCTTCCTGTCTGACAGATGAGACATATGAATGGAGGTAAAAGCATTGCATTCTTTCAATGATTATGGCATAAATGAGCGCTTTCTTACAGAGGCCGCCAAATATCCGGAATACCAGTTGGCAAGAGTTGTTGCACAATACCGCGGGAAGTATAAAGTGGCTACCGCACACGGGGAAGCGTTGGCACAAATATCGGGTAAAATGCGGTTTGATACCGAAGAATTGTCTGCGTATCCTGCCGTTGGAGACTTTGTCATGATAAGTTCGCAGGATGGCTATCCTGAAGCTATCATTCACCATATTCTCACAAGAAAAAGCTTGTTTGTGAGAAAGGCCGTTGGTGTTTCCGGGCAGGCACAGCCGGTTGCGGCGAATATCGATACGGTATTTCTCTGCATGTCGCTCAATCAAAATTATAACTTAAATCGGATGGAGCGTTATCTCTCCATCGCATGGGACAGCGGCGCAGTCCCTGTTATTGTGCTGACAAAATCGGATTTGTGCAGGGATTTGCCAGACGCGGTCAGAGAGGTGGAGCAAATTTCCTCCTTTTCTGATGTGGTCACACTATCAATGTTTGACACAAATATCACCGAAAAATTAGCGCCCTATTTTTTTAAAAAATCAAACCTGTGCTTTTATTGGTTCCTCTGGGGTTGGGAAATCCACCATTATCAACCGTCTGCTTGGAGAGGAAGCGCTTGCAACGCGAGAAATTGGAAAAGCGGATAGAGGGCGGCACACCACCACTGGGCGCGAACTGTTTCCCTGCCCACTGGGCGGTGTTGTGATTGACACGCCCGGTATGCGGGAAATGGGTGCGGACAGCGCGGATTTATCCAAAGCCTTTCAGGAAATTGAGGAATTGGCAACCCAATGCAAATTTCGGGATTGTACGCACACCAGCGACGTAAATTCGCTAAAGAGCAGCAAAAACGGAAGTGATGGAGCGGCAAACTCATCGTTTTGTCATCGGCAGTAATTGCAAAGGCTGCTATGGCGCCGCCTATTAATGAAAAGGGGCTGTATCAATTGATGCAGCCCCTTCTTGATTGCTGCCTTTAGGCTTAACAAAACCCCTGGTTGAACCAGGGGTAGATAAAAAAGTTTGGCAAATAAAACCTCCATGCTACAATCAAGATGGTTTGGCAACCGCATCAGGAAAGAGCAAGGAGGTTTTACGCAAGTGAAAAATGAAGTAAAGCATACGGCGCACTCAAGCTACCGATGTGAATATCACCTGGTATTTGCGCCGAAGTACCGCCGGAAAGTAATCTATAAGGCGGTGCGCAGAGACATTATCGAAATCATTAAAAAGCTGTGCAAGGAGATGAAAGTGGAGATCATCGAGGGAGAGGCGTGCCCAGATCACATTCATCTGCTGGTGAGTATCCCGCCGTACATGAGTATAGCACAGTTCGTAGGGACGCTCAAGAGTAAAAGCGCACTGATGCTTTTCGACAGACACGCCAATTTGAAGTACAAATATGGGAGCCGAAATTTCTGGTGCAGAGGATATTTCGTGGATACGGTAGGCAAAAATGCAAAAATGATCCAGGAGTATATCCGGAACCAGTTGGAAGAAGATTTGGCAAGTGACCAAATCTCTCTCAAGGAGTACATGGACCCGTTTACGGGTAGCAAGAAAAAGTAGGCAAAAGTGAACAGCCGCTTTTAGCGGCTGCCTGTAGTAGTGATGCGATGACAAACCCTCAGTACCCCTTCCAGGGGTCAGCAAGTACTGACCCCTCTGGGGTCTGAGCAAACCACTAGTTTACTAGTGGTTTTGATTTTTGAAAGCAGCCAAAACGACTCTTTCGTATCAAAAAAATCTGGAAGAAAACGCAGGAAAATGATATAATTCGTCTAAATAGACAAATGCCTCATGAGGATAGAAGAATCTGAATTGCCGCCGTGCGTTACGGCTGCAAATTGGAAAAAGCGAAAGGAAAGGAGGCGTCCGGCACGTATTATCAAACGATCTGCCCATCCCCTATAGGCGATCTGACGCTCGCCTGCGACGGAGAGAATCTGGTTGGCCTGTGGATCGAGGGGCAAAAATATTACGGGGAACGATCTCCAAAGCAATGGTGCCAAAAGATGATATCTCGGTGTTCGCCGCTGCAAAAAGAGGCTGGATCAATATTTCTCCGGGAAAAAGCCAGCCATTACAGCTGGGAAGGGAACGGATGTCCAGCCAAGCGGTAGGTGGAGCGGTCGGCCATAATCCCATTTCTATCATCATTCCCTGCCATCGGGTTGTAGGCGCTCACGGTAGCCTGACCGGATTCTCCGCCGGCATTCAAACAAAGATCAAACTGCTGCAAGCAGAGGGTGTAGATACCTCAAAATTTTTTATCCCACAAAAAGGGACAGCCCTATAAAGCCAGCGGAAACAAGTAGAGGAGAACAGCCTTTGCCTGCTTTTTTTCTAACCCTGATCAACAGAGCGTGCGAACTGGCCGCATTAAAAATTCTTTGAAAAGGAACTACCAAATCGTATGACACAGAAGCATTTGACCGCCAAATATGCCTGCTATATGTCCAACGCCTCCATGTCGGCGGTAGCGACTTTGTCGCCGCTGCTGTTTATCACATTTCATCAGCTTTACGGGATCTCCTATACCCGGCTCGGCCTGTTGGTATTGGTGAATTTTTTGCACACAGCTGTGCGTGGATTTACTCTTTTCATTTTATGCTCATAAATTCAATATTCAAAAACAGTGCGCGCGATGCCGCTGCTCACCGTAATTGGCCTGATGGTTTACGCTATTTTTCCAGCTTTGGCGCCTGAGCGCGCCTATCTGTTCCTGGTGACTGGCACAATTATTTTTTCGGCCTCCGCAGGGCTCGGAGAAGTGCTGATCAGCCCCGTGATCGCCGCACTGCCGTCAAAAACCCGGAGCGTGATATGAGCCGAGCGCACTCTGTCTATGCCTGGGGCGTGGCTGTTGTGGTGCTGTTAAGCACGCTCTATCTTCAGATATTCGGGCGGGAAAACTGGTATATTCTGACGCTACTGTGGGTTAGCCTGCCGCTTACCGCCTTTGTGCTGTTTCTATGTTCTGAAATACCGCCTCTTGAAACGACAAAAAGCGGCGCGTCAAACAAGAGCCAATTCAAAAACCCGCTCCTGTTTTTGTGCGTGACCTGCATCTTTTTGGGCGGCGCCTCTGAAAACACCATGACGCAGTGGTGCTCCGGCTATCTGGAGGCCGCACTGGGGATTTCAAAAATATGGGGTGATGTTTTCGGCGTTGCCGTGTTTGCGGTGATGCTGGGGCTTGGAAGAACCCTTTACGCAAAATTTGGCAAGCATATCTCCCGCTTTATGCTGCTGGGATTTATGGGCTCCTTTCTTTGCTATCTCATTGCCGCGCTTTC